>JGI20151J14362_10002465_pt1 | contig 13069 bp, 6 predicted proteins | sample COG_01_FD_14362 | JGI IMG/M metagenome (IMG submission 14362) | reverse complement strand
GAAAGAAGAGAGCACCACGCATTAACACGCATCATTAACACAAAAGGACGCGTCGACCGCGATTCTTTATATATATATGTACTAATTGTACCTGATAATAATAATAATACTATCAATACTATCAATACTAACGAAGATGATGATTATGATGATGTTGAGAGTTTGAGAGACCCGAGAGAGAGAGAGAGAAAGAGAGAACAAACAAACAAAAAATGTTTCGTCGTTTAGTGCACAGGAACCCGCCGAAAGAGGAAGAGGTACAGCAGAGAAAAGAGATTTTGAGAAGAGAACCGACGACGGGGGAACGGTTTGCCGCTGGCGCGTGCGCGGGCGCCTTATCGAGATTCTCCACGGCGCCTATCGATAGAGTAAAACTGTTGTTTCAAATCCAATCGGATGGAGGGAATTTCACGTTCCAAAAAGGCATGCAGACGACAAAAAATATCGTGAAAAATGAAGGCGTGACGGCGTTATGGCGAGGCGCAACGCCAGCAATTGCACGAATCTTGCCGTATTCCGCGACAACGTTTGGGACCTATAACATATACAACAAGTTTTTGATCAAAGCGATGTATGACGAAGACGATTTGGATTTCACGGAACAGCAAAGCGGGACGGTGTTTACGCGTTTCACCGCGGGCGCATTAGCCGGAACGACAGCGACGGCGTTGACCTACCCTCTCGATTTGTTACACGCCAGAAGTGCTGCGTTTGTGGACGGTGCTGAGTCGAGCAAACACTTAAAGCGGTTTAGCGGGTCTCTAACAGAAAGTTCGAGGGTGTTGTTCAGAGCCGTGACCACAGGGGGCGGCGTGAGAGCGCTGTACACGGGGATAACGCCGACGCTCATGGGGATTGTTCCTTACGGAGGGATCTCGTTTGCAGCGTACGAGACGTTAAAGAGTAGATTTGAACTGAGCATTAGAAGGCATCCGCAAGCGTTTGAGGACCACCCGAGAATGTTGATCGCCGGGAAATTAGCCGCCGGCGCAACCGCCGGTATGATTGCGCAAACCGTCACGTATCCTTTACACATCGTTCGACGACGATTACAAGTCGGCGGCGTTTCGAAAAACCCCGCCTCGCCGGCAGGGACGCCTGGGTGTAAACCGATGTATTCTTCGGTGTCGCAAGGCTTATTACGCATTTATCAAACGGAAGGTTTACGAAACGGTTTGTTCAAAGGTGTTACGCTGACGTGGTTGAAAGGCCCGTTGGCGAGCGCGTTGGGATTCACCGCGAACGATATATTTCAGAACATAATTCACGATGCTCGCGCGGAATTATCAAACTCGCCCCCCACGCCAACACCGGCGACGTACGACGAGAGAAAACAAATATCGAGTTTAGAAGCGCTCATCGCCGGCGCCACGGCTGGAGCGTGCGCGAAAACGACCATAGCGCCTTTAGATCGCGTAAAAATCATGTACCAAGTAGATCCAAACAGAAAGTTTACAGTAAACAGTGCGTTTGAGTTGGGGAAAAAAATAGTCAGAGAGGATGGGGTTATTGCATTATGGCGTGGGAATGGCGTGCAGATGCTTCGAGTCATTCCGTACGCGGCGACGAGTTTTTTCGCCTTCCCAAAGTATTTAGAAAAAACGACGCACTATCTGAGCGATGGAAACGAAAGTTCGGGAACGCCGACCTTTGCGCGATTCGTTGCCGGTGCGATGTCGGGCGCGACGGCGACGACGTTGACGTATCCACTCGACTTATTGCGCGCGAGATTTGCGGCAGGTGCGGAAACGCACAAGAAAGCAGCCATTGAAGATTTAGTCGATATCATCAAGAAAAGAGGGGTTCGCGGATTGGCGTCTGGATTAACGCCTACGCTTTTAGGAATAATGCCTTACGCTGGAATTTCGTTCGCCACGTTTGAAACCTTGAAAGCGGCGTCGATAAAAATGAAACAGCATGAACAAAAAGATGGCGACGACGTGAAAATGGACGAGTCCTCCTCGCGCGAGGACCTTCCGGTGACGAGCCGTTTACTATTCGGCGGTTTTGCCGGTTTATTGGCGCAGACATGCACGTATCCGTTAGATATTGTCCGACGACGAGTACAAGTACACGGACAAGTGAATGGAACATCTTCCGTCGTAAGTGCACTCGTGCACATAGGCAAAACGGAGGGATTATCGGGACTGTACAAAGGATTGACGATGAATTGGATGAAGGGGCCTCTGGCGGTGGCCATATCTTTCACGACAAACGACATGGTGAAAGCTCGAATAAAGCAGTGGCACGAAGAGAACGACGAATAGTAGAAGTAGCAGATCAGCGTTGAATTGTAAACTAGTAGGCGCATTAATATAGCAAAATATTATAAGACTTGAAAACTAAATAACGAAGTTTACCGCTTTCCCTGGAGCAATAATTCCTTTCTCGCAAACGATCTCGCCGATATCCTCCACGAGATCGTACGATAAGCACAGTTTACGCAAATTCGAAATCATTCCTGGTTCGATGACGAAATCTTGGATATCGTTGTGTAGCACGGAATCAATACCGACCCGTTCGTGAAACTTGATCGTTTCAGCAGCGACGAGCACCTTCACTCCCCTACTTTTCGCCGCGTTGCAAAAGCTCGCAGATCCGGCTCGAGACATGATTTTCCCGTTCGCGAGGACGGCGCTCGCGCCAATGCAACAAACCATGGATTGGTCTGCTCCGTCTCTACTATTACTGAAGCGTTGAAAGACCACATCCATGCCGTGCATGAGCGTATATTCGCACGAAATGTCCGCATCGAGGAGATGATTTAACGTTTTTCGTCCCTCAAACGACGGCGCGGCGTCGACTATGGTGACGCACATGTTTTCGTATCCGCTCTCTTTTGCACGTATTAATGATTTCACAACCGATTCAGAATGTCCAAACGTCACCACGTGTTGAACTTGCTTCTCCGCGTAATAGGTCGAAAGTGTTTTGACGATCGTCTCGACCGCTCTTTCGACGTATTCTTTCAAAGTATCCTCGAGATGTTCGAGCGTTTTCTTCTTTTGAGCTTCAACTGTCATCATCTCCGCGTCGTCTCTGGCTTCTTTCAATTTCTCACCTTGAGAAAGCACTGCTAAGTGCGTTTTTAACGATTTCACGGCGTTCCCCATGCTCGTAGAAATCGGTCGAGCCTCTTGAATTCTCGAAATGACGTGGTTAATCAAAACTAACAACGCTTGCGAATAGCTCCCAGATTTGTGCGAGTACGATTGCACGACTTCCTTTAAACACAACAACAGTTGACGAACTCTGTTCGTACTTCCCACGCACTTTCTCGTTTGATATGCTTCTGCTAATCTTTCCACGCACGGATACTGAAACTCGATCAAATCGTGGTCGATTTTATTTGATGTGGACGTTTGATGCAAATTGAGGTGCGAGAAATGCCGCTCGCAAAAGTGCGAATCTTTGCGCGTCTTTGTACGAACGTCCGCGAACGATCGATGCGTCTCGTCCGTGGAACCACATCCTACTGTCGAGGCACTCTTATCGCCGCTACCACTCGGCGCGCTACCCCCTTTACTACTACTAGTAGTAGTAGTAGTAGTGCTACCACCCTTCTCTTGCTTCTTCTTCGTCGCGGCGCCGCCGCTACTCTTCTCTTGTTCCTTCGCCGCTCTTTGCGCCTCTTGCTGCGCCCTTCGTTCTGCTTTCGACGCCGCTTTTTGTAATTTCGGTTCCGGTTTCCCTTCTGAAGCCATTCTCGCCAGATGTTCTTGTCGTCTGCGTTCTTTTTCCTCAGCTTTTCGTTTCTTTTCTTCGTCTTTATCGCTCTCTGGAAGAGGAGGAGGAGGAGGAGGAGCAGGAGCACCATCAGCTTCTTTTTCTTGCACCGGCTTTTCTTCTTTCGTCTTCTTCCTCTCTGGACTTTGTTGATGCAAAGAAGACACGTTTAAGACGCTTCCAAACCCGGCCGTGATGGATGCCACCGCGGCGTCGTCGTTCTCTTCTTTACTCGTCGCGACGACATCGTTCGTACTGCTCCCAATCACCGCAGAGGACGACGACGGCGTTGTTTTTTTACTGCCTAAACCGGTGTTTGTATTCGTCGTCGCGTTCCCGTCTTCTTCGCCGATGGTAAACCCAACTTGTCGAACAATCGGTTGCGGTTTAGACGACGACGATTGGGACGACGACGGCATCTCGTATATCTTCTTCTGTGCGTGAACACAATAAAAAAGTACGACGAGAGCAGACCTTTGGAGGTTTTTTCTGACGAAGAAGAGAAAAAGTCTCTCTTCTTCAGTCCAAAAGTTTACGTCGTAACACTTCACAGAAGGAGGAACCACACACTCTAGAGACACTTAAAAGACTTCAAAAGAAAGAAGAATGATCTCGACGACGACGACAAAAACGAGAGCATCGAGACCGAGAACCTTTTCCTCGTTTCCTTTCTTCTTCTTCTCTTCCTTCTTCTTCTTCTTCTTCTTCATCTTCTCTCTCGTAAAAGTGGGAGCGTTTAAAGCGCAAGATTTCAAGACGTGCGAAACGTCGTCGTTTTGTAATCGACACCGGGACGCCGCGCCGAAAGCGTATTCTATCGGGAAGTTGATCGTACCATCATCGTCATCATCATCATCAGCGTCGTCGTCGTCGTCGTCGTCGCAAGAGCGCAGTAATAGAAAGGAAGAAGACGAAGATGAAGCGTCGTTCGATGTGCTCTTAGATGATATGAAAACATCGGTGGAGATGAAACTGAATGCGTACGCGAACGGTGCCGTGCGACTCCGGTTCGACGATATCTTACACCCGAGGTACGTGCCGAAAGATGTCTTGGTACCAGAGGAAACCGTGAAGGCGTTGCAGACGAAATGGGTGGTAGAGAGGAACATGGAAAAGAACGCGGAGAGCGGGAAGACAGAAACGGTGTTGAAAATGGTTGCCAGCGGGATGAACGTTCGCGTTCGCGTAGAGCACGAAACGCCGCTGGCTGTGGTCGTGGAACGAGACGGTGTTGAAGTTATGGCGTTCAATCGAGAAGAGACGTTCGCGTTTGAGACGGTAGATGATGTGAGTGGTCTCGCTCGAGAAGGAGACAACACGGTAGAAACGTTCAACTCGCACACGGATTCGAGACCGTACGGAAACACGGCGATTTCGTTCGACGTGTCGTTCCCGAACGCGACGGACATGTACGGTTTACCGGAACGCGCGACGAGTTTGAGCTTGAAATCTACGATTAAACGACCGTCGTCGCAAGAAGAGGTGGATCAGAAACTACATCACGAATCAGAACCGTACAGATTATACAATTTAGACGTTTTCGAATACGAATCGGAATCCCCTTTTGGATTGTACGGATCCATCCCGATGTTGCTCGCGCACGGGAGTAAAAATGTAAATGGAGCCGGGAATGACGACGGTAAGGCGAGGGAGACGATATCGTCTGGCATGTATTTCCACAATCCGACAGAAACGTACGTGGATATCGTGAAAGAGGAAAGTTCGTTAGACGAGCGCACGTCGCATTGGATGGCAGAATCCGGTGCGCTCGATTTGTTTTTGTTTCCAGGAATGGATTTTGCGAGCATTCATAAAATGTACGGCGATTTTCTAGGCACGACTGCGTTGCCGCCGCTATTTTCTCTCGGATACCACCAGTGTCGCTGGAACTATCGCGACGAGCAAGATGTGGAGGAAGTGGACGCTGGATTTGATGAGCACGACATTCCATACGACGTCATTTGGCTCGACATTGAACACACGGACGGGAAAAGGTACATGACGTGGGACAGCACAAAATTCCCAACGCCGGAACGCATGATTAACGATATCGCAGAAAAGGGGCGCAAAATGGTTGTCATCATAGATCCTCACGTAAAGAAAGATGACAAGTATCCAATATTCAAAGAGGCCGAGTCGAAACAGTATTACGTGAAAAAGAACGACAAAACGACAGATTTCGACGGCTGGTGTTGGCCAGGCTCTTCCATGTATTTAGACGTCACAAACCCGGACGTTCGTTCGTGGTGGGCGTCTAAATTTGCCTTGGACTCGTATAAAGGCTCGACGCCTGATTTATACGTGTGGAACGATATGAACGAACCGTCCGTGTTCAACGGGCCAGAAATTACAATGCAAAAAGATTTGATCCATCACGGCGAGGTCGAACACAGAGAAGTGCACAATGTTTTCGGCATGTATTATCATATGGCAACGGCAGAAGGTATCGAAAAGAGGCAAAATGAACGACCATTTGTTTTATCGCGCGCTTTTTTCGCGGGGACGCAAAGAATAGGTCCGATTTGGACTGGCGACAACGCCGCAGATTGGGAACATCTCAGAGTCTCCGTTCCGATGGTCTTGACGCTTGGACTTACCGGGTTACCATTCTCGGGCGCAGACATTGGTGGTTTTTTCGGCAATCCTGATTCTGAATTGCTCGTTAGATGGTATCAACTCGGTGCTTTCTATCCTTTCATGCGTGGACACGCGCACATTGACACGAAACGTCGCGAGCCGTGGCTTTTTGGTGACGAAAATACAAACTTAATTCGCGAGGCCATTCGAAACCGGTACCGATTGTTGCCTACGTTTTACGCGCTCTTCGATGAAAACAGTCGATTAGGCACTCCAATCGTGCGGCCGTTGTTTTATGCATTCCCAGATGACCCGAGAGTCCTTCGCAAAGATGATTGCTTCATGCTCGGCGACGCGCTGCTCGTATACCCAGTCATGGAAGCCGGCGCTTCCCAAATTGAAATATATTTACCAAAAGGCGTTTGGTACGACGTCGATACGAACGAAAAGCACTTTGGTCCAAAAGAGTTCATGAAGAAAGTCACCATGCGCGACATTCCGCAGTTTCAAAGAGGTGGTAGTATTCTAATCACAAAGGAACGCGCGCGTCGTTCTACGAAGGCTCAACGAAACGATCCAATCACTATTTCCATCGCCCCGGACGAGAAAGGCGAAGCGCGAGGTGCGTATTACAACGACGACGGCATATCGTTCGCGCACGCGTCACCGAGTGGACGCAACAGGAAGAAACTGTGGTGGTCTCGTTACGCCCTCGCGACGAGCACATATGACCCGGTTTCATCAAAGGTACCATTTTTTATCGACGAAACCGAAGTAGAGCGCGTGCGCGTATTAGGAGATGACGAATTAAACGCGTCATGGAAACAAGCAAACTTAAATCCGCCTAGATCGCCACAAAAGAATACCAGCGACGTGGCTTTTGAAAGCAACGGCGTGCTGAACATTAACGCGCCGTTTTCGTCCATGCACGGCGTCTTTGTCATAGGATTAGTCAAGTAATTTATTAGAATAATACAATAATACTTCAATTGTATTTTGTGTATGCCGATACTCCTCAAACGCACACACGAGAGAGTCCGTGCATCACTCTCTTTCTCTCCTCAAAAAAACAAAAGATGGATACGCGAATTGTACAAACACAATAAAACAAAACAAAAGAGAAGAAGGAAGATATACGAACGCCGATGATTGCGGTTGCTTCCACCTCATCACGAGGAGGAGTGACAGTTTCATCATCGGCGTCATCCTTCGATCGTGCTTCGCTCGTCTCGCATCACGCTGCTGCTCATAAACATCAACTCCGTCGAGGAAGAACGCAAAGATTAAACGTCGTCGTTCACGAGCAACACGACAAAAGCGACAACGCTGGACAACAGTCACCTTCCTCGTCGTCGTCAAATCTAGGGTCGTCTAAGGACGACCGCGGCGAGGATGATATCAGCACACGTTTTCGCGAATCGAAGATGAAATCGAAATCGTCAATGTCCGACGAAGACAGAGAAGAGGCTTTGGAACAAATGCGCGAATTGTTTATCCAACATCCAAAGGAAGGGAAAGTAGTGAACGAACTCGTCAAACAATTGAGAAACTACTCGCGACGCGACATAAATAAGAATAATAACGCAATAAAAGAAGCGCTGAAGGCACTGGAAGTACACAACGAGAGCGTCGAGGAGAAGAACTTGAGTTCAGGGACGTTGACGACGTGGGCAGTTTTACTCGAAAGCGAGAGAAACTATAAACTCGCTCGCGAAAAATTCGCTCTCGCGTGCGCGGTAGACTCGAAGAATTTCGCCGCTCCGCACGCATGGGGTATGATGGAACAGAAGAGAGGTAATTACGACAAGGCGAGGAAGTTGCTGATGAAATCTTTGGAAATAACGCCGAGGTCTACAACGTATAACGCGTTGGCAAATTTAGAAAATCGAGTCGGAGATAGAAAACAGGCGAGGAAGTATTACGAGAAATCCATCGAGAAGCAATCCGGGCGAAACGCCAATGCTTCAAGTTCAGGATACACGCAATTTGCGATGTTTGAAACTTCGTGTGGAAACTTTGACAAAGCGGAGGAACTGTTCGAGCGAGGATGGGCTCTTCTCGAATCGTCGAAATCTTCATCGTTCTCGTCTGAATCGGTACATTTATTGACGAATTGGGCAGACTTATTGAGTAAGCGCATGTTGACGCTGCAAAATCAAACTAATTCCGAGGTTAAGGATGTCGTGAATGGTAGAAATGGTAGCAGTAAGAGTAGCAATAGTGATAGCAACGATTCTATTAGAAAGGTATTCGAAGAGCGTGTGAGCGAAAAATTTAGATTGGCGGCAAAATTAAATCCAAGCAGAGCGGAAACTTATACGTCTTGGAGTTTGAGTGAGAGGGCTTTTACGAGTAAATTTGATGCGAGTGATAGTAATAAGCGTTCGGTAACATCGCGCGAGTACGATATCATAACGGAGGGTATTAGAAGATGTCCTGGAGAGTCGAAACTTTATTTAGCAGAGGCGATGTATTTGCGAAGAGAAAATAGAACAGAAGAAGCGTTGGAAAAACTCGAAGTTCTTAGTGAAAGATCGTTCGGGAATCAGCTGGACGCTGGAATGTTTGACCCGCACGTCTGGCACGCTCTCGGGATGTGCAAAAGCGATTTGTTCGATTTCGAAGGAGCTGTTGAAGCTTTCGAGCGCGGGTCACGGGCTCGAAAAGACGGGATTCTTAATTTACCGTGCATCACTGCTGAGGCGCACGCTGAGTTTATCAACGGCAACGTGGGACGCGCGCGACAGTTATTCATCCTAGGACGCGACGAGTGCATGCAACAAAAGAGAGTTCCACCGAGCGCCCGAGCGAGCCGACGGGAACGATCCACTCACAACAGATTATGGGCGCTGCTCGAAAAAAGAGCTGGAACGGAAGATGCGACTCGTGCGTTATTTGCAGCCGCGGTGAAAGAAGATAGATCCGATGCAACCGCGTGGATGCAGTGGGGCCAGTGGGAAAAACGCGTGCAAGGTCCTGAAATAGCGCGAGATATGTTTAGAAACGGACTAAAAAGCGGGACGACACGTTTGTCAGGATTTCTGTATCAAGCGTGGGCGCTTCTCGAGCAAGAAAGCGGCAACGACGACGTCGCTAGAGAATTGTTTACCGATGGGTGCAAAGCGTGCAGTAATTTTGCCGAACTCTGGCACGGCTACGCTGCGTTTGAGGCGAATTGTGGTAACTATTCTCGTGCTCTTGAAATTGTTTCCGAAGCTGAATCCAATGGTGTCTCCACGCACGAACCTCTCATGCAACTCGCGGCTGATTTGTTACGGTTAAGCGGCGATATCGAAGGCGCGAACCAAAGAGTCCGTGAGCTAGATGATATGTTCAACGCAACAAACAGAGACGTCGACAATCCAGGGAGGGAAGTTATTTTATAAGCGGGTCGTATGCGGTTACACTTTAGGATTTGTATATTTTTGCTCTGGCAGTGAATCAAATTTCTAATCATTTACATCTATTTTTATCTTGATCGTAAGTTTGTCGGTATTCCTTCTGAATCCCATTCGGCGATAGGTTTTCTCGAGCTTCCCAGCGGCCCCACGGTGGTTTCAATGTCTTCCTTGACACCAAATTTCTCAATGATTTCTCGAATTTCATAACTCAAAACCGTCTTCTTTTCGCTCGCGAGAACGCGTCGCGCGAGTTCCTCGATTGCCGGTCTCTGTCTTTTTACAAACTCCATAGCTTCGTTTCGACTTTGGCGCATAATGTCTCGAATTTCAAATTCGGCCTTCGAATACATATCTTTATCGACATTAGAAAGGAGATAACCTCTTCTTTTATCTTTCAAGAACGTTGACAATTCGAGCACATCGTAATTGATCGAAAGCGCAAAGTACGAATCTTTCACGTCAGACATGCCAGCTTCGTGAACCATACTAATGGCGAGTTCACGAGCTCGCCCATCGTACGCCGCCGAAGCTTTGGAGTTTTTATCGAAACCGTAGTATAATTCCTCAAAGCAACCAGCAGAGTAAGCTACTCGCATCAGTCGGCGATGAAACGATTTGGTAAAAATTTTCGTTCGATCGTTGTCCGGTTCTGAGAGCAAACAAACTTGACCGGTGGTGTTGGATTCGCGCGCCAAGACTGTGACGAAAGATACTCTTGCGATGTCAGGCACGTGCATTTCGTAGGCGATAGCCGCTGCAGAGTGAATCAACGCCAAGCGTTTTTCGTTTTCGGGACCGATGGTGAACGGCAACAACTTCCCCATTATTTCTATATCCAAGGCAGTTCTAAAATCGGCATTTGTGAGCGACTCTCGATTGTCCTTCGCCGCTTGCAAGCACGCCATATTCACGACTTGAGCGAGCTGTGCACCTGAAAATCCGTCCATTTCTTCCGATAACGTAACCCAGTCGATTTCTTCCGCTAATTTTTTATCTTTACAGTGAACTTGTAAAATTGCCATTCTTCCTTTAAACTCTGGTAAAGAGACAACAACTTTACGATCGAATCTACCGGCTCTGACGAGCGCAGAATCTAAAACGTCCGCTCTGTTCGTAGCAGCAATCACAACAACTTGCGTATCTGTAGCAAAACCATCGAGCTCGACCAACATTTGGTTCAACGTTTGATCTCGCTCGTCGTTCCCTGAACCACCTCCACCTCGAGGTCTTCCAACCGCATCGAGCTCGTCGATGAAAATAATCGACGGCGCTTGTCTCTTGGCTTGCGCAAACAAATCTCTCACGCGAGCAGCCCCTACACCGACAAACATCTCGACAAACTCGGAAGCAGTGATGGAAAAAAACGTGGCGCCAGCTTCACCGGCGACGGCACGGGCGAGAAGCGTCTTCCCGCACCCCGGAGGACCCGTTAACAAGACGCCTTTCGGCGTTCTCGCTCCCGACGCTTTAAATTTTTCAGGTTTCAAAAAGAAATCGACGACTTCAGTCAATTCAACCTTGGCCTGGTCGATACCGGCAACGTCTTCGAAGAGAACTACTTTACTGTCGTGATCGCGCATGGCCATCTTGGAATTCAGTTTCCCTTTCTTCATCTTACGTCTGGAATCTTTTCCCTCTTCTTCTTTATCGCCGTCTTCTTTTTTCTTCTTCTTTTTATCTTCCGTATCTTTCTTCTCCTCTACTGCTTCCTCTTGCCCTTGTTTCGTTCGCGCTTTTACGACTCTCGCACCTAGCTCTAAAAATGCATTCGCTTTTGGATCGAAAATTCCAGCTTCGCCTCTTTCTTCGCTTTCTCGCGCTTTCTTGCTCAACTTTCGCATTTGCTTTTCTTTCTTCATTTCCGCCTCTTGTATCAAACCCGCTTGGCGATTCTGAAATTCTTTTTGCAATTCCTTATACCGTTTGGCGTCTTTCCCTTCTTTATCTTTTAACCCAATCATGGAATCTTTGATGCGAATGAGCATCGCGTCTTCTTTTTCCATGGCGGCACGCTCTTCGTTTTGACGATCAATCTCTAACAATCTTTGTCGATCGTCCCAATCTTCTTGGAAACGCGTCATGTAGAAAACGGCGCCCCAAATTACAAAGATCAAAAAGCCGGGAATGAAGTAATTGCTCGCAAAACCTGTTTTCGCATCCACTGAACTTCCGTCTGGAAGCACAGTTTCCAAAGAGAACGTGCTCTCCTCTTTCAACGGCATGGGATTAATCTCGAGCATTCTGAAAAGGTCTCGAAGTTCTCGACTGTCTAGCGTCGGCACTTGACAAACCGCGAGTCTACCGTCCGGGTATATCGCGTAATATCTCGCTATTTGACCGATAACGTTTACGTATACCTCGTCAATTCTTTCCTCGATTAAATCTAAACAAAACCTTGAATATGCGATGGATTGCCTGTGCTTTTGAAGCTTCGCACGACCCATTTGCGTAAACTGCAAGTCCTCGATAGAGAGCTTCTTTTGGTTTCGTAAATACGGATTCGAGGACGCGTCCCCGGGAATATAGGAAGACTGTGGTAGATACCGTGGCATTCTCGCGTTTTGACCCCAAGAGCCTACTTGCAAGTGCCCTCGATCCGATCGCGCTCTCCAATACTCGTACGCTTTTTTCTTTTGCCTTTGAAACCAACGCACGCCCCCGAACGAAGGATCGGTCAAAATCGTTTCCCCTTTCGTACTTCTCTTCTTCGGCGACGTGGAGGAGGACGATGCTTTCTTCTTTCCAGTTGCATTCGTCGCGCTTTCGCCCGCCGAAGACGAAGAAGGAGTAGAAGAAGAAGGAGCTGACTTTTTCTTCTGTTTCTTATCCCCCGATGCCAATGATCCCTTTCCCTTTGTCTTGGTCCCGGACGATGATGTCGACGTCTCTTTCGAGGCACCGTCGCCTCCTTTACCGCCGAACAACGCGTTCACATGTACTCGTGCGCGTCCTCTTCCTCCTCGTCTGCTCCTTTTCGACGATGATGAAGGAAAAGAAGAAGGAAAAGGAGAAGAATTTAAACGAGAAGACGAGGAGGTTTGACGGCTGCTCCAAACTCCAGGACGCTTCGAAGTTGACGACGCTTCTCCTCGGAGCGGAAGCGCAGGCACGCCACCTAACAGCATCGGAGACGATACCGACACATGATGTTTGTGCGTGCGTGTGTCTATTTCTTTCCCTCTGCTATTACGACTACTCTGTGTAAAATATAGATAAAGCGCGCGCGCCGCCGTCACACCACAACAACTCTATTTATTTTATGGAGTTTCGCGAAGAGGAAGAGGGACAGACAGAAAGCACGTTCTCCTTTTCTTTTTCCCTTCTCGAATCAGGGTTTAGCACACAGTTTCGCAGAGAAATCTTCC
>JGI20151J14362_10002459_pt1 | contig 13081 bp, 3 predicted proteins | sample COG_01_FD_14362 | JGI IMG/M metagenome (IMG submission 14362) | reverse complement strand
ACGTCCTCGTTCGTTGANGATAACGCTCGCTTTAGTAGGAGGAGCGATGCTGATGCTGTTTTATGATGGTTTTGGTGGTCTTCGGTATCATCATCAAAGTAATAAGAGTAATAACGTCCAAGGAGTTCTTCACCGCGTGTCCTTGCAAAAAAAGGTGCCTTTGATGAAAGCAAACGAGGACAAGGAAGCGATGAGCGAAAACTGGCAAACGAAGATGAAAGCGTCCAAGCTGCGCGCGAAACACGCGGAGATGAAGAAGAAGCAAATGGTGGAGAAGTACACGAGAAACGCCGAAACGAGTTTAATGGAGGACAAGAAGATGGAATCGTCTGAAGACGCGTCGATCGGAGGAGAAGGAGGAGCGACGTCGTCGGTGCCCATCGCGAATTACATGGACGCGCAATATTACGGTCCGGTGGAAATCGGAACGCCAGGGCAGAAATTTCAGGTGTGTTTCGATACCGGGAGCTCGAATTTGTGGGTGCCGTCGTCAAAGTGCAAGTTTTCTCAAATTCCCTGCGACGCGCACGAAAAGTACGACAGCGAGAAGAGCAGGTCGTACGAGCCGAACGGTGAGGATTTTGCAATTCAATACGGATCTGGGTCGTTGAGCGGGTTCTTGAGCTCGGATACGGTGCGTTTGGGAAATTCGATTGAAATTAAAGATCAGACGTTTGCGGAAGCGACGAAAGAGCCGGGATTGACGTTCCTTTTCGCTAAGTTTGACGGGATCTTAGGATTGGGATTTAAGGAAATCGCCGTCGACGGGGTCACGCCGGTGTTTGATAACGCCGTCGCGCAAAATCAAGTCGAGAAAGATCAGTTTTCGTTTTGGTTAAACAGAGATCAAGACGGAGACGGTGTGGTTGATGGTGGTGAACTCGTCTTTGGTGGCGTCGACGAGAAGCACTTCGTCGGCGAGCACGTCTGGGTGGATTTGACGAAGAAAGGCTACTGGCAATTCGATTTGGATGACGTGAAAGTTGGTGAGTTTTCATTCATCGACGACAAAAACGACAAGACGACGGTGTCGTTCTCCTCCTCTACTAAGCATCAAGCGATTGCAGATACAGGAACATCGTTGCTCGCCGGACCTTCCGCCGTCATCGATAAAATTAACGACGCAATCGGCGCCGAAAACTTGATGATTCAAGAGTGTAAGATTGCCATTAAACGTTACGGCGAAGAATTTTTGGACGACATCGAAACGTACGATTCGAGTCAAATCTGCGAGAGTTTGAACATCTGTCCAGCTGCCGCTGAAACAAATGCGATTGAAAAAGAAATAAGTGAGCCAACCGGGGTGTTGGCTACGTCTCGAAAATTATTGATGACGACGAGAGAGGAAAAGAAACATCGCAGTCTTCGCGGGGGTCTCTCGCTTTTGGGCGATCTTTTCAAACCGTCAAAGAAGAATGAGGAAAAAGAAACGAAAAAGAGTAAAGTTGCGTGCTCGGCGTGTGAAATGGCCGTGGATTACGCGAAGGAGTTATTGCAAGCGAACGTGACTCGTACGGTTGTTTTGAATGAACTCGAGAAGGTTTGTGACTTTGTCCCGGCGCAGCCGGGTGGACAAGCCGGAGTCGATTGCAACGCCATCGATGAAATGCCAAATATTTCGTTTACAATAGCCGGTAAATCTTTCGAATTGACGCCGAAACAGTACGTCTTAGAGATTGATGATGGACAAGGCTCAAACACGTGCATTAGCGGTTTCATGGGTTTAGATGTTCCTAAACCAATGGGTCCTCTGTGGATTCTAGGTGACGTGTTTTTGGGACCGTATCACACGGTATTTGATCACGGCGGGTCCAGAGTCGGCTTCGCGAAAGCCGCGTAAATATACTATCATTATCTGTTGTACATACAAATTTTATTTTACAAGCTCACTGCTACTGTTCACGTGTTTATGAATATTCTTTATTTTCTCCCGCCGAAGCTTTCGCAGCTCTGGACAAAGCTTTTTGATATGAGTACGGATTATGGTGACGACTGATTGAACCTTGCGAACCGTAACTTCTCGGATCCGACAAAACTGTGAGTGGATGTGGCGTGTTGAGTATCACTCTCTGCGCCGCATCTCGAGTTTGTTCTCGCATTATCACCGATAGATCACCGCCGACGCCTTCTTTCGCTTTGGTCAAAAGCTCTCTATCAATCTGGGAAATTATCAAGGACGCCGTTAATGCTGCATCCGCTTGCGTTAAGCACGCAATCTTGTTTAAATTCTCAGACAGAGTCTTCGTCGTTGAAGTTGTTGTTGACCCTCGCGTTTGAGCTACTTCATCGGCGTAAAAATCAAGTTTACGCTCGTCTTTTTGCGCATCGAGCCAATGCGATTCTTCGTCGAAACTCGCATCTAGACTCATCGTCGATATCGAACTACTTTCGCGAGCTTTAGCGGCGATTATGTCGTACATTTCTTCTCCTTGGAGCTTATAGAATCCCGGTCCTTCTGGTAAAAGTGGATGCGCCGAACCGTGTACGGGTTGTAAAAGATACATGTCACCCAAAGGTGCGTACATCATTTCTTCGTTTAAGAGCGTAGGCATGTTCACGCATTTGAACGGCCGAGGACAGGGAGCCGAGCCCAAAATAGAACGCGTCCACGGAGGATAATAGCACGAAAACGATCGAGGTACGATATCTTTGCCCATGATGACGCCTTTAATGAAATCTCGCTGCAGCCCAATCCTTTGCATCAAATCTTCCGCACCGCGATCGAAAACGTACGGCGACCCGAACGTCCAGATATCATCGAGCGCGTATCGAGGAACTCCATTTCTCAGAATGAGCATCAGACCGAGCAAATACGCCAGAGATCCACCGATTGAATGACCAGTTAATTTTATCCGAGCCTTCTTAGAGCCAAACGTCTTCAAATGGTCTTTACACAATTTTTCAACGCGATCGTACATTCTTTGCGCGCAAGCGTACGCTCCTTGATGGACTCTGATTTCTTTATCCTCAAACGTCGTGGGTGTCCAAGTTAAATTGGTTTGCCACGAGGCAAAGTTGGTCGATCCTTCGACGACAATCCATAACGTTGCGTTTTCCTTGTCTACGCCCACGCAATAGTTCACCGGCATCACCGCATTCTCACCGGCTTCTTTGTTATTACCATTCTTCTTCTTTTTCTTTTGTAATCCGTTTTCCGAAGACGCTTTCGATTTTGCTCTTTGTTTTTGTAACTCGCTTATTTTCTCGCTTTCGCGTAACAACGCCGAGCGTTCTTTCTTCAACGTTTTCTGAGACTCCGAAACTCTGGTGAGCTCTTGAGAAACCAAATTAGCGAGCTCCGTGGCTTTTCTTGCAGCCTCGGCCGCGTTTGGATCGTCAGGTTTTAATTCTCGCATTCTCTTCACCGATGCCAACGCTTTGATGGCTTCATCCGCCGCCGCAGAAGCTAAGCGAATCGATTCTTCTCGATTGTGTCTTTCCTTTTTCAAATTTTCTAAAAGAATTGCGTTGTTCATCTCCGAGTCGGCGGCTTCGGCATCGGTGAAGTTGATATTCTCAACACTCGAGGTTTGGACGAGTCGTTGTTGTTGTTGTTGTTGACTGTCGTTGCCACTAATTTCATCCTCCGAAAGAGCTTCTTCGTGCTCGTGCGAATTCCATAACATGGTCAAACCGTTTCGAGTTAAACCATCCTTTGTCGTTTGGTCCGGAAAATTATAAATCCAAGAGGAAAGAGAACAAGCAATCCTAGCATTCTTCGTATCTTCTTCGGACGCTCGATATAAGGACGAGGAAACCATGTTTCTTAAAGCAGGCTGGAGAATGCTATCCAAGTTATCGCTTCTGTCGGTTTCACCGGTTGATGTTGTTGACCCGACAAAATCTTCCGCGTCTTCATCAATCGCCGCCATCTCTTCGAGTTGCCTCGTCACAATTTGCGAAAGTTTTGCGCCTGGCCACGACGTTAGTTTCGCTAAAGTTTCGGTAATATTCGACGCAACAATCGCATCTTCGGCTACTTTACGAGCCGAGTTGATTTTACTGTACAAACCTTCGTCGATTCTTTTCGTTTCTACCAGTCCCTCTTGTTGTTGTTCTCGTTGAATATCGGTATCGGCGTCATTCTCACTACTCTTCTCTGCAGACTTTTGTGCTCCTGGCTCGAAAAGTTCTCTCAATACCAAAACTTGTCTGGCAACAACGACAGTTTGTTTACGCGAGGAAGCTGAAGCTTCTTTTAATTTGACCTGGGCAGCTTCGAGCGCTTGACGCAAAGCTTGAATATTTTCCGGCTGACTTTCACTCAAGCCGCGTTTACCATTTTCGGAAGATGTCAAAGAAACGTTCTTCTTATACGTCGCGCTTTGACGATACGTTTCGATGCGTTCGCGCACTTTCAAAACGTCATTTGCCGCTACTTCGACGTCTCCAAGCTTTGCTTTTGCTTTGTCTGCATTTTTAATCGCCTCGGAGAGCGCCTCCTTTAAATCGTTGAACGTATCCTCTTCACTTTGATTTTCGGCGGTGATGAAAGCCCCGCCTTCTTGCGCTGTTGATGGTGGTGGTGATGATGATGGTGATCTTGGCGTGCGCGGCGGCGATTCTCTATCGATTTGTAAGTCAATCTCTTGAATAGCGGCTGTTAATTTTTGCAAGGCGTTGTTTGCAACCGCGACGGCGTTTACGTTCGCGTCGCGAAGTTGTTCATCGATTATTCGTTCGTCGTCTTCTGTGTTTACTTCCTCACTTTGCTCAGCTATGCTTAAATCAGCAGCAGCATTAGCAGCAAAAGTAGTCGCCGTTGCAGTCGAGGATGAAGATGATCCAGAAAACAAATTCCCGATCAAAGGCGGAAGCGGAAGACGCGAAAGAAACGCGCTCGCGTCTGGGATCCAGTTTGACCCAGCATTCGTTGAGTCTTCTTCTTCTTCTTCTTCTTTTGTCGTCGTCGTCGTTGTAGTTGTCGTTATCAATGGAGTGGTGGAGTCAGTTGTAGTAGTACTATTTGCCGCGGTGGTAGTGAGCCTCTTCTCTTCTCCTTTCTCGGCCGGCGCTTTCTTGAAATGCCCCATGAACTGATTCGGAGTATCAAACTGTCTTTGCCATTCCCACCTGCTGTCCTTGTTCTTTTTCCTGCCCTCAATATCACCACTGTTACTACTACCGCTACTATTACCATCTCTTCTCGTCTTCTCCCTTTTTCCACCGTCCACGTCCACGGTCTCCGCACCCTTCTCGATTCCAACCGTCAGCGAAGTTTTCTCTCGTTCTTCTTCTTCGACGTCGTCTTCGTCCCAGGAAGAGGACGACGCGCCGCTGAATATATCCTCCAACGTACTCACGGACGCTCGTAAAATGTCTTCCCAGAAAGTACCCGTCCCATCCGCATCCACTGCTCCTTCAACATCCGCCCCTTGGCCCTCTCCTTCTCTCCTCTCGTCGCCTCCGCTCCTCGTCGTCGCCGCGCCGCCTCTTCTCTCGTCGATCGCCGCGGCGCCCGCGACAGAAACCGCGGCAGTGGCGGTCGCGGGAAAGTTTTCTTTTCTTGGCGTCGATTGAGTCCTCCTCAACGCTTTCACGCGTTCTTGCAACTGTCCAATCTTCGCTCGCAACGCTTCTTCGTTCGTGGTCAAATTTTCGCTCACTTCGGCAACCTTTTCGTTAAAATCATCGTCATCCGAATCGCCGCCTTTTCGAGAAGAAGAAGACGACGACGACGAAGAAGACGGGACGACGCGCATCCTCATCGCTCGTCGCTCGCGTTCTCCTCCTCTTTCTCGCGGAGAAGAAAGAAGAAGCGAGCCGCCCGTCGTCGTCGTCGTCGTCGTCCTCAAAGAACGAGAACAAGAAGAGAATCGGAGGACAAAAAAGCCGTTAAGGTTGTCGTTTCGTCGTCGTCGTCGTCCTCGGCGTACGAACGATGGTGCCTTACCCGTCGTCGTCCTCGTCCTCGACAATAAGGTCCTCGTCGTCGTCGTCGAATGACAACGAGAACCACCCCAATTCGGAGTCGCGAGCGACGGAGAGGATGGCAACATTACCAAGCGCATTAAGAAAGTTTTATGCGTTTTTTTCTGACGCTTTTTGGAGAGAAAAGAACACGTGAGTCAGCAAATGAAGAAACATTGAAGGGTGTTCGCTTCTCGGTAGTAGAAGACGACGCGGAGACTCTATTCACGCGCATATAATAATAATAATAATAATAATAATAATAAATGGTACCAAAAGTAAATTACAACGCGCGTGAACGCATTACGCGCACATCTCTCTCTCTCTCTCTCTCTCTCTCTCTCACTCACTCTAAAACAGTTTAATTTCTCTTTTCTATATTCTCTTCTCCCTCTCTCTCTCTCCTTCTCGGTTTCGGTTTCGCTTTCTCTTTCTCTTCTTCTTCTTCTTCTAATACCTGCCCTCCTCCGTTCTTACAACTCGGTCTTCGCTCCTTCCTCTTGTTGATCCGCCAAACACTTCGCGTTGTCGTACGCTCTCACGGGAAACTGCGGGTGCTCTGGAATTTTCACATCCGGCGACGCCTTGATTTCCTTCAAAACTTCTCGGATGGCGGCGTCGAGTTGCTTGTCGGTGCCGTGGAAGGATTCGATGGGTAAGTTTGCTACTGGAATATCCGGGATGACACCTTTTTGCTCGATTAACCACTCGTTACCGAGGTACGGACCAAACGAAGGGATGGTGAACGAGCCGCCGTCGACTAAGGAGCACTCCGGGTTGCCAGAGTACCCGACCGCGCCGCCCCAGGATCTGGCGCCAATCACCTTACCGAGCTTCATGGTTTGGAAACCAGCGGCAAAAAGTTCCGCATCTGAAGAGGACATTTCGTCGATCAATACGACGACTTTGCCTCGGAAAGAGTATTGCATGGTCGTCTCTCCCGGGCCGCTGCGGTGGGACTCAAACATCCAAGCCACTCTTCTCAAGCGTTCCAACACCCACGTATCGATGTTCCCGCCATGGTTTCTTCTCACGTCAATGATCAAGCCACCTTTTCGCAAGTTCGGATAAAATTGACTGGCAAAGTCATCCATGGAATGCGTTTCCGGTCCTTCTTGGACCATGTCTTCGAGATAGACGTAACCGATGGTGTCGTTAGAGTCGTGGCGAACCTTCGCTTTTCTTCTGTTCAAAGCGTCCGCTTTTTGAAGCGCGGAGCACGTCCCGACGTCGAGAGGAACGACGACGACTCTGTCGAGCATGACTAGTTCTTCCTCCTCTTCTTCGCCCATCTTACCCGAGGAAGAACTTTTAGAAGCGCCGTCTGATGATTTGCTACTGTCCGCGTCTTTGGAGGGTTTCGCCGACGACGAGTGCGACCCCAATCGATTCGATTTCAAAGCCGATCGTGCGATATCCGTCAACGGATTGAACGCATTCAAAGTCCCGCCGTTGAAATATTGCTCGCCGGATCTTTTCGGGCTATTTTGTTGACCATCGCCACTGGGAGCCGCGGCGGTACTTGTGCGCGACCTTTTTGATGCCATGGAAGAAGACGAAAGGGACGACCTTCGGAGCGCGTTTGATTGAGCGACGCCCAAACTCGAGCTCGATTGTTGCACGCTTTCAATCATTTCTTGCAACTCTTCCAACTCTGCCATCTCTTCCTTCGTTCTCGGGCCGCGAATGACTTCCAAGAGCACTTGCGAATACGCTTTACCCATTAAAAGTTTCGGGAGAGGATCGGACAAAGCGTTGACCAAAACGCCATCGATTCGAGTGATGATATCGCCGGGTCTCAAATCCACAGCCATCGCCGACAGAGGTGAGTTCGGGGCCATCAACACTTCGGAGGTGTCGTAGATCTTCGTAATGCGCAAACCTTGAGGAACTTGCTCAAATTTAGCGCCCAAGCAGGCCGAACTCTGTCCCATGCCAATTTTTTCAAAAGCCTCGCCGCCTTCGACGTCGACAAAGACGTGTAAGACGGACAATTCTCCCAAAGCTTGCTCGAGAACGTCTCGTAACTCATTCTTGGAGGTCAATCTTTTTACCAACGGACGATACCGTTCCGTAACAGCCGGCCAATCGACACCGTGGAGGTTCGGATCGTAAAAGTTGTCTCGCATCGTGCGCATGGCCTCGTCGTACATTTGCATCCACTCTTCTCTCGGGTTGAGTTTCACCGTCCATGTCTCCGGCGGTAACCACAACAAGGCTTGAGCGAGAATCGCATCTTGATCCGGAGTTTCCGCGATGGTCTGCGCAGACATGAGCGCGACGCCTTCTTCTGTGAACAAAACGACAACTTGCAAGTCGCGAGACACCAAAACGTCGTAAGCGTCCGGATAAATTGGCGTAACGTAGCCTTGCATGATGTCGACAGCGATGAGATAGCTTCCCATGGAATCGTACATGTTTAACAAAATCGTAGCGCCGCTACCGATGATGTACATGCTTTCGTATCTCGCGCGATCGACAAAAGGAACCACCTCGGATCTCTTTTCGATGTTCTTCATCGAAATTTTCGTCGGGTATTTTTGCCCCAAAGTAGGATCAAACACCGTGCCCGCTGCATTCATCTCGTCGCCGGAGAAGAACGGACACGCCAAACCTTCTCTCAAAGGCAAACAGTACAAACTTTCTCCGTCTTCGTAGACCGGTTCAGACCCTCTGGAGCCGTACGGTGAATTTGACCCGGAGGAAAACTGCGCGTCGTTGAAGTAGTAGAGGAACAAACCGTCCGGGGAAAACGTCGGCGATCTCGAGTTCGAGGACGGCGGCGTGATGCGCACTCGTTCGTTCGTCTTCGTGTTCCAAGCATAAATAACTTCAAAGTCAGTGTCTTGGTAGAGAGAGACGTAGGCGAGCCAAGTGCCGTCTGGAGACCAGGCGTATTCTCCCGCGGATTCGGGTTGTAAACCAGAGACGATGTTGCGGACGTTCGCTTGATTGTTATCAGACGCGGAGAGTTTCGCGGACGAGGAAGGCGGCTTGTTGTTGTTCACCTTCTTCTTGTTTGCGTTTACGTTGGCACTCTGTTGCTGCTGCTGAGGGTTACCGAGCGACGCCACGTTCGGAGAGGACGACGACGACGACGTCGACGTCTCTCGAAAGTTTGGCGCGCGCATGTCCGCCTTGACAAACTTTCGACCAGCTTGCATCTTCTTCGTGCGTTTATCCAACACGCGTTGACGTTTGATCAAAATCGACGCCGCGTCGAGCACCTCTTCCTCGTCCGCGCCGCTGTTCTGCATTCGCGACAACAGCGGCATTTCCGAAGAAAAGTCCTCGGCGCCGCCGAGTCCTCCGGCACCGATGGGGTCATCCTCCGGCGAAATTGGCGTTCGGAACTCCTCCGTGTTGACGATGGTGTTGGTGAAATTCACCAACTTGACGTGGCCGTTGGTATCATCGAAAGCGAGCGAGGTGCCATCGGGAGAAATTTGCGAATACGACAAACCTCCTTGAATGGCCCCGTCTTGCGTGACTTGCGCTTCCGACCAATAGCTGACTCCGTTGTCCTCGTCTCTTTCCAGAACGACGTAGTCGTATTCACCACTGGCGTCGCTCAACGCGAGTAACTTAATTGGATCACTCGGATGCGAGTTTGGAATGAACTGCACGTGCTTGTATCGAACCATGCCTTCGTACTGGGTAACTTTTTCGATTCTCGTCCCGAGTTGCGCGACGAGCGGCGAAAAGTAAACCTGACCTCTCACGATAAAAGCGCCGTAAATGCCATCGTCTGAGATGGCGAGTTCGGACATTTCATAAAGCGGATCGGAAAGCAACATGGGCTGCGCCTCGCGGAATTCGGATAAAAGATTAATCTTCAACGTCGTCGCCTCGGAAATGATCACGCCGCCTTCGATTTGAGCCGCGCTCAACGTCGCTGATTTCAAATCCGCGCCAACGCGCATGACGATGCGAGTACCGTCGATGGCATACTCCATCACGTCGAACTCGCACTCGAACGTCAGTTGCGTCTTTTTCGAGCCGTCGTCGTTCATCACCCACAAGTTGGCCACGCCGGTTTTGTCGCTGATGAAAAATACCTTGCCGCTGAGCTTGTCCGTGGTTTGCGGCGACCACGCGCCTCGCATGGACCACGATTCTGGCGTCAACTCTTTCGCCTCTGACCAAGCGGTTCCGTTCGCGCCGACGGCACCTTCACCGCACCATCTCCAAATTCTCGCCTGTTCGCCACCTTCGTACCGTTTCGTCGAGGACGATTGTCTCAAAGGATAAAACAAGTAGCATCCTTTGGGATCTTTCGAGCCTCCGTGCGCTTTTTCAAACGGCAACACCGAAACCTTCCCGGTTAAAGCGTCGACTTTCGCCAACTGCGGATTTCCGAGATCGGAAAATTGCGTCGTTAAAATCAAAAGCTCGTGGTCGCCGGACCATTGCGACAACCCGTACGCCTGCGCGCCGTGCGTGACTTGTCTCGCCACGCCTCCGGCGATGGGGAGCTCAAAGACTTCGAACCCGTCCGCAGCTTCCGCTAAAAACGCGATTCGTTTCCCGTCGGGCGAGAGCTTTGGCACCGATTCGTACGAATAACTGCTCGAAATCCTCGCCGCTGGACCTCCTCTCAGATGCGAAAGCCAAATTGACCCTTCCGAAACGAACACTAAAGTATCGTTCCTCACCGACGGCGCTCTGAAGTACCCCAAATCCGATCCAATCCTCGAATAGTGATTCTCTTCTTCTTTCAACAAATCTTGATTCTCCTCCGATAAGCTCGGTTCCGGTTCCTCGATCGCCTCTCTCGTCGGTGGCGCCGCGCCGCCGAAAATCCCAAACATCTCCATCAGAGACTGGTACGCGTCCTCCTCGCTCGCGCCTTCCTGCCCTCCCGACGAAGATTCCGAAGACGAAGACGAGTCGTCCACATCAGAAGACTGTGCAGTGCCGTTGTTCTTGTTCTTGTTGTTGTTGTTATTATTATTATTCTTGTTCTTATTGTTGTTGTTCATCAACGTTGATGATAAAGTCTTCTGACCGGGAGCGTTTTCGATCGTCGCCATCGTCCCGAGCCGATGGTGTTGATTTCGCGGGGGTTGTCCTTTTGCCGAAGCGACACCATCTTCCTTCGACATCAAAATCATCTTTGACAACGGCGAGGAGGAGGAACCAACCATCGCGCCGGAGAAGAACAAAACGCACGCCAGTAAAACGTATAAAAACGAAGCGTGTATTTTCGCCCTACTCGACGCGTCTCGAGATGAATGCGCAAATCCGTGGTCGAAGAGGAAGAACGTCTTCTTTCTCCCGTTTTCGACGTCGTCCGATGAGGCGCCTCTTCGCTCGAATCTCTTCCCGTCATCGTTCTCGTCTTCGTCGTTTATGGACCCGAACTGTCTGGCGTACGGGAGGAGAGGATCGCGCTCTGCTGCTTTTGATGATGCACTCATTATTGATGATGTCGTGGTGTTGCTTTGATTGATTGATGTTAGAGTGCGCACGAAAGCGCGCTCTTTTCTTTGAAGGGACGCGCCCTTTTTTTTTTGGGTGATAAACAAAAAAAAAGTTTAGGGTTTTATATGTTACCCTAAATACTGCTATGCAGGAGACTAACTCTACTATTACTGGTTTTTTAAACTATGCATACACAAACACGACGATTCAGACGACGAATTCAGCCGCCTGAATACTGCAACGACTGCAACGTCGTAATCGTCGCGCCGTCCTCTTTTACGTCGTCGTCTCGTCGTCCTTTTCTTCAACCAAAAAAAGCTCTCCTTCCTCGAAAAGGAAAGGAAAACGCATTTACGCGATTTGGTGTTTGTTACTACAACTCTTCTTTCTTCTTCGTCTTTTTCTTCTTCTTCGCGGTGTTTATTGTCGTCGGTTCGTACCGAATGCCTCCAATGTCACCCTCTCTTTCGCTCCATCCTAAGTTTTGCGTTTCCTTAGCCCTTTGTTCTTCTTCGTGCGTGGCGAGTTGTAAAAACGCTTTCTTTTTAAACTCGGTATCGAAAGTGCATTTCGGCGGTTCGGATTGGTAGCACAGTTTTTTCGCGAAATCGAACGTTCTTCGCTTCTTTTTCTTCTTGTCCCACGGGTGTAAAATCTCCTCTCTTCGTTTCTTTCTCCTTCTCAGTTTGATTTCCTCCTCCGTCATCGTCTTCTCGAGCTCCAATTCCTCCTCTTCCTCTTTTCTTTTTTCTTCTTCCCACGCGAGTTTTTCTTCTTGCAACTCGTAGTGTTTTGCGTACACGCCTTCCTCGTCGAATTCGTTCACCAGAACTTGACAGTAATCTCTCAATCGTTTCGGCCATCTGTGTTTGCTAAAATCTCTCACGAACGGTTTCGATCCTCTCGAGCTCGCGTTCCCTAACAAAGGTCCGGCTAAATAATGGTACCCGCTGTCGTAGACGTGCGCGTGGTACAAGTGCCAGTGCGAGTGGTCGTCGCAACTCTTCTCGATCGCGTCTAAATAGTACATCTCTTCCAACTTCTTCCCGTATTTCGCCCCTCTGGCGCGTTTAAACTCTTCCTCGGACAAATCCGCGTCCAACTTCCTCGCCGACGCTTGACACGCGTTGCAAACGTAATGCCTCGGTATCGCCGGTCCTCCGTCGTCGACGACATCATCCACCGACCTCCCGATTTCCTGTAACTCATCCAGTACCCCGCGCGTGGCGTCGTCGTCGTCGGCGGCGCCTTCGTCGAACATCTGGTGCGTCGATCGCACGTCGCCTCTCCGTTCGTCGAAATTCTTCGGATCCGTTAAATCTTCCACGATGATTTCCCCGCTCTCCCCGTACGTTTGCTCGATTTTACTTTTATAATTTTTACTCTTCTTGCTCTTCTTCTTTTTCTTCTCTCTTTTAATACTCCTCGTCGTCGTCGCGATAGTTTCTTCTTTTCCTTTGTCTTCTTCTTCTTCCTCCTCGGCGCGAGCGAAGAGGAACATTCCCCTACACGGAGAAGCTTCTCCGACGATTTCGAGGAGAGATGATGATGTCGAGAAGAAAAACGGTCTCGTCGAACGACAAAACCAACGCTCTTTGAGAGACAAAAAGAAGACGAGGAAGGAAAAGAAGGAAAAGAAGACGGGTTGTTTAAAAGAAGAAAAGGACTGAGAGGAACGCGTTTTCATCGTAAAAGTCGTAAAAGTCGTAAAAGTTCCTTCTTCTTTGTCTTCTTCTTCTTCTTCTTC
>JGI20151J14362_10002457_pt1 | contig 13092 bp, 9 predicted proteins | sample COG_01_FD_14362 | JGI IMG/M metagenome (IMG submission 14362) | reverse complement strand
GGCAAAAGCTTGATACCGAGCCACCCGCGCATTGGTTTCTAGACTGCCGCTCACCGCAACCTCGACCCGCCGACACATCAAGGCAACCCCAAGCCCCGCGCAGATGNTCTCGCAGTGCGCTTGCCAGACATCTGCCTCAGCCTGCAGACCGTGATTGATGTGGATTGCTTTGAGCGGCGGCCGGTCGGTCAGTTGGGCGAGGCTATGCAGCAGCGCCGTGGAATCCAGTCCGCCACTCAAGCCGACAATTAAGCATTCAACTTCCGGCGCCGAAAGCGCTTGAATCGCCGTTTCAGGCAGCAAGGACATTGCGCTTACCCACCGCCACTGTGCTGATGATAATCAAGCCCAACTCGATCTGACCCGAACTGCGCCCGAAGACCGTCGAGTAACTCATCGCTCGGTTTCACGCGCCACTGATCCCCCAACTGCAACTCGGCGGTCGCGCCGTTGGTGCAATAATCAATAATCACGGGGCAGCCGGTTCGTTTTGGCTCCTGGTGGAGACTTAACAAACCCGCCAGATTCTTTGAAAACTGATCATCTAGAGCGGCATGATGAACCCGCACCGTAAGCCCTCGCAGCGCGCGCTGGCGCGCCTCAACCAATGAAAAAATTTCTGTTGCGCGCACTCGTAGCCCACCCGAAAAATCGTCTTGCGCTACCGATCCTCGAATCACCAAAAGATTGTCTTTACTGATTTTATCTCGCGTCACCTCCAAGAGGTCGGAAAACACCCCAACCTCGATCCGAGCCGTTCGATCGTCAAGGGTCACAAAAACAATCGTCCCTCGTTGCGTCTTCATACTGCGCAAGCCAATAACCCAACCCGCAAAAAGCTGTTCGCTTTGGCTCGCGCGCAGGTCACTGATTCGGGTACTGGCGAAATACTTGAGTTCATCGCGATAGATATCGATCGGATGGCCTGTTAGATACAAGCCGAGCGCTTCCTTTTCCCGAGCCAGGCGGGTCGCCATGGTCAGAACATGACTGGCGTCAATGTGATCAGTGCAGACAGGATCAGCTGACACCGGCTCGAGTTCACCAAACAAATCGGTATGGCCCGCTTCCTGATTACGGGCCGTTTGTTCCGCGATTTGCAACGCCTCTTCCTGATGTTGCAGCAGCCAGCCGCGACTGCCATCAATGCCATCTTTGACACTCGCCGCATCCGGCGCCAAATGATCCAGGGCACCAGCGTGGATCAGCGCGTCGAGTGCGCGTCGATTCAAACGTTTGACATCAACCCGATGGCAAAAGTCGTACAAGTCTTTGAAGGCCTCCGCGCGCCGAGCTTGGGTCAAGGCCTCAATAGGTCCCTCGCCCAGGCCTTTAATGGCTCCCAACCCATAGACTAAGTGCGTCTTAGATTGCGCGACAAATCGAAAGGCGCCGGTGTTAACACTGGGCGGATCTAGAACAAGACCCATTTCTCGGCACTCTTCCACGTTAATGACAATTTTGTCGGTGTTTTGCATATCAGCGGACATCACCGCCGCCATGAAATCGGCTGGATAATAGTGTTTCAGCCAGGCGGTTTGATAAGCCACCAGCGCATAGCAAACCGAGTGAGGTTTGTTAAAGCCGTACCCTGCGAACTTCTCCATCAGATCAAAAATATAGCCGGCTTGTTGCTCTGAAACGTCGTTATTCATGGCCCCATCAACAAAGGCCTGCCTTTGTTTGGCCATTTCTTCCGGTTTCTTTTTACCCATGGCCCGTCGCAACAGATCCGCATCCGCTAGCGAGTAGCCTGCCAGAATTTGCGCGATCTGCATCACTTGCTCTTGGTAGAGCATGACGCCATAGGTATCTTGCAGCACCTCTTTTAAACTGGGATGCAGGTAATCAACCTCATCAAGACCGTGCTTGCGGCGAATAAAATCATCCGCGAGCTGCAGCGGGCCCGGTCGAAACAACGCAACCAACGCCACGATATCGGCAAAGCGGTTGGGCTTAACCCGTTTCATAAGATCCTTCATCCCGCGGGACTCGAGCTGAAACACCGCCGTGGTCTTGGCTGCCTGCAGATCCTGATAAATCGCCGGATCCTCCAAAAACAACGTGTCGATATCAACTAAGGGTTCACCCGCAAGCGCAAGTCTGTGATTGATGCTTTTGATGGCGTTGTCAATGATGGTCAGCGTTCGCAAACCCAGAAAATCGAACTTAACCAACCCGGCCTGCTCGACATCATTCATATCAAACTGGGTCATCAACCCGCCACCCGATTCATCACTATAAGTTGGTGAAAAATCCGTGAGGCGTGTCGGGGCGATCACCACGCCCCCGGCATGGCGACCCACATTTCTTGCCAGGCCTTCTAGTTTGAACGCCATTTCCATAATTTCTTCGGCTTCATCGCTTGTGCGGACGAACTCGGTCAACAAAGGCTCTTCTTCCATGGCCCGTGTCAAGGTCATGCCCGGCTCAAACGGAATCAGTTTAGACAGCTTGTCCGCCAGCCCGTAGGACTTGCCCTGCACCCGGGCCACATCTCGCACCACCGCTTTTGCCGCCATCGTGCCGAACGTGATAATTTGCGACACGGCCTCATAGCCATAGCGTTCCGTCACATGCTGAATGACCCGATCCCGGCCATCCATACAGAAATCAATATCAAAATCTGGCAAGGAAACCCGCTCCGGGTTCAAAAACCGTTCAAATAAAAGGTCGTACTCTAAGGGATCCACGTCGGTAATTTTTAACGCATAAGCCACCAACGAGCCCGCGCCCGAGCCGCGCCCAGGCCCAACGGGTATACCTTCGGCTTTCGCCCACTGGATAAACTCCATAACAATTAAGAAATAGCCTGGGAATCCCATGCTATTAATCACATTTAATTCAAAGGCCAGTCGGTCAAAATAACGCTGTTGCCAAGGTTCCTCGGCCGGCATTTTGGCATCACTAAATTTTTCAAACCGATCCATCAGCCCGGCGCGTGTCACGGTTTCTAGGAACCCGGCCATGGTCTGCCCATCAGGCACCGGGTACTCCGGTAAAAAGGACTCGCCCAGCCTCAAGGTCACGGAACAGCGCGTTGCAATTCGATGGGTGTTCTCAACGGCCTCAGGAAGGTCCGAAAACAACTGTGCCATCTCATCAGCGCTTTTAAAATACTGCGCCTGGCTGTAGCGTTTCTCGCGCCGTGGATCATCGAGGGTTCGTCCTTGGTGGATACAAACACGAACCTCGTGGGCCTCAAACTCATCGGCTTTTAAGAAACGAACATCGTTGGTTGCAACCAAAGGCAAACCCAGCTCATCCGACAACTGGACTGCGCCTGCAATATGGTGCTCATCATTTGCGCGATCAAGCCGCTGAATTTCCAAGTAATACCCGTCTGGGAACAGTGCTTGCCAAAACACGGCGCGACGTCTCGCCTCATCAAGCTGACCCGAGACGATCGCTTTGCCCACATCACCGTCGGCTGCGGCAGACAACGCAAGCAGGCCCTCCGAATCAGCTTGAATCCAAGACCGTTTTAAAATCATTCGACCGTTATGATGGTTCTCAGAATAACCGCGAGACAACAATCGACTCAGCGCTTTATAACCCGCTTGTCGTTGTGCGATGAGCACCAGCAGCGAAGGCTCGATCGTCGGATCGAGATCTTCGACCCAAACGTCACAAGCGACGATCGGTTTGATCCCTCTCGCGGTCGCGGCTTTGTAGAATTTAACCAAGCCAAAAAGGTTGTTGAGATCGCTGGTTGCAACGGCGGGCATGCCGCCGGTGCGCGTGGCATCAATTAAGGGTTTTATGCGGACCGTTCCATCCACCAGCGCATATTCTGTATGAACGCGTAGATGAACAAAGGATTGGGTCATGAGATCAAATCAATGTGAGTGCAGGGTCTTCTCATCATATACGAGAAACCATCAGACCAAAATGCTTGTCCCTTAGCGGCGCTATTTTGCGTTGAATTAATCCATTACCTCGAAGGTGAGTCCGGCATTTTTGGTTAAACGCGCAATCAACGCTTCTCCCATGGCAACGGCCGGCGTCATAACCCCGCCCGATTCATCCAACGGATCCAGCGCAAGACAAACCGCCGCCTCAGCAATCATTTTGGCAGTGCCACCATATCCTGGATCACGATCGCCCGTTACCCGAACCTGAATTTGCCCACCGTTCTGGCCTTCGCCAGCCGCGCCATGAAGGATAACCTCAAAAAACCCTGCTTCGCGTTTCGCGCGCTCTGGACCCTCACCCGGCTTCGGTAAAAGCCGTGCAAGCAAACGCCGTGTTGGACCGATGGCCGATAACAGCATGCCAAATCGCGTACCGATTGAGGCCATTAAAGCTTTCAGATAGCCCGTCGGACCAGCACCAATCAGGGTGCCCTCTTCATAGGAAAATCCGGGGCCATAGGGCATCCCGAGCAATGCATGACTTCGGCGCACCACGCGCGTATTAATCCCAGCCATCACAAAGGGACCCACCCACTGCCCCAAGACATCATCATAGATCGGCGTCGCGGCCTCATTAACATCCTGCCCGGTTACCGTATTCAGCGGATTTAACGCATAAGGATCCGCAATAACCGTTAACAATTGCGGATTTTCTGCGACTTCATCCATCATGTTCAGCATGCTCGCAATGGTGCCGCCACTGACCCCGCCCGCCGCCTTAACCAGGCGATACTTAACCTGGCTCGCCGGCCGTTCCCCGCGCGCTTTCATAGCGGCCTGCAGAAAGTGAACGCCTAAATCCGACGGGATGCTATCAAATCCACAGGTATGCACGATTTTTGCGCCAGATCGGACCGCCTCGTCATGATGCGCATCAATCATTAACCGCATCCACTGTACCTCTCCGGTCAGATCGCAATAATGGGTCCCAGACGCAGCACACGCGCCAACCAGCAAACTGCCATACAGGGCATAAGGGCCTACCGTGCTCAGCACGACCCGGGTCGACGAAACCAAGGCATCCAGGGACGCTCGATCCGAGCCATCCGCCAGCAAACAAGGAATCTTGTCACAACCGACCGCCTCAATAACCGCCTGGAGTTTGCCCGCATCGCGACCGGCAATGGCCCAAGTCAATTGATCCGTCTGATTGCCATATCGCTGGTGTAAATACTCCACAACAATCTTTCCAGTGAATCCCGTGGCACCCCACACAATGACATCGAATTCTGTCGGGTTTGCGTTCTGCTCGTCCATGCCTGTCTCCAGCGGTGATTAGGTCTTATGCGTTAANAANAGAGTATACGCCTTATCAACCGCCTCCGGCGCGCATCCGATGATGATTCTATGATTCCTTTGGCATGCGCCTGAACCGGATCCAAAGCCCCAAAGACGGGTGCACGTGCTGCTTGTCACAGCAAACGCAAANGAAGCNGCAGGCGCCTTGCCCGATAGTCTGCAGCTTGNCATTGGTTTCAAAAAAGCACCCGGGGTAGCCCGGCAACCATTTCGCTGACCCTAAAAACCCACTACAGTATCGGGACACTGCTGGTTTAACCAAGGAGACGCTGCATGCAAGCGCGGACAACTGAAGAAAGCTGGTCCCTCTCAAAACCGGCTGTGCGCGGCACCCAAGGCATGGTTGCAAGCCAACACTACTTAGCCACAGAGGTAGGACTCGCTATCTTAAAAGAGGGCGGCAACGCCATTGACGCGGCCATTGCGACCGGATTGATGCTCGGCGTGGTGGAACCGTGGATGAGCGGCTATGGCGGCGGCGGTTACTTACTAGCCTACCTAAAAGCGGAAGACCGGGTCGTGCAAGTCGAGTTTGGCATGCGGGCCCCCTTTGCCAGTCATGCAAGTGATTACCCACTCGCCCAGGATGGTAGCAACAGCAGTGATGCCTTCAATTGGCCGAAAGTCATTGATGACCGCAACATTCACGGCCCCCTGGCCATCGCGACACCCGGCTACCTAAAAGGCATTGAACTCGCCGCCCGACAATTTGGCACCTTACCACTCAAGGCACTGATCGAGCCGGCGCGGCAGCAAGCCATGCTCGGCTTACCCATTGACTGGTTCGCCAGTCAAAAAATCAACCAATTTGCTCGAGGATTGCGAGCTTATGAGGGCACCCGATCGGTTTATCTCAAGGATGGCTTGCCACCTGCGGCGGACCTCGAAGGCCTTTTAACCCACCTCCCCCTACCCAACCTTGCTGAGACGCTCAGCGCCGTTCAAGACGAAGGCAGCAATGCCTTCTATCAAGGCGCTCTAACGCAGCAGGTTCTACAAGACCTTACTGAGACCGGCAGCAAGATCACCGCGAAAGACCTTGCCCAGTATGACGCCACGCTCAGCGCACCCTTGCACAGTCAATATCGAGGCCATGATATTTTTAGTGCGGGNCCGCTCACNGCCGGGCCCAGTTTAATCCAAGCCCTGAAGACCTTTGAGACGATGCATCCCGCCCCTGCGGAATCGCCAGATGCCGCCGCCTATCTCGCGATGGCCAAAGCGCTGCAAACAACCTATGCAGATCGACTTGAGAACCTAGGCGAAGGCAACTTAAGTGGGAGCACCACGCACATTTGTACCGCAGACTCAGCGGGCAACCTGGTGAGTTTTACCCAAACCATCATGTCGGCTTTTGGCGCCCGGATCTTACTGCCCAGCTCCGGTATCCTGATGAATAATGGCATGATGTGGTTTGATCCGAGACCCGGTGGGGGCAACAGCGTTGAAGGCGGCCGCAGGCCACTGTGCAATATGTGCCCAACCCTGGGTCGCAGCCAAGATGGACACTGGTTTGCGGTTGGCGCCTGCGGCGGACGAAAAATTTTTCCCAGCGTGTTCCAGCTGGCCATTTTCTTATCCGACTATGGTCTAACCGTGCAAGACGCAGCCCACCAAGGCCGTATCGATGTCTCAGGCACCGAGCTCGTAACTTTAATGGCTGAGCTGCCCGAGACGATTCGAGCCCATTTACAACAGAATCTAAGCCAGACTCGCGTCCGCCTAAACGGCGTCTCACCGAATCACTTTGCGCTACCCCAAGTGATTCAAAGGTCCCCTAACGGCGCACTTGAGGGTGCCTGTTTTATCCCGTCGCCCCATGCCAAGGTTTCCGCGTTCTGAGGCGCTGCAAGCCATTCAGCAAACGCAAGGCTCAATCGATTCAAAGCGGCTGGCTCAGAGTTCGTTAGGAACACCAGGCCCGACTTGGCGCCGCGGTGAAAAATCATCTCGCTGCGCATACCGCGGACGTAGCCGCCATGATGGGCAAACCCATCGACACCTGAAAAGGCAAAGACGCGCCAACCCAAGCCATAACCCGCTTTGCTGATTCGGTCATCATTGGGATAGTGATTGTCGGCCGCTTCATTGGCAATGTAGCGACTTTGCAACTGCGCGAGGGGCGCGCGGGGAACCCCCTCAATCAAGCCCAAATGGGCCAACAGCCATTGCCGCATATCGGCAATACTGGCGTTCACGCCCGCAGCCGGCGCAACCTTATAATACCGCTGGTTTCGAGGGACGACGACCCAACGGTCATCACGCAAGACATGGGCACTCGCCAATTGGTCCGTCCGAGATGTGGCCCGTCCGACCGAGGCCGCCTGCATGTTCAGCGGCGCAAAGAGTCTTTGTTCAAGAAACTGGGCATAAGACATCCCTGTTGCTTGCATCAAGACATCACCAAGAAGACTGAACACAACATTCTGGTAGCTGTAGCAAGCCCCTGGGTCACACACAAAGGGGACCTCGTGCAACCGATTGAGGATGTTGTTATAACTCACAACATCCTCAACCAGGTTAGTGTAAGCATGAGGCATCAACCCCGAGGACTGATTGGCGAGATGAAATAGCTTGAGCTTTTTGGCACGCCGCGCATTACTCCAGTTAAGCTCGGGTAAGCGCGTGACAAGGGGCTCGCCCCATTGCAAATGTCCATCATTGACGGCGAGTGCAATCGCAGTCGCGGTAAAAGACTTCGACAAACTGGCCAATTGGAAGACCGTTTCCTCGGTTATCGGACGAATATCCGTCATCGATTGAAAGCCAAACAGCATCAGCGGCCTGACGTTACCATTAATAACCAACACGGCCGCCGCACCCGGTAGATCCTGAGCCTGCGCCCGGATACTGGCTTCAAATCCCTGAATCGAGACCTCAAGAGATGGCTCCAACGCGCGTGCCGACTCTGCTCGCACACCTTGAGCCGGATCACTTTCAGCCCCCGCAGACTGAACAAAAGCACTTTGCGTCAAGGCCAACAACAGTCCCAGCTTTATCCACCCAAACTGCCTTTGATTCAGCGCAACGCGCGAGCCTTGCGGGCTTGCTTTCGCGTATTGCTTCACCAAAGCTGGCGATCGGCATCGGTTTACCGCTACTATCGGCTTGAGCGACAAAAGCCAAGCAAGGATGGTTAACGTGGGACTGATTGTTTTCGGGGTAGGATTTGGCTTAATCATGGGTACCGGTTTGTTCTTTTTAGTCATCCGACCGCTACGCCGTGAGCGGCAAGCATCACGAGCCAATGATGCCAAGCCCGCGCAGTCCCTCGAAAAAAAAGATCCGATCGACCCAAATCATTAAAGGCGCTGCATCTAACGCAGCACCAATGAAACCTCAGCCTCGCTTTCATCGAATTCAATCACGCCCGATTCGACGGCGCGATCCGTCAAACTTGGTGTTGCAAGGCCCGTCTCCGAGATCTTTGCGGTCACGATGATTTGATCAAAATCCGCAATGGATAACCCCGCCATCATTGCCATCGACTCATCTAATACGACCTGCAGGGGCAGGTCGGATACGGTACGCTTGACCACCGCAAGGGGCATGGGTGGACCTGTTACGGCTCTGGCAAAAACATAGACGGTTAACGCCGGATTCACATCCAGCGCGGGATCCTTCGTCACCGTGACTCGAACTCGTCGAGGGTTCAAGATCGGTGGCTCATCTTGACTGACAACCGACGCCTGGTCTGTTTCAACCAACTCAGAGGCCGCCGGCAAACCCTTTAAAACCGTCGCAATCAGCTTTGCCCGTTCCCCATCCGCGAAGGTGAGCGCGCGTTCGAAAAACCGTTTCGCGCGCGCTGTCTCACCTCGTTTAAAGGCTTCCATACCTAATATTTCAAGCAAGGAGACGCTGTTCGGCTTAAGCTCGACGGCGCGTTCAAACAAGACTCTAAGATCTTGCGTCAGTTGCCGTCCCTGCTGCAGATAGCGCGACTCAGCCAGCGCAACCGCCAAATCGCCATCTTCAGGATACCGCTCGGCGAGCGGCGCAAAGATTTCAACGGCTCGATCAAAATCGCCGAGGGTGAGTTGTAATTGGCCCAGGTAGAAACCAACCTGTTCGTTGTCGGGCGATAAAGTTCGGATTGCCTCAAGACCGCGTGCCATTGCTTCTAATTCCGCCTTCGACTTAGGCGTATCCCGGTTCTGCTGCAGGCTTTCGGTAAAAGTGAGCTCGGTGAGGGCGCCTTGTGACCACCCGGCGTCGCTGAACCAAAAGGTGCTCACCAAAGCTAGGAAGACCAGCCCCATAGCAAATACGCCCTTTGATCCACGCGCTGCGTCTTGGTTGCGTTGCCCTGCATCACCCGCTGCTAGGAGTGGCCCCGCATCTTCCAAGAGCACCAGAGATTGATCTTCCACCTGCCCAGAGTACTCCGCTTTGGTGATCTCCCCGGCGGATAGGGCCTGCGCTAATTCTTGCAACCGCTCTTCGTGCAACTGCAGATTGCCTTCGGCTCGCGCCAGGGCGCCTTCGCTTGTTCGTTTGACCGACCACCAAAGCGGCAACACAACAAAGACCGATGCTAAAAGCAGGAGCCCGACGGCTGATAACCAAAAAAGCGAGATCATCGATCCATCAACTGCTTGAGATTTGCGCGGTCTGACTCGGACAAGCCGTGCCGAGTCTTGCGGGACGAGGCGCCCATAGACCACCAAACACTCAGGCCAACTAAAGCCAAGCCAAGTGGCCCGAGCCATAACAACCAGGTTTTTGCAGTCCAACGCGGCTCATACAGGATGAAGTCGCCATAACGCTCGAACATAAACTGTTCCACTTCAGCGTCCGATTTGCCTTCCACTAAAAGCCGCAGCACCGTGGCTCGCAGGTTTTGGGCGATCATCGCGTCCGACCCCGCCAAGTTGGTGTTCAAGCACTGGGGGCACCGCAGCGATGCAATCAAATCGTAGTAACGCGCCTTGATCGTCTCGTCAGGAAACGCCTGGGCTTCAATCGCGCCCAAACTCGGNGCANTTAAAACCCAGAACAGNCACCCGGCCAATACCCAGCGGCCCCTCATGACGCATCCTTTAGATTTTGAATCAGCGGCGCAAAGGTTTCTTCGAACACCTTTTGGGTGACAACCCCAACGTGGCGATAACGAATAATGCCGCCGGCATCCACAACNAAGGTTTCAGGCGCGCCGTAAACACCCAGATCGATAGCAAGCGTCCCGTGCTCATCCACGATATGAAATGCGTAAGGGTCACCCCAGCGCTTTAACCAGGCGCGCGCTGCATCTGAGTCGTCATTGTAATTTACCCCGATAATGCGCAGACCGGTTGTTTCAAAAATTCGAGTCAGCTCCCCATGTTCTGCAATACAACTCGGGCACCAAGTTGCCCAGACATTCAGCAAGGAAATTTCACCCGTCAGATCCGCCGCGTTAAGCGTTTCGCCCACTGCCGTAAGACTCGGCAGCTCGAAATCGGGCACCGGGTCATTAAGCTTTTGCGAGGGCAAAAGATGCGGGTCTGACAATTGAAAACCAAACCACAGCAAAACCACGATGCCTGCGAACACGAAAGCCGGGATCAAGACGCTTTGTTTAGCCATGCACTGCCTCCCGGCTCGGGGCAGGCGGCGCCTGTCGCGATGATCGTGCCACCGGCGCCCGATAACGGCGATCAAAAATCGAAAGCACGCCGCCGAGCGCGATCAATATGCCCCCGAACCAGATAAACCGAACCAGGGGCTTAATGTGCACGCGCACCGCCCAGGCACCATTTTCTAGCGGCTCACCTAGCGCAACGTAGATATCCCCCAATGAACGCACATGGATATCCGCTTCGGTCATGATCGATTGACTGGCAAGGTAACGCCGCTTTTCCGGAAACAAGGTGGCGATGATCTCCCCGGCGCGTGATACCTCAACGCGCCCTCTATCGGCGACATAGTTTGGGCCTTCGATATTATTGGTCCCATAAAACTGCACGTCATAGGCGCCCACCTCGGCCCGATCACCCGGCGCCATGAACAGATCCGCCTCTTCACTCAGCATCACGGTAGTCACAATGCCAAGGGCCGTCACCGCAATACCTGCATGGCCTAAAACCATGGCATAGACCGCCAGAGGTTGGTTGAACAATCGACTGAATGGATTCGATTTAAGCCTGACGCGCCGATGAAGCTCATACCCTAAATTCAAAAGAATCATAAACGCGAGCCAGGCGACCCCAATGATCCAGAGCTTGATGGGCCCCATGACAACCGAGACGCCAATCGCTGCGACCGCGGCTATCGCTGTGAAGACGCCCTGCCCAGCGGTCAGCAGAGATCGATCTGTTGCCCACCAACGGCTGCGATGGCTCAAAATCATCAATGCCATGAGCGCCAGCATCAGGGGCACAAACACCGCATTGAAATACGGAGGGCCTATCGATATTTTGTCGCCGCCCGTCAGAGCCTCATAACCCAAGGGATAAAGCGTGCCGAGCAAAACCACCGCCGCACTGACCGTCAGCAATACATTGTTGCCCAAGATAAAGCTTTCTCGTCCTGAGCGTTTAAACGTCACCCGACTGCGAAGATCCCAGGCGCGCGCGCCATAAAGCAGCAAAGAGCCCCCAATCACTGGCACCAAAAACATCAAAATCGCAGCACCGCGCTCCGGGTCCACCGCGAAGGCATGAACGGAGGTCAAAACCCCAGACCGTACCAGAAAGGCGCCCAGCAAACTAAACGAGAACCCAAAGATCGCGAGCAGCACCGTCCAAGATTTGAACACGCCGCGCTTTTCGGTGGCCGCCAAGGAGTGGATCAAAGCGGTTGCGATCAACCAAGGGACAAACGACGCATTCTCAACCGCATCCCAAAACCACCAGCCGCCCCAACCCAACTCGTAATAGGCCCACCAGCTCCCAAGGGTTATGCCCATCGTCAAAAACGCCCACGCCAAATTCGTCCAGGGGCGCGACCAACGCGCCCAACTCACATCCAAGGTATTTCCCCACAGGCTGGCAATGGCGAACGCAAACGGTACCGACAAGCCAACATACCCCATGTAGAGCAGGGCGGATGAACAATGAGGCCAAAATCCTGAAGAAGTGGATTCAAGTCCGCGCCCTCAGCTGGATAAAAAGGTAACGCGCGCTCAAAGGGGTTCGAGGTCAGGAGCAAAAACAGATAAAAACCAAATCCTAAGGCCGCAAGGCAAATCAAAACCCGTGCTCGCATGTCGGTGGTTAACGGTGCTGAGAACCGCGCGACCATCATCGTCCAAATCGACATCACAAGGGTCCACAGCAGGAATGACCCTTCATGCGCACTCCAAAGCGCCGACACCTTAAATTGCAATGGCAACCGCGTATTGGAGTGACTCGCAACGTACCCAACTGAAAAATCGTCGGTAACGAAGGCGTGAATCAATGCTAGGAACCCGAGTAGCGTAAACACAAAAACGCCGTAGGCAAGACTCGACGCGGAGGCCATCAGCTGGGCGTTGTTCTGCTTTAAGCCGATGCTGGGCAGCACAACTTGCAAAAACGCCAGAAGGCACGCGATCACAACGCAAAAATGGCCTAGCTCAACAATCATGGCTGCAAGGGATCTTGTCTGGTTGCGTCCAACGCCATCGCAACTTCCGGCGGCATATACTTTTCATCATGCTTGGCGAGAATTTCTTCGGCAAGAAACACCCCGTCCTGGCTCAGCGTGCCGGTTGCGACGACCCCTTGGCCTTCGCGAAACAAGTCTGGCAGGATCCCGGTATAACGAATCTCAAAAGCCGCGCCAGCTAAATCTGAAACCATAAAAGCAACCTCCAAGGACCCATCCGAACGCCGAATCGAGCCGGCTTCAACCATGCCACCGGCCCTGACGCGGGCGCCCGTGGGCACCTCGCCTGCAATGACCTGCACCGGCGTAT
>JGI20151J14362_10002453_pt1 | contig 13108 bp, 9 predicted proteins | sample COG_01_FD_14362 | JGI IMG/M metagenome (IMG submission 14362) | reverse complement strand
CCGCATCACCAGGACGGCGGCGGGGGGAGCATGGGCGGCGGTGGGAGGCGTGGGCCGTCGTTCAACGGGCGGGGGTCGCGGGCAGGGTACGATGGGGCGCGGTGAGAGGGTCAGGGCGCCCGACGAGAGAATTCATTCACGGAACAATTATTTCCTTCAGTTAAGACTTAGCACTGACGTTTACTTGTAAGATCGACGCTTGCCCCATCGAAGGGCGGGTGTTTTATGCAACAGAGGCTATCTCCTCAAGTGGCATCGAGCAGTATTGGGGTCGGGTCGGCGTTTCCGTGCACCCGCGCCCGCCAAGCCTCCGAGCCTTGATGAGCCGTGTCGCCCTTCGATTTTGTCACCACCACCTTGATATTTTTCATCGCTGCGGAATCTTGTGAAATCTTCCGTTGCCGCCCCAAGGGGGACTGGACTGATCGAGAGCCACCCCAGAACGCCCCGCCCGGTGGCCGCGTGTCACGCGACATCGCGTTCGACAAAACCCGCGCGATTGCCACCGCGCGAGCTCGTATCGTCTCGGGGAGCAGCGCGGAGCCCGATAACCGCCATCCCCGTCGCGGGAAGGGCACCACGCGCGACTTTTGCAACCGCCGTGCGCGTGCGTGGCTTTGCAATCCCTCATGAAGTTGCTGATCTCGCACGCTCCGCGGGTGAACCCCCCGCGGTGGCCGGTCCTCGTCCTTCTCATCGTGGCGCTCGGTGAGTCACAAGGGGTCAGCGCGTACGACTTCAGCGGGTGTTGCGGGTCCAAGCTGCAGCACTGGTTCGACTTCAGCGACTCGAGCGTCTACGGAACCTCGGCGCAGAGTACAATCTCTAGTTTCAGCGACAAGTTGGGCAACTCCGCGAGTCACACGATCCTTGGCAACGTGGAATACGTCCCGGACGTCCAGAACGGTCTCGGTGCGATGTTTATCGACAGAAACACGTGGGGGTGCCTGAAGTTTAGTACCTCCGCATCGTTTCGGAACCCGGAGGTGATCATGGCGTACCAAGTGACGTGTGCGAAAGACTGCGGCAAGGAATCTGGCGTGACATTCGGGGACACAAACAACGGGTATGGCTTCGGCACCTACCAGCAAGAGGTTGACTACATCGGCCAGTCGCAATCGTCAGGGGCGATGTACACGTCGATTTATGCTCCTTATCGCTCATGGCACGTCGCGGATGCCTACTATGGTGAAAACGCTCCAGATGGATTTTTTATGATCGACGGTGACGAGAGCTCCAAGGACACGTATGGCATCAGCGGCAAGTACTCGACGCAATCTCTCTCGAGCGTGGCCCTGGGCGGGTATCCCGATCACGGACCGATGACGCATTTCACCGAACAATACATCGGCGAGGTGCTCATCTTCGACGAGGGGCTCACGGACGAGGAGCGCGAAACCGTCACCTGCGAGCTGATGAGAAAGTGGACAAAACCCGAGCCGTTTGCGGACAAAGCCGCGCTAAAGACCGCGGTGGACAGCTGCCTGAATGCCACCAACGGCGATCCCACCGGCGTGGCGTGCTGCTCCAGACCGAACGTGGACTGCGGCGTCGCGGGGAAGTGCTTCGAGATGGCTGAGTGGGACGTGTCACAGGTGACGGATATGTCTAACCTGTTTCTGTCCAAGGCTGAGGTCAACGCAAATATCTCGGCGTGGGACGTGAGCTCGGTCACGAACATGGGGTACATGTTCAATGGCGCATCCAAGTTCAACCAGGATATTGGCTCATGGAATACCTCGCAGGTGACGAACATGGGGGGCATTTTCTATGACGCCGCTGCGTTCAACCAAGATATCAGTTTGTGGGATACCTCTCAGGTCACAGCCATGGGGTACATGTTCAATGGCGCTCCGTTCAATCAGGATATCGGATCGTGGGATACCTCAAAGGTCACGGTAACGGCATACATGTTCGAGAACGCTCCCGCGTTCAACCGAAACATCACCGGCTGGAGCACCCCGTTGTTGACCACCTCCGTCGGTATGTTTAATGGTGCCACCGCGTGGCTCGCCGGCTTCAATCGCGTCGACGGGAGCACTTCAACCGACGGGCCGCCAAGTGCGTGGGTGAGTGCGAGCAGTCCATCACCATCGCCGGCTTCGAGCAGCCCGAGCAACTCAAGCAACTCGAGCAGCGCGAGCAACTCGAGCAACTCAAGCAACTCAAGCAACTCGAGCAGCGCGAACAACTCGAGCAACTCGAGCAGTTCTTTGCCGCCGCCCCCGCCGATCTCCCCGCCTACGCCCGAACCGCCTGTGCCTGGCCTCATCCAGGACGACGACGACGGCGCAGTCTCGGTCAAGGGAGCCTCGCGTCTGGCGCTCATATGCGCGCTTGTGACGATCGCCCTCGTGCTATGAGAGGATCGACAAACAGACTAGCTAGGTAGCAGTACTCTTATCAGCCCCATCGAAGGTTGTGAGAGTGTTTAATTAATGAATGGGCCAACGCTCAATCATCCCCGAGGAGCGCGAACGGGTTCGCGGGACCCTTCGCCTTACCCCCGCCTCCACCGCTCGGCCTCCCGCCGCCCTTCGCAGCCTTCACGAGCCACCCGTTACCGCCGGATGCCGCTGCTGGTTTCTTCTTCACCGCCGCGGGCTTGGCCGCCGCCGGCGTGAACAACACGTCCCTGCACTCGTCCTCGAACCAGCCCTTGTCCTCACCCTCCATGTCCGCGATTCGCTTCTCGACGTTGGGCTTCTTCGCGAGCTTCGCCAGGTCGTCGCCCTTGAGCAGCCCGCTTTTGTTCTCGATCTTCTCCAGCGCGGCGAGCTCCCTTCGCAGATCGTTGAGCTCCTTCTCGTTGGCCATGGTGTAGACGATGGGCTTGAACTCCGATATGTGCGTCACCTTATCCTCCGCCTTTTTCTTCGCAGCTTCGAGGGCGTCGCGTTTCTTGGCTTTGCCCTCCGCGTCCGCGGTCGCGATGGCGACGTCCATCTCTTCCAGCTTTTTCGCCAAGTCGTCCACCATCTGTTTCTGCTCACCCTTCGTGAGCCGTCCTTTGGCGACCATCTTCTCGAGCTCCTTGTTGAGGTGTTCGATCTTGGCTTCCACGTCAACCATGCTGTCGTACATCTCCTGCTCCTGCTCCGTCAGGGTCTGTTGCTCGCACAGCATGGACTCGAGCATCTCGAGCGCGGATTGCATGACTTTCATTCGTTTGAGCAGCGATCGCTTCTGCGAGAAGGACGGCGTGTTCATCGCGACGAGGTCCTGGAACCCCTCGAGCGTGCACGCGACGCACTGGTACTCCGGGCTGGTGGGACCGGCATCGCCGCCCGCGCCGCCCGCGCCGTCTCCGGCAGCCTCCGCGGCCGCGGCGCTGAGGTCCACCTTCGGGAAGACGTGGAGGTACTTGAGATCCTGGTCGGTGTCGTGCTGGTACTTGTACGCGCCCATGCACTCCTTGCACGCGCTCGCGCCGCGGTCATCCTCGAACCCCGCGCCCCTCAGCGCCTCGGTGAAGTGCTTGAGCATGTCGGGGTCGTACTTACCGCGCGCCTTCTTGCCGCCGCCGATGACGAACTTGCACCCAACGTACGTCTTCGCGGACAAGGTCTGGCCCAGGCACCCGGTCACCAGATCCTGGATCCAGGCTGGGGAGAAACCCGCGAGGTCGTACTGCTCGCTGAGGCCGCTCAGGGCGTTGTCCTTGATCTCGTCGCCGAGCTTACTCGCCATCTCTACGGAAAAAGGTCGATCGGTCGACGTCCGCGGTGCGGGTCGAGAGTGTCCCGATCGCAATCGAGGGTTAGAAGAAAGTCGGGAACGAGGTGACGTGCAAGTTTGCTCGAAATAAGTTTTCAGGAGTCATCAGCAGACGTCGTACTCGTGTTAAGAATGTACATCGCGCTCTACCGTTCTGTTTTTAACACCGAACCTCATCGACTCTCCCCCGGACTCCAAACACCCTCACAACGGCTCGTGGTAAATCAAACCCCGCTCCGCGTCGTGCGTGAACCGGGCGGACGCGAAGGCTGGGGATGAATAAAACGGAACCAAGTTGGTCACTCCGTACTCCGTCGCCTTCGTCTCCAATATCCGGCACCGCACCGTCGTCCGCCCGCGCTGCTCGCTCTCGTTCCGACTCCCGCCGCCGCCGCCGCCGTTCGGGCCGCCCACGCTCTCCCAGTAGTTCATCTCGCGCACGATCCCGCGCAGAATCTCGAGCAGGAGCTGGTCGTAATCGCGGTGGAAATGCGTGTACCGCGCAAACTTCTTCTGCAGCGATTTTTGCACCGAGAGCTTCTGCGTGCCGATGAAGGACGAGAGCATGACGGCGATCGCGGCGTCGATGTCCTCGCTGTCCACGTGCTCGCTGAGGCGCATGGACGCCCTCGCCTCGGACATGCGAATGATGGACTCGACGTGACGGACAGCCACCGGCATGCCCTCGCGGGTCACGCTCTCCCTTCGCAGCTCGGCGTAAACCTGCGAAATCTTCGGCAAGTCTCCCGAGCTCAGCTTCGGCTTGATGAACCGCTTGCTGTACGAGATGTACTTCTTGAGCATATCCTGGGGGATGGTCTCGATGTCGTTGTCGGCGCTGCCGTCGGTCATGGAGATGGAGAGCTTACCTTCGGGGTCGTCAACCTCGGGTTCGAAATCTTTGTGCGACCTGACGTGCGAACCAACCACGAATCTCGCCAGTCTCTCGTCGAGGACGCTGTCGATCGTGTCCTTGACGACGCAGAGGATATCGAAGCGCGACAAGATGGGATCGGTCAGTTCGACGTTGTCCGAGAACGTCCGGGAGGAATCGTACCTCCCGCCCACCGGGTTCGCCGCGGCGATGACCGAACACCTCGCCTGCAGCGACGTCACGATACCCGCCTTGGAGATGGAGATGGACTGCTGCTCCATCGCCTCGTGGATGGACACGCGGTCCTGGTCGTTCATCTTGTCGAACTCGTCGATGAGGCAGACGCCCCTGTCGGCCATGACCAGGGCACCGCCCTGCAGAACCCACTCGCGCGTCACCGGGTCCTTCTGGACAGCCGCGGTGAGACCGACGGCTGACGCGCCCTTACCCGTGGCGTACACCGCCCGGTTGGCGGTTTTCTCCACGTACTTTAAGAACTGCGACTTGGCGACGCCGGGGTCTCCCAGCAGGAGCATGTTGATGTCTCCCCTGAGCCTGGTCTTGCCCTTGACGATCTTCTCCTGGCCGCTGAAGAGCGCGAGAGAGATGCCGGCTTTGATGTCGTCGTGGCCGTGAATGGACGGCGCGATGGACTTGATGATTCGTTGGCAGATCCGCGGGTCCCTCGACAGGCGCCGGATCTCTTCCTTGTCCTCGTCCGTCAGCGACTGGGTGGCGTACCTGTCGCCCTTTCGCAGCAGGTGGTTGGCGACGATGTGGGTGTTGAACACGGGAAATCCGGTTCGGATGTTCAAGCCGGATTCAAAGTTCGTGGTGAAGACGCCGGTGACCTCCACCTCGTCACCCGGCCTGGTCTGATCGATCAGGTCGTTGAGTAAGATGACGATCTTGCTCCGGGGTAGACGACCGGCGGGAACGTTCCCAGGGGACTCCTGAAGCGTGATCCGCTGGTAGTTGCGATAGAGCGTCTTCTCCTGGCTCACCGCCCACGGTCCTTTCGACTGGCACTCCACGCACGACCCGGGCTTCTGCTCCTCGGCGCCGTTCTTGCACAAGATCGGCCCCGCGAGGAACCCGCACCGGCCGCACGTGTAATACGCCTCCTGCAGCTGCGGGAAAACACCCGTGCGCTTGGTCACCACGCCCTCCACCTTGATGAGCTGCTCGAGGTGCGACTGCCGGATATCGCGGATCTGGTCCTTGATCGGCAGGTCCTCCAGACGCACGAACACCTGCTTGTGAATGGACTCGTACGACGGGTACAGCTTCAGCGTCTCCGTCTTGGCCGCCTCGTGAAACATCTCGAACATCTCGGCGGGCGCGTCGGCGACCCAGATCGCGAGAGTCGGCTCCAGCCTCGAGAGATGGAGGTACGAAACTTCCAGCGATTGCCTGTTGTTGACGCACATGTCCCGAATGCGTTTCCTGTACACCAAGTTACCCGGCTCGTCCTCCGCGGTGTACTTGCGGAGGAACCTGGCGAACTTGCGCTTGATCTCGAGCTTGGTCCTGTCGCGGTTGATCCATTCGCGCAGTGGTCCGTCGTAGTTTTCGATGTCCACCTCGAACTCTTCCTCCTCTTCGTCATCTTCGTCGCGGTCCGCCGCGCGTCGCCTGCGCTGCTGCCTGTGCCACACGTCGTCCTCCTCGTCCACCTCCAGGGCGCGGGGGCGGACGCGGCCGGTCGCCGGGTCGATTCGCCCGCCGCGTTCCTCGTCGTCGCGATCGTCGAGCGCAGCCTCCGCGCGCAGCCTCGCCTCGAGCTCAGCCTCTTCGTCGTAGTCGTCGGGCTCGGCGTCCAATCCGTCGTCCTCGTACCTGTCCAGGTGGGGCATGACGCGGTAATCCCTGCGTGGTCATCGGGGATGGGTGGGGGGCGTGGTGGTCAGCGATGGATGCGGGGTCCGGGGATGGATGCGGGGTTTAGGGATGGGGTCGGGTTTGGGTTTTGGTTTTTCGCATCGGGCGATCGGGGGCGCAGAGATGAGATTCTTTGTCGGATGGGAGGGCACGCACTCGAGGACGTTGTCCATGAGATCCTCGCCATCCTCCTCTTCCTCCTCGTCGTGAACGGATTCGAGGTTATCATCGGAACCGGCGAGATCGGAGGCGAAACCGTCCTCCACCTCGCCGAACGCGTCGCCGGCCTCGCTCATCGTGCCGTCCGGAAGAGCGCGCCTCGCACTGAGAGTTCGGCCGGGTGCCAATTTTGAAATCGAGCTCGTCTCGACTGTTCCGAGGCCAACAACTGAACTGNNNAAGCGGAATTCCCACAGTCGACGNCGCGGCTCGAGGTGCGCCATGGAGGCGTCCAAGAGGGTCGTGTTCGTGTCCCTNCGGGGCAAGGAGGATGGACGGCAACGCACGCGTCGGAAGCGCGCGTTAGGGTGCGTTCCCATTCCCGCCGTGTCCCCCGAACCCCGCCGCGTCTCCCCCACGCCAACGGGCCTTTCCTTCTTTCCACCGCTTCTTCCCGGCAGCCAAACGAAAAGTTTCCCCAACCCCCGACCGACCGCGGCGGGTCCCCGTCGCCCGTCCGTTCGTACCCGCGCGGCCCGGACACATCGCACGCGCGCTCGCGGACCGACGCTGACCACTCGCCGCCTCAAACCCGAACGTCATCCAACTAAACAGCGTGTCGGAGAGCGCGACGTGGGACGAATTCTGCGCTCTCATCTGCACCCGCCTGCAGCTGTCGAGGGTCCGCGCGGTGTACCACGCGTCCACGATGTCGCCGCTGACCTCCATGGACGCGCTCCAGGACATCGAGGATCTGGTGGTCGAGGGCGACGAGATCGCCGGCGCGCGAGTGGGCGCCGCACCCGACGGAAGCGGCGCCGCCGCGGGAAGCGGGCGGAGCATCGGTCTGGCGCCGGGCCCACGGGTGACCAGGGACGAGGACGGCGAGGACAAGTACCGCAAGAAGGCGCCGCTGCACGTGCAGCTCATGCAGCAGATCGCGCCGGGGTTGACGGCTAAGATTGGGCAGCGCGCGGACACTTTGGACGCGATGGAGAGCGGTCGCAAGGGTGGCGGCGGGAAGGATCATCACGGCGACGGGCGGACGCCGACGAAGAGTGGACGGCGGAGGGGCGCGGGTTTCGGCGACGGCAAGCGGCACCGGCGGACGGACCCTCGGACGGTCATCGTGGGGCTGTCGTTGTTGTCGTGCATCGCGACGATGATACTGCTGTACAATCGTCTCGCGCGCACGCTCCCTTAGTAGACCGGCCCGGGCGTGTAGCGATGTTCAATAGCGATGTTCAATACTTGTAAACCGACAGGAAGTAGACTCAGCATCTTCGTGGCATAGGACAAGGCGCGGACGGCGGTGAGCGGCGTCGGCGCGAGTGTCATGCACGCGCCCATCGCGTCACCCTCGGCGCGTGTAGCGTCGGTATCGACGCATCGAGCGCCACGGGGATTCGCGGGGCGTCGTCGCGTCGCGCGGTGCCCGTCCACGGCGCGCTTCACCGCCGCCGACGATGGACCGTCCACGTCGTCCTCCCCCGCCGCGGATCGCGTGAGCTCCGGCGAGGGCGCGCGATCGTGGGAGCGCTTCTACCGCTCGCACGTCGGCAAGGCGAATGACCCGAACGCGAAACCCATACGCGCGTTCAAGGACAGGCACTACCTCCGACGCGAGTTCGCGGAGCTCATGCCGCCGGCGATACGGGCGGATCCCAAGGCGCACACCCCGCCCTTGGACCCAACCGCGCTCCCACCGCCGGACGTCGATTCACCGAACCACAAGGTGGTGCTGGAGCTGGGATGCGGCGTGGGGAACAGCGCGTTCCCGATGATGCGCGCCAACCACGACATGTTCGTGCACGCGTGCGATTGCTCCGAGACGGCCGTCGCCAATCTGATGGCATCGCCCGAGTACGACGAGCGCCGATGCGAAGCGTTCGTCGCGGACCTCGCCGCCGGTGCGTCACCGCTGTCGCACCGGATAGCCGACGGCACGTGCGATGCGGTCACGGGCGTGTTCTTCTTCTCCGCGCTCGATGCGAAGACGTTCGGTGCGGTCGCCGCGGAGTGCGAACGGGTGCTCAAGCCCGGCGGGTGCGTCCTGTTCCGCGACTACTGCCTGGACGACGTCAAGAACAAGAACGGTAAGGGCTCTGGGGACGAAAGCGACGGTCGTGGGTTCGAACCCGGGAAGAAGATCGGGGACGGGACGTACGTTCGCCCGGACGGCACCCTCGCGGTGTTCCTGGACGAGGCGCGCGTGGAGGCTTCGTTTCGCGAAGCGGGTTTGGTCGGAAAGTGCCGGGTCGTGACGCACGAGGTGGTGAACCGAAAGCTAGACGTGCGCATCACGCGGTCGTTCGTTCAGGGCAGGTTCGAGAAGAGCGCGAGGACGTGAGTTATCATAGCGGTGTCGTCGTTTAAATTGGATGTAATCTTAGAATGTGTAGCATTTCAACGGACGTCTGTGGACATGCGCGTGTGGATTACTGTATCAGTTGACGCCGACGGCTTTCTGCCCGGGCGTCACCGGCACCTTCTCCGGGCTCACGATCCCTTCGCCCTCCTCACCCTTGGAGTACCCCAGCGCCTTGCGCGACTCCGAGAAGTACTGGTTCGGGTGCTGGACCCCCGCGTCGATGGTCTTACCCTCGTGCGTCGCCTCGAAGGTCATCCCGCACGCGAGCTGGTAGTGCTGCCCCTTGGCCTTGTCCACGATCTCGTTGACCTTGTTAGGCTTGATCTGCATCCCGCTCAGCGCCGCCCTTAAGCCTTCCTCGCCGAAGGTCTTGAACGGACATCCGTGGTTCTCGCCGCCGCCTGGGTTCGCGGCGATGCACTTCATGCACGTGTGCGGGGTGTAATCGACCCGTTTGCCCTCCTTGCCGTACGCGTGCCGCACCGCGTAGGCGTACTCCTTCTCAAACTTCTCCGCCGGGATCTTCTTGCAAAACTCAGTCTTCCAGAAGAGCATCGCCTCTTCCAGCGCCAGGCCGATGCCCTTGAGGTACAGCTGCAGCTGCCGCCGGCCCTCGTGGCGAAGGTGGTGATCCTCCTTCATCTTCCTGAAGAGGTGCTTGGCGCAGAGCGGGAACGACTCGGCGGCGGCTTTGTTGAGGTCCTTGAGGGTGATCACCTCGCTGACCTCGCCGTTGGCGCCCTGCTTGCCGTAGTCGCGACCGATGTACCGCTTGGACAGGGACATGATCACGGGCGCGAGGCGGTCCTTCTCCTCGCCCGCGACGTGCTGCGCCCACCGCCGGCTCGTCATCGCCGTCGCCTTTGAGAGACGCGAGCGGAACACGCCGACGACGAGCGACGTGAGATCCTTCTGGGGCACGTACGCGGACCCTCCTGAGAGGTAGACGCGGCGGGACCTGACGAGATCGAACACCTCCTCGAAGGGTACCTTGTAAAAGCCGTTGGCGCCCTTTGCCATGATGTCGTCCGCTTCTTTGTTGGCGAAGGTCTTGATGGTGTCGCGGATTCCATCTTTGATGGGTTGGGTGAACTCCTCAACGGTGACTGGCTGGTAGCCCATGTCGTGGGTCTTGAGGAAGTCAGCCTTCTGGTTGGGCGCCATCATGTCGAACTTGTGCTTGAACAAGGTGCACTCGTTCTGGAGGAACCAGCGGCGGAGCTCGTCGGTGCGGCAGTACGCCATTCGGAGCGCGAAGTGGCTCACCTCGTCCTTCCTGACGTCGTAGTCGCGCCCGGTCTGGAGGCCGCACTCGCGCATCTTGGCGTCGATGACCGTCTTCATCTCGACGCCCTTCTTGCCGGTGCTCAAGCCGTCGTCGATGGCCTTGAGGAGCTTGATGCGGTCCAGCGCGAAGAGCTCGAACTCCTCGAGCTCGACGTCGTCAGCGGGCGCGTTGGCATACATCGAGATCGAGGTGGAGAGGCCGGAGTTGGCGAAGACGGAGGTGTTCTCCTTCTCCGCCTTGGCCTCCCGCGCCCTCTGCTGGTCCTTCTTTCCTAAACCGACCGCGAACATCTTACCGTCGGTCACCTGGTGTCGCGCGAAGGTGTGCGCTCTACTCCGAAGTGTCGCGCGCGATCGGTTGGCACACTTCAAAAGCAAGATTCAAAAAAAAATGGTCGGCTGCATTTTTGTCCGCCCCGAGCGCAAAGCACCCGAGACTTTCCCGCGACACCCTCCGCACTTCAGGCCGCGATGTCGTCGCTCGCGTTCGTGTCCCGGGTCGCCAGCCGCCCGTCCCTCACGCGGCCGCGCACGCACGGTACCTCCCGCGGTACCTCCGTGGCTGTCGTCCGGGCGGAGGCCAAGGAGGTCAAGGTTTGCGTGAACAAGGAGTGCAAACGGATGGGGTCGAAGAAGACCCTCGCCATGTTTCAGGCGCTCGGACTCGAGGACGTGGACATCGTGGAGATTATGTGCCTGGACGAGTGCGGAATGGGGCCCAACGTGCAGATCAACGGAGACGACGGGCCGATCATCAACAGCGTCAAGACGGAGGAAGACGTGAAGAAGGTGGCGGACGGGCTAAAATAGATAAGAGTGAACACCGAGATGATTAGGCCAGATGGAGTAGTAGCCTCCGCGGCGCTCATAAATGTAGCGTGTTTGCTCGTTTACAATGTCGTCGAACAGAGCGCGTCTTTAAGTGCGCAACAATCGTCCCCGTCGTGTCGTGTCGTGTCGTCTCCGCCCTTCGCGTCTACGCGTCCACGTCGCCCCCCGCCGCGCCCTTCGCCTTTGGATTTTTCAAAGCCCGGAGCCTCGCGGCCAACGCCACGTGCGCGGCGTAGCAAGCCTCGCACTGTCCGTCCACGCGCTTCACCTTGAGGGGTCTCTTGGGCGCGACATCGTCGAGCAGCGCGTGGAGCGCCATGGGATCGGACGCCCGTTCGAGGGTCACCTGGAGGTTGGGCTTGGCCCACGGGCAGTTGGTGCTTCGCGCGTGAAACGTGGCGACGTCCTTTGGGTGGTCAACCTCCAGCGGCGTCGTCCGCCTGTTGCCCGCGTTCCGCGACCCATCCTCCAGGAAGAGCTGCGTGAAGTCGTGCCCTTCGTCGCACTTCACCCCGGGGCACCCGATGAACGAGGTGGACCACGGCAGCGCCTGCGCGCAAACCGGCTGCAACCTCCGCATCGTCCCGTTGACGTTCATCGCGATACTCCCCGGGTGCCGCGCCGCCGCCGCGCCCGCCGGTTCCATCGCCACGCCGCCCGCGATCGACGGCGGCGGCGCGCCGCCGACCCCGGCACCCGTTCCCGCCGGCCGGTCCGCGAGCCCGCCCACCGCCAGCATTGGAACCTTCCCGACGGGGCCGTCCAGGAGGATAACCTCGGGAACCTTGTGATGCGTCGGCGGCGACGCTTCGTCATCCCCGACGTCCGCGCCGCCCCCGACACCCGCGCCGCCGCCGCCCGCGCCACGCGCGCGCTTCAACGGCCTGAGGCGGTCGATCTCCAGCGCGGCGGTGGACGCGCGGCGCTTCAGACGCGCGTGCGACGCCTTCAACACGGCGAGTTCTTTGACTACTTTCCCGTGCGCTCGTTGTTCCTGGGTCAGTAACCGTTGAGCCTTGGCGAGCTCCGCGGCTTTGTGTTTGAGCTCATCCTTGACCCCGCGCACCGCCGCCTGTACCTCGCCCTTGGCCTGCGCCTTCCAGCTCTTCTCAGCCTCGCGCTGCTGGTGCCTGAGCTTGTGCGCGGCGAGGGCTTCGCGCTTGCGGGTTGTGAATTTGCACCCTTCCACTTCGCATCTGAGCGAGTCGCCGGAGTTGTGCAGCGCCTTGAGGTGGTACGCCAGGGCGTTCCTGGCGCGGAAGCGCTTGTCGCAGCCCGGGAAGGTGCACGCGAACGGCCGCTCGTCGGTGTGCGTGCGTTCGTGCGCGACGAGTAACTTGCGCTCGTAGAACTTCTTCTCGCACCCGTCGTGCGTGCACGCGAATCGCGGGGGCTCGTCGCTGTGGTACTTGCGCACGTGCTTGGCGAGGTCCTGCTGCCACGCGAACTCTTTGCCGCAACCCGGGTGCGAGCACATCACCTTGGGTTTAACGTCCTTCCTCTGAGGCTGAGGCTGCGTCATGAGCGCCAACTGGGTGGGCATCATCTGCTGGGGCACCCCCATCTGCTGGGGCACGCCCATCTGCGGCATGCCTTGGATGTATCCCCCGGGAAACATGATGTTTCCCATCGGTTGGCTGGTGTACTGAGGGTTGCTGCGAAATCCGTCCATGACGCCAACCCCCCTCACTTCCGTCTGTGTCTCCGTTTGTGAGTCGCGGCACTCACTTCGGGGGAAGCACGAGTCAACAAGCTAACGGATCTTCATGATATTTTCCTCTGCATCGTGCGAGATTATTTGTAACCGAAGCACTGTGCACTTTATATGTATTGACGGTTAGATTTATTTGTTCTTTTACACAAGGTATGACTTTTGTTTCTGAACCGTTTGAGTGACTCCGAGTTTGAATAGCCAATTTTCAGGATAATGCGCTTCGCACTTTTTATCAAAGCCGCGTGACGAACCGTCGGATTGTCACAGCTTCACG
>JGI20151J14362_10002448_pt1 | contig 13122 bp, 10 predicted proteins | sample COG_01_FD_14362 | JGI IMG/M metagenome (IMG submission 14362) | reverse complement strand
AACGCCGCGTGCAGGCGGGCGCAGGAGAGACACAGGGCGTGGGTGACATCCCCGGAGTACATCGCGAAGAAGGCGGCGGAGGCGGAGGCGGCGCGTGTGCGAGACGAGGCGGAGGCGGCGAAGTCGCTTCACGTTGCGAACGAGTGGGCCATTTCCGTCGACGGCGGCAGCGACGACGGGAATAATCAGAGGGGAACGAAGGAAACGAAGGGCACGAACGATGTGTCACCACCCGCGGAGGGGATAGAGTTCGCGATGCCGCGGCGCGATGTTTTGGACGATGCGACCGTGGACCGGTACAGAGTCGCGGACACGGACGCGGGAGTCGACGACCTCATGGCGCAACTGAAAAATCTCCAATCCGGCGACGCTCGTTAGTATAGTACAGGGTTCAATCCAAGTGTCTAGTCTTACACTTATCATAAATATCGCCGGTCTACGTGTCAGGTATCGCATCACTCACTGGTACAGGTGCGCGTATTTGGCGTCCACCGTCGCGGAAGGGGGTAGGCCCGCGAGGTGGATTCCCGTGTACCCGGCGGCCGATTTCCCCGACTCCGGCGCCTTCTTCCCGCCTTCGTCGTTCACAATCGGCTGCGTTCGCGGCACGATGGGTTGGCCGGTGTCGGGATCCACCATGACCGGTACCATCGGCGTGTACAGCGGTATCCCCGGCTGCATCGGGTACACCTGCCACGGCTGCATGGCCGTCCCTTGTCGCGCCCGCGCCCCCCCGCCGTCTCTCCTCGTCTCACCTTCGCGCAGGTTAGCGTGCACGACCCGAAGCTCCCCGCCGCCGTGGAAAGCACGTGTGTTATCCGTCGCCGCCTTAGCCTTCGCGGCGTCGGATGCGGCGGCGAAGGTGACCTGCCCGCGCTTGGGCCCGCCCTCCTCGCCGTCCCTGCTCCGCAGCACCCTCGCGTCCACCACGGATCCGTACTGGGAGTAAACCTCTTTGAGGAGAACTTCGGTGATGCGCGTGGGGAGGCCGAGGATGTAGAGGCGCTCCGGGGACTTCCCGGGGGGTACGCCGCCCTTGTTACCGCCGCGCGTATCGCCGCGGTCGTCACGCCGGCGCTTGGTCCCCGATCTATCGTCGTCTCTATTCGCCCATACGTCGTTCTTTTTCGCGAGGGAAACTTTCAGCGGATGCTTCGCCCCGGGGAACGTCTCGCTCTGATCCAGCGCATCGATCGCCACCGACGGATCCGCGTGCCTTGGAACCGTCACGAAGGCGTACCCTTTCGGCCGCTTGGGTCCGCCGCCGGGCTCGGACTGCATCGGCATGTGCACGCGCGTGACCTCAAAGTACGGGCGGAAGAGTTCGGCGATGAACTTTCGATCGCAGTTGTCGCCAAGGAACCCGACGTAGATCTCCGTTTCCGCAGCGTCCGCGGGGGGCTCGGGCTCCTCCTCGACGACGGGTTCCTCGGGTTCGGGTTCGGGTTCGGGTCGCTCGTCGTCGTCGTCGTCGTCGTCGTCGTCGGAGGAGGAGGAGGAGGAGCCATGGGCGGCGACCTCTTTGTTGAAGAAGAAGTTGTTCACCGGCCGAGGCTCGTCGTCGTCCTGCGTCTCCTCCGTCGGTGTCGCCTTCTTCGGCTTCTTCGCGGGGGGCGACTTGGCAGCCTTGGCATTCTTCGTTGGGGGAGACTTCTTGGGCTCGGGCGATGGCTCGGGCGATGGTTCGGGCGCGGGTTCATCCGACGGTCCTTGCGACGCCTGAATTTTGGCGATCAATTCATCCTTCTTCCCGGTCGAGTCCGCTCCGTTAGCCTCGAGGATGGCGCGAAGGTCCGCCACCTTCAGCTTCTTCAGGTCCTTCGTCTCGTAGCTCGCGGGCGTCGTCGGCATCGCGACGGTTCGTCGGTGCGAGTCCCGTAGATCCTATCGCGCGTCGACGAGTGAGCGGCACTAAACCTAAGTGTCAGGTACTTCAAACACACGTCAGCTATCTAATCTAGGTGCCGAAGGCTGCCCTCGTGGCGTCGTCAGCCGCGCGCTCCACCGGCGTCATCCCTTTCCTGTCCCGCAGTCCCACCGCGCCGTCACCTCCCTTCGCGGCGAGCAGCGCCCTCACCACGCCGGGGTGTCCCCTCGCGCTCGCCTTGTGCAGCGCGCTCTCCCCGTCGGCATCTACGACGAGCGGATCGGCGTCGGCGTCGAGCAACATCGCGACGCATCGCTCCTGCCCGGTGAACGCCGCTCGATGCAGCGGCGTCGCGCCCCCCGCCCTCGTCGCGCTGTTCACGTTCGCTCCACGCCCCAGCAACAGCGACACGCACGCGTCGTGGCCCTCCCTCGCGGCGTAGTGCAGCGGGGTGTACCCGCTGTCGCCGCTGATTCCGTCGTCCCGAACGATGTCGGGGCGGCGGTCGAGCATGTCGCGGAGCTTGTCGATGTCGCCGCGCTGCGCCGCCGCGCACGCGCTGCGCATGAACTCGACCTCCTCGAGGCGCTGGTCGTAAGGGGTGCCCTCATCGTCGGAGTGCCCGCCGCGACCCATCGCGACCGTGCTCCCGCGAACTGATGAAGATGGTCGAGTTCATCTCGGGCGAACTCAGTTATCAATCCTCGGCATTCAACAAACGCGCGTGGATCCGACCACGGCCAGGCCATGACCGCGAAGACGAAGCTGACGGTTTTCGGCCCGTCAGGCGCGTTCAACTCGCGACATCTCCTGCGCTCCTTCCTCGGTCTCACAGTCCCGCCCGGCAGGTTCGTGCACCCCGAGCATCGCGACACCGCCGAGNACCCATCGCGCAAAGATGTCNACGCGGAGCCCGTGTCCATCCCGAGGGATCCGGCCACCGCTAGCAGGGAGGTCTGGTCCCCCGAGGTGTACGGCAAGGACGCNTACCATCATCGGATCAATGGGCCGCGCTGGTCGGGGAGAAGAGCCTGTTCTCGTTCGGCACGGGCGCGGACCTATGGCACGCGCTCGTGCACGAGTTCAGCTGGCCTTGGCTCGTCTCGCTCGAGATCGCGCTGGAGGCTGGGCTCATCGCGGCGTGCGGGGTGGTGCTCCATGTCGTCGCGGCGATCGAGGGCAAGGACAACAACACGAGCTTCGGCAAGAAGGTGCTGCTGTCGCTCACCACCGTGAGGCTATCGACGGACTCCGTGTACGGGTGGCAAGAATCAGAGGCGTCCTCGCCGGCTGAGATCTTCGTGCTCGCCGCGTTCGGCTGGCTCCACTGGACGGTGCTGACCGTGGCGGCGGCGCTGATCGTGGCGAGGGCGCTGCGACCCACCAAGTCCATCATCTTCGCGCCGGACATGGTGGTCAACGGCGAGGGCGCGCAGATTCGGTTCATGGTGGTCCGCGGCACCGGGAAAGGCGCGCCCGAGCAAGGCATGCTGTTCAACCTGGAGTTCACCGCCCAGGCGTGGAACACGAACTGGGCGATGCACGACGTGCCGTTCGTGCGGGGTAAGTACGCCATGCAAAACAGCTACGACATCATCACCCTGCGCGTCGACACGAGCAACAAAGACTCCCCGTTTCACCCGTCCAACGTCGACGAACACGGGAAATCGAGGGTCATGCAGGTCATGTTGACGGCGACCGCCACGGATTGCGACGGCGGTCCGGTCATCGCGCACGTGTGCTATTACAAAACCCCGTGGAGCGACGCGAGGATGGAGGAGGCGCTGCGGCCGTACCCTCGCATCCTGTTCAATCACGCGTTTGTTGACAACTACGTGATGGTGAAGCATCCGGTGACGGGGGCGCCGCCGACGTCGGCGCCGAAGATGGCGTGCGACCTGGACAACTTCAGCAGGACCAAGCCGATCGGCGGGGACGAGAAGTTCAATGTCATCGGCGCGAGCGAAGAGGAAGCGAGTGAGCTTGGGGACTTCCTGTAGCGAGTAGGAAGGAAGGTAACACTTAGCGCGCGTGCTTTAATTTTCCCACTGTAATAAAATAGCCATCTGTCAGTCTGTGAGCGAGGAGCCCGAGCTCGGCCCAGAGCTACGAGCGCGATGGCCGAGGAGGAGGGCGCGGAGGAGACGCCGCGCGAGAACGTCGTCGCGCCCGTCGCCGAGGAGCTCCGCGACGATGCGACGCGCCTGGATGCCGCGTCGAAGCTAAAGGAACTGACCTCCGACCCGAGGTGCGCGTCCCGCCCCGCCCCGCCCCGCGAAGCAATCGCTTTTTTCAGATCCGATTCGGGATGCCTGTAGGATGCCACCCATCGCGCACCCATCCTGATCCCGCCGCGATACTTCCCCCCATACGACCCACCCACAGGAACGATGGCGACATACTCGCGGAGACGGACGTCGTGGAGAACCTCATGAAGCTCCTCGATGCGAACGGCGAGGACGCGACGCGGGTGACGGGCCTCCGCGCGATCCACGCCTTGGCCGCGAGGTCCGGCGACATCCTCCGGCACCGCGTTGGGATCCGCGCGTGCGTCGACGCGGTGTGGGCGCAGCTGCTACCGTGCGAGAAGATGTCGACACCGACCGAGGAGGAGATCGCCGCGGCGGAGGAGGCGGGGACACCCAAGCCCGAGCCCGTGGCGCAGATTGTTTCGCCGTCCACCGCGATCGTCTTTCACGCGCTGCGATGCCTCGCGACGATGGCGTCGTGCGACTGGGAATCCACGCACTTGGTCGTCGGCGCACCCGAGGGTGTCGTCGAGCTCGCCAGGGACCTCACGCCGCTGTGCGACATCTTAAAACCCGACAGCGAGATTGGCAAAGTGGAGGCGGTCCGAGCGAAGGCGGCGAGGCTCGTCAAGATTTGCATGCGAACGCGGATCGGTCGGGAGTGTCTGCTCCGAAGGGGCGGCCTCGTCCCGTCGCTGCTCGCGGCGTTGGCCCCGGTGGCCAAGTACACGGAGGGGGGTGCCGACGGGGGTGCCGACGGGGGTGCCGACGGGGGTGCCGACGGGGAAGCCGGCGAAGGCGAGGACGGTAAAAAGAAGGATCCGGTTTTGTCGCACGCGATGGTCTGCGGCGATTTCCTCGTCCGCCTGGCGTGCGCTTCGAACCAGACCGCGCTGGAACTCGTGGAGGACCACGGCGTCGTGGAGACCTTCCATACGTTGTTGCGAAGACACGACGCGGAGTCCAGAACGTGCGGCGCGATCGGCCTGAAGAAGTTTGCCAAATTCAGCGAGCGCGCGGCGAGAGAAATCGTATGGCGCGGCGCCGTGGACGACATCCGCGCGATGCTGCCCACCTGCGATAGGTACCGCACCCCGCCGTCGACGCCGCTGGCGATGGAGAAGGACAACATCTTGGCGGAGGCTTTCGGCGTGGGCGCCAGTGACGAGGCACGCGCCAAGAAGGTGGACCTCGAGGCGTTGTTATCCGCCAGAAAATCTCCAAAGAAATCACCCGGCGACGAAGACATCGCGGCGTACGAAGGGCCGGCTGTTCCGAACATGGGCGCTCCCCCGCCCCCCCCGCCGCCGTTCGTCCCCAAGGCGACGACCCCCGAGTGTGTCGCGCAGGTCATGGAGTTGCTCGGGGCGCTCCTGTGCCATTCGTTCGTGGCGGATCAGTTCATCGGCCGCGTCGGCGGCGACCGAAACAAGCGGGGTTTACTTCCGAGCGGGAAACATCGGCCGACGTGGACGACGACGATCGTGCATCAGTGCGCGCCCGCGTTCACGTACACGCCGCCTCCGCCGCCGCCGCCCCCGCCGGTCATGGTTCGAAAGTTGGACGAGGAAGGTAACCCGGTGCAGGCAGTTGACGAGGAGGGTAACCCGGCGGTTGACGAGGAGGGCAATCCGGTGTACGAGATGGTGGAGGAAAAGCCCGAGGGTGGTGAGGGTGCCGAGGGTGCCGAGGGTGCCGAGGGTGCCGAGGGTGCCGAGGGTGCCGAGGATGCCGAAGGTGAGGAACCGATGACCGAGCCCGATCCTGTTGCTGAGCCCGAGGGTGAGGCTGAGGGCGAGGGCGAGCCAGGGGCCGAGGCTGAGCCCGACGACATGTTGGAGGCGTACCGGCCCGCTTTGATCGAGGGCGACGCTCCGTGCGACGACTTCCTCGCGTGTTCCGCGTCGCTTCGATGCCTGGAACACGCGGCGAGGCACCCGCGGTGCCGCGCTGAGCTTCTCGAGGACGACGGCGCGCTGGTCAAGAAGCTCGCGGCGGTGGTCAGGTGTAACATGCGCGACTGCGCGGAGCCCGCGCTGCGAATACTTCTCGGGATTATGAACTGGGCAAAGTTCGAGGGCCCGAACGCGTCGGGGCCCAACTCTTTTAAGGACCTGCGCGAGGCGCAGGGGCACGTCGGGGCAGGGCAGGGCGGCGCTCTCGCGGCCGTGAAAGCCGCGAAGGCTGCGAAGGATGCTGAGAGAGAGGAGGGTGATCACTCGCGAGCGTACGACATCTTAAAGTGTACGGAGGTGAGAGACGCGATACTGGCCGCCGACCTCGGGCCCGAGGGGTCGGTGACGCACAGGTCCCTACGGTCCGCGGCGTCGCACGCGCTCGCGGGGTACGAGCTCACGGCGATCCTACCGCCCCCGCCGCCCCCCGCGCCGGTTCCCGGGATGGAGGTGACCGCGCGGGCCCCGCTGCCGAACCACAAGACGGCGCCGCTGCTGGAAAACATGGAAAAGATAACTTTGCGAAAAGAAGTCGCCGAGCGCGACGAGATGCGCGAGCCGTTCTTTAACCAGACGCTGACCATCAAGGAACGGTTAGCGCTGCGGTACAAGGCGCAGAGAGGGCTGAGTCTCTCGAGGTCGGGGTCGGTGAAAGACCCGAACGAGTTAGAGGAGGTGGTCACCGAGGCGTAGAGAGACGGTTTGTGAAAGAATGAATTTTTCTAAAAAAATCTTTTTGCGGACGACGAGAGAGGCTCGTCGTCCTTTTGGTACATTTTTCGCGCGCGTGGCCGTGGGCGTCGCGCTTTTCGCTGCGTTCACGCAGGTGTTTGGTACATGGTACACGTGTGGTCGGTTTTTAACCGTTCTCTTTTTAACCTCCGGAGAGATCACGGTTGCGGCCGCGCGGGCATGGATCTCGCGCCGCTCGACGCGCCGGCGCCAGCCCCCGCGCACGCCCGCTGCCTCGCCCCGATGGCTCCCACGAACCTCGCGATCCTTCCCCGCGCGGGGAACTGCGCGCCGGGTGGTATGAGCGCCGCCGCGGTCTCATTCTCCGCGTCCGTCGGGATATCCGCGCGTTCGTTCGCGCTCACGAAGTGCGGCCCCTCGGCGAGAATAAACACGAGGAGAGTCTGCGCTCTGCTGTACATCTCCAGCGCGGCTCTCGCGTTACCCATGAGCTCCTCCACCGCTCCACTGCGACCGAGCGCGAGCGCCGCGTCGTAGGTGAGGTCCATGGCGTCGGGCAGCCGCGCGCTGCCCTCGGTTCCGACGCCCTTGACCGCGGCGGCGGCGCGATCCGCCCTTTGAAGCGCGGCGTTGAAAGCCGTCTTGATTCGCTCCGCGGACTTGACCGCCCTTTCGCGTTCCTTTCGAAGCCGCTCGTGGGTCTTCACGCCGTGGGTACCCGCGCCAGGCCGCCCCGGGGATGGCGGCGAGCCGGACACCGAGGACGACGCGCTCGCGGGCCGCGACTCGGATCGTTCAAGAGACGTTCCGGAATCGGACTGCGATTGCGACGCGGCGAGCTGCGACTCGTCAGAGCCCGAACTTTTCGTCATCGTGAGAGACGCGGACGCGGAGTTAGTTTCCGCGTCCGTCGCCTCTTTCACGACCACCTGCGCGAGCTTGTACCCCTCCCGCAGCGCGGTGAGCGACACGAGCGACACGGCGAGCGCGTCCAGCCGTTTACCGCTATCCCACCGCTCCATGGCGACGTCCCGTAGCACGGTGGCGGCGCGTTCGAGGACGGAGACGCGTTGCGGAAGAGACGCGAACTGTTTCTCCCCCGGCGCCGCCGCCGCCGCGTTCGCCGCCATTCGCGCGAGCGCCAGCGCCGCCGCCGCCTCCTTCTCCGACGGCGATTGCGAAGGCGGTTGCGACGGGAGGGACCCGCCGCTGATACGAATCGACGTCCCGGACCTCGCGCTGGAGACTCTGGAAGACGGACCGGAGCTTCCGTTGGCGCCGCCCGCGTGCGCCGGTTGGTGTCCGCGAGTCCGCCGAAGGCATCCGGAGGCGAGTACCGCGTCATCCGGTTGTTGATCCCCATCCCGTCGGGCCTCGGCGGGAACGACCCGGACGGGGAGACACCGGACTGGAGCCCGAGCCCGAGCCCGCCGGGGTTGACGTTCACGCGGTAGAGCTCGCGGCCGGGCGACGTGGACGGCTTACTCGGCGGTGATCCGCGAATGGCGGCGCCGATGTTGGACGAGAGCCGCCGCGTTAACCCCGCCGCCATCTGCTGAAGCCCGCCGCCCGAGACGCCGCTCGGCGCCGAGCTCGGGGACGACTCCATCGGCACGCGTTCGCCTCCACCCTTATCCTCCTCCTCAACCAGGACGTACTCGGCGTCCATCGAGTTGAGCGACCGATCGCTGCCGCTTCTTCCCTTGGACCCCTGCAACGAAAACGGCACGGGCTGAATCTCACCGGGACCGGAAGACCCGCGGTCGTCGCCGCCCGTCGTGTTGGACGGCGAGACGTTGAACCCGCTGAACGCCGCGCGCGCGGGGGAGGACGAGAGCGGAGGCTTCTGGTGGCTTCCAGACCCCACGCGACCGGGTCCCGAAGGGGAGGTCCCGCCGAGGAACCCGGGCCGTCTGCTCAGCGGCGACGTGCTCAGCCAGTTGCTCCCCACCGCGGCGGCGGCGGCGGCGACGTCCCTCACGCCGATCGCGGCGGCCGCGGCGACGTTCCCGACGCCACGCGCGGCCTTCTCGACGCTCGACGGGATCGCGGCGAGGTGTTGCGGCGGCGGCGAGTGACGGCGGCGGTGGACGTACGTTTGATGCGAGACTTTCTCTTTCTCGTCCCGTCCGTACCTCGGGCCGCCTCCACCTCGGCGGTCCTCGCGCTGGACACCGACGGCGGCGGGGATACCGTCATCCTCCATCGGGAAGGGCATCTGCGAGGAATCGCCCGAGATATCGCTTGAGTTATCGCCGCTCATACCAGAGTCCACCCCGGACGATCCTCCGAACTTTTGAATATTCGTCCCGCTCGACTTGAGTCCGGGAATACTTTCACTTCTCGGTTGGTCAACACGTGGTCCACTCGTGGGTACACACACGGTGCCGCCGGTCAGGAACGGGTGGTCGAAGAACTCCTCGAAGCTCATGCGCTCCACCGGGTTCCGCCGTAACAACCCGCGGAGTATCGACACGCACTCGCGGCTCAGCGCGTGNGCAACCTTACTCTGTANACANAACACGAAAACACGACGTCACGTCAGTCTAATTGCCCATATAAAGATACAAAGAAACGTACCGGGATCTTGGCGTCGCTCCGCTCGATGTTTCGCAGCAGCTGCATGGGGTTCATCCCCGTGAACGGCGGCCTTCCCACTAACAACTCGTACAGGATGGTACCCACGGACCACAAATCAGCCTTGGCGTCGTANTTTTGGTACCCCAAGATCTCCGGCGCCATGTACAGCGGAGACCCGCACAGCGTCTCAGCCATCCCGGTGGGATGCATGTACCTCGCAAAGCCAAAGTCGGCAATCTTGAGCTCCGCGTCCGCGCTTGACTTGGTCAACAACAGGTTCTGGGGCTTGAGATCCCTGTGTATGAGGTTCTGCGCGCGCATGGCGCGCAGGCCTGACGCCATCTGTTTCATGAAGTGCCGCGCGACGTCCTCGGTGACTCGGCCGTGTTTTTTGATAAACTCCGACACGTCCCCACCCGCGCAGTACTCGAGAACCAGGAAGATCTTCTTTTCCTCCTTGATGATGTCGTGGAGCTTGATGATGTTACCGTGGCGCGAGCGCTGGAGGACCTGGATCTCGGACTCGAGGGACTCGCGCAGCTTGCGGTTGAGCTTGTCCAGCCGGATCTCTTTCACCGCGACGCGCTGGCCGGTGTCTGCGTGCCGCGCGCGCCAGACGACCGCGAAGGAGCCGCGGCCGATCTGCTTGTCCACCCGCCAGTGCCCGATCTGGCGGACATCGGTGGAAGGCGTCGACGTGGCCCGCGCTGGACCCACCGCGGGGTCACCGGGCGCGGACGGAGGCGGGTCGACCTCCATGGGGGCGCCCCTTCCTCCGTTCAAAAGAGGTAGCACTACACGTATCTCCCGCGAAAATTGTTACGCTGACTCGACGGGAGATGCGACGGCGGTGACGACGGACCGACGCGCGAGGCGACCCGGCGACTGAGCGCGCGACGGGAGGAAACCCGCGTGTGCTACTCAGTCACTCGTATAAGGTCAGTCTCGTGCGTTCGGTCGTGTTGGAGGCGGTCGTGCTGGGTGCGTCTGTCTTGGAAATGGCTGTCACTATCCGTTTATTGGGAGATGTTCGAATCGAATCGGACGGTGAGAAATTCGAAGCCAAAAAGAGAATCTCTCACTGAAATGCCCATAGGGGATCGATTCGAATATAGGGGAAACTCGCGAACAGTCCTTCGCACGGTGTAACACTTATTAGATTTTTTGCGAGTTTATCGAGTTTCAAACCGTAAAAGCGACGAATTTCATTATCCTGGTCTATCTTCCGGTCTATTCCGTGATACACGTAATACATATTTCAAGATGAGTGATACACGTCACGGAGCGAGTTGGGTCTGGTTAACTCTTCCACCAGGTGCCTTCGTCCAGTGCCACGCTGTGAAACAAGACTCACAAGATCGAGCGCCCCCCCCACATATAGAGAGAGAGAGGATCTTCGATAGACGGGGAGATCATGAGTGGAGCGGCATGGACGATGGGATCGACGACGTCGGCGCTCGTCGCCGGTAGCGCCGGTAGCGTCTCGAACATCGCGCGTCGTCGCGGCTCGGGCCGGGTCGTCGCCAAGGTGTCGCCGATGACGGTTGCGGGGCGTTCCTCTTCTTCCCGGACGACGACGCGATCATCGTCGCCGCGTCGCGCGTCCCTCACGACGCGAAGGGGTTTCCCGAGCTCGTCCACGGATGCCGAGCGTGAGACGGTCATTCAACCGATCGTCGTCGACACACACGCGCCGACGCCCGAGATGGAGACGAAGGACGACGTGGACGAGTGGTTCCCGCCGTTCGCGGACTTTGTACCAAAGCTCACACTCATGGGCCTCGGCGCGGGGCTCATGAACACCGGCTTCGAGCTGGACGGACCGGCGAGCACCATCGAGGCCATCGCCGTCCTCGCCTCCATCATCACCGTGCACGAGTGCGGGCACTTCTTCGCCGCGCGGCTCCAGAACATCCACGTCTCCAAATTCTCCGTCGGATTCGGACCCAACCTGCTGTCCTACAAAGGTCCCGAGGTGGAGTACTCACTGCGATGGGTCCCGCTCGGGGGCTTCGTCGCCTTTCCCGACGACGATCCCGACTGCCCGTACCCCGAAGACGACCCGGACTTACTCCGCAACAGGCCGATTAAAGACCGAGCCATCGTCATCACCGCCGGAGTTCTCGCCAACGTGGCATTCGCGCTGGCGATTCTAAACTACCAGGTCAACACCGTGGGCCTCGTCGAGCAGGCGTACCGCCCCGGGGTGAAGGTGGCGCAGCTGCTGAGCACGTCCGCGGCGCGTGAGTACGGCGTCAAGGTGGGCGACGTCATCACCGCGATCGACGGCGAATCGTTACCCGCGGCGGGCCGGTCGGTAAACGACGTCGTGGCTAAAGTTAAAGCCGCGGGTTCGAACCCGGTCCGGCTCAAAATCGATCGTTTAAACGCCCCGCCGGTGGACATAGAGGTGGTGCCCAAGACGGGGGTGAACGGCGAAGGGCGGATCGGGGTGCAGCTCGAGGCGAACGCGGAGGTTCGTAAGCGAATCGCGAGCGACCCAGCGGAGGGTTTGTTCTTGGCGAGTAAAGAATTCGGGCGGCTCACCGGTTTGGTGTGCAAGTCCCTCTTCTCGCTCGTGTCCAACTTCAGCCAGGCGAAGGATAACGTGAGCGGGCCGATCGCGATCGTGGGCGTGGGCGCCGAGGTCATGCGTGGCGCCGACGCGAGCGGGCTGTACCAGTTCGCGTCGGTGATCAACATCAACCTCGCCGTCGTGAACATCCTGCCGTTGCCGGCGCTGGACGGCGGGTTCTTGCTGCTGATCGTGATCGAGGCGCTTCGGGGTGGGAAGAAGCTGCCGGCGGAGGTGGAGCAGAGCATCACCGCGAGCGGGGTGCTGCTGCTGCTCGGGTCAGGGATGTTCCTCATCCTGCGGGATACGCTGAACCTGGTGGGGAACCTCGGGCAGCACTAACGCTTCGCGGGCGGGTCGACTCGGCAACTCGCGCAATGGTTGTAATCGCTTTACATGATAATCGCTAAAAGAATTAAGCTATTGTGTCAACGCCGCTGCCCCGTCGCCCACCCCCGGGAGAGAAAACCGACTCCGACGCCCGCCGGAGCCGCCCCGCTCGCTCTCCAACATTCGCACTACAAAGTCAGATGCTTCTTCCGAGCGAACGTTTACTTACAGGTAGATGTTAGCCGCGCGCTCCTCGCGCTTAATCTTGCGGCTATCGCGCTTGTTGACACCCTCGGTAACCTCGCGCTCGCGCTTCACGGTGCGAATCTGCGCGATCTTCGTCTTGAGGATCCCGAAGTGGTGGCCCTTGTACTCCTTGCGCGTGGACTGCCTCATGCGGAGCTCGAAGAGTTTCTTCTTGGCGTCGACAATCTGCGCGTTGAGTTCGTCGTTGGACATGGACTTGAAATCCGCGCACTTGGTGGGCTTGAGGCCCGCGAGGGCATCCGCCTTGGCCTCAGCCTCCTCGCCCTCGGCGCGCACCACGAGGCGGGCGCCGCGCTGTTGGACAGCCTTGCGGGACACGACTGAGGAGCGCGCCTGAGATTGAAATTGGATGGAAAGGAGGAAAAATGGGGCGAAGGTCAGCGAGGCGCGGTGGGTGGAGACGCGGTGGGTGGACGCGGAGGGAGACGAACTCGCGTGATGCCGACGCGTGGTCGCGTGGACGATGTGGACGAGTACGGGCGCGGGACCGAGGCGCGCACGCGCCGTCGTCACAGCTGTGACGCCCGTCGGTTCGCGTGGGAAAAGCCCAGCCGGCCTTGGATAAGGGAGGCTGGAACGGCGATGACGTCGCGACGCGGCCGCGCG
>JGI20151J14362_10002444_pt1 | contig 13130 bp, 15 predicted proteins | sample COG_01_FD_14362 | JGI IMG/M metagenome (IMG submission 14362) | reverse complement strand
TGCTTATAACTAATCCTGAATCGATTATCAAGGTTTCGATTCAAAGCAATAGGAAAGATAAAAGAGCTGTAGAATTAATAAATACATTAACAAGACAAAAAATACCATTTTTTTCTTCTGATAGAAATAACTTAGATCGAATTGCAAAGGGTGAAGTTCATCAGGGAGTCATTTCTGAGGTAATACTTCCTCCACTTCTAAATGAAGAATCACTATTTAAATCAATTAGTGAAAACTTGTCAAAACCATTACTATTAGTATTAGATTCAATCCAAGACCCAAGAAATTTGGGTGCTTGCCTTAGAAGTGCTAATGCTGCTGGTGTTGATTATGTGGTCATTAATAAAGATGGGTCTGCACCTATTAACGCGGTAGTTCATAAAACCTCCGCTGGAGCTATAAATAGCCTTAAAATTTTTCATGTCACAAACCTATCACGAACAATCAAAGAGATTCAAAAAAGAGGAATATGGGTTATTGGTTTAGATGGTTCATCTAAATCAACTATTTATGATGTAAATTTAACTGATGCAACTGCGATAGTCATGGGCGCAGAAGGCAAAGGTATAAGACGATTAATTAAAGAAAACTGTGATCAAATTGTCTCTATACCGATGTCAGGAAATATTGAAAGTTTGAATGTATCTGTTGCCACTGGTATTGCTCTTTTTGAGAGCAAAAGACAAAGGAAATCCACTTAACATACATAAAAATTTTGGGTATAATTTTCGGCTTTAGAAATTAGATAATGGAAAAGAGTACGCAGCTTCCAAAAACTATAAAATTATTTAACTTTGCTAAAAAAGAAGTTAATTTGCACGGTGTATATAAAATTGCAAACGTGCCTAGAGTTTCAGATCTAGCAAGGAATACTGAAGACAATTTAAAAGTGAATTTATCTTTTCATTTAGAAAATGGAAAAACCCCTTGCGTTAAGGGGATAATTAATTCTAAGATAATTTTAGATTGTCAGCGCTGCTTAGATGCTCTAGATTTAGATTTAAAGGTGTTTTTTAATCTTGCTTTTGTAAGATATGAAAGCCAAGCAGAAGGACTAGATAAAGTTTACGAGATATATGTTTTAGGAGAGGATGAAGAGATAGATACATTGGATTTAATATCTGATGAGCTTCTTTTATCACTTCCAATGGCGCCATCTCATGAATTTGATTGCAGTTTAAAAGTTGAATCAGAAATAAAAGTTGAAAAGGTTCATGAAAATCCTTTCGATGTTCTAAAAAATATTAAAATAGCCGATTTTGGCAAGGAGTAAAAAATGGCAGTTCAAAAAAGCAGAAAGACACCTTCTAAAAGAGGGATGCGTCGCTCTCACAATGCGTTAAAAAATCCTGCATTGTCTGAAGATCCAGAAACAGGCGAAACTCACCTTAGACATCATATTACCGCTGATGGATATTATCGTGGGAAGCAGGTAATTAAATCTGCAGCTGATGATATCGAAGAAGTAGAAGCCTAAACAATCCATGTCTATAAGGGTATCAATAGATGCCTCAGGTGGTGATTTTGGATTTTCAGTCACTATCAATGCTGGTATTAGTGCTTTAAAGACCTATGATGATCTTTTAATCAATTTTGTAGGTGATGAGGCTGGGATTAAGAATGAGCTGAATAAAAATTCTTCTTATTCAAATTTTGCTGATCGTATTGATGTTACTCATGCCTCAGAGGTTATCAATATGAGTGATTCTCCCTCTGTGGCCCTAAGACACAAAAAAGACTCCTCAATGAGGATTGCTATTAATCTAGTTAAAAATGGTGATGCTGATGCTTGCGTAAGTGCTGGCAATACAGGCGCACTCATGTCCATTGCACGGTTTGTACTTAAAACTATTAAAGGGGTCGATAGGCCTGCTATTATGTCTGCGGTTCCGACTCTAACTGGACCAACCCATGTTCTAGACTTAGGTGCCAATATTGACTCAAGACCTAGCACCCTTCTTCAATTTGCAATCATGGGCTCCATAGCAGTTCAAAATACTGAAAATATACAAAGTCCTTCAGTAGGGCTTTTAAATGTCGGCTCTGAGGAATTAAAAGGAAACGAAAAAAGTCAAGAGACTTCTGAACTCTTAAAAAGTTCATCCCTTAACTATATTGGATTTGTTGAGGGTGATGATATTTATAAAGGAAATGTAGATGTCATAGTCTGTGATGGCTTTGAGGGAAATATTGCTCTGAAGGCAAGCGAAGGAGTTGCAAAAATGTTCTCCTATTTCATCAAGAAGTCATTTAATAAAAACCTTTTTACTAGGCTTGTTGCTCTATTAGCTCAGCCAGTTATGAGAGACTTTAAATCCAAAGTTGATCCTGGAAAATACAATGGTGCAAGCCTACTTGGGTTAAAAGGTGTGGTTGTTAAGAGCCATGGTAATGCAGACGTTGATTCATTTTTCCAAGCAATAAAAGAGGCCTATTTAGAGGCTCATGCTAAAATAACAGACAAAATCTCAGCACAATTAACGCGAGAATTAGAAGAACATAAATAATTATTGAATCATGAAAAAATTTGCAAGAATTATTGGAACTGGAAGTTATTTGCCTCCAAAAGTTGTCACTAATTTTGATCTTGAAAAAACCCTTGACACCTCTGATGAATGGATTACTGCAAGAACAGGCATTAAGGAAAGAAGAATTGTAACTAGCCAAAATACTTGTGATCTTGCCTTTGAAGCTAGCATTAAAGCCCTATCAATGGCAGAACTTAAACCAGAAGATATTGATCTTATTATTCTTTCAACAACAACGCCAGACAAAATTTTTCCTGCAACGGCAACAATACTTCAAAATCGCCTTGGAGCTTCATGTCCAGCCTTTGATCTTCAAGCAGTATGCGCAGGTTTTGTATTCGCTTTAACAACTGCACAGCAATATATTGAAAATGGAGCTGCTAAGAATATTTTAGTTGTAGGAAGTGAAACTATGTCTAGGATTGTTGACTGGAATGACCGCTCTACAGCTATTTTGTTTGCTGATGGTGCTGGTGCTGTAATTCTAAGTGCTGATAACAACACAGGAATTAAACACTCTAAACTCTACAGTGATGGAAGCTATCTATCTTCACTTCATGTAAACAACAAAAGAATAAATGAATTAGGAACTATAGAAATGGAAGGGAATGAAGTATTTAAAATTGCAGTTAATAAACTATCTGAGGTTGCTGAGGAGACACTTACAGATTGTAATATGACTTCAGAAGATATTCACTGGATGGTGCCTCATCAAGCCAATATTAGAATCATTAATGCTATTGCTAAGAGAATTAAATTACCTCTAGATAAAGTTATCTTAACTCTTGATAAGCATGGGAATACCTCAGCTGCTTCTATCCCTCTTGCGCTTGATACAGGCGTTAGAGATGGAAGAATTAAAAAAGGAGACACACTATTATTTGAAGGGATTGGTGGAGGCTTTAGCTGGGGGAGCATACTCTTAGAATATTAAAATGTCCTATTCATCAGCCTTTTAGTAAGTAATCTTAACGGCTTACTTTCAACACTTAGTTGCGGTAGTTCATCTAGAGCGCATTGGTACAAGTTTTCAAAAGTTTTGATAGACTCTTCTAGGCCAATTATTGAAGGATAAGAAGGCTTATTTTTTAAAGCATCTGAGTTCTGACGCTTACCCAAAACTTCATCAGAAGCACTGACATCTAAAACATCATCTTGAATCTGATAGGCAAGCCCTAGATGACTTGCAAATGATTCAAGTATTGATAAATCATTTTCACTAGCATTATTTAATAATGCGCCAAATTTAATAGAGCAATTTAGAAGTGCGCCAGTTTTCTTTTGATGCATTTGATTAAGAATATTTAGATCAACTCTTTTGGAAACAACAGATAAATCTATTGATTGTCCCTCTGCCATAGTATAGGAAGAGCTAGCCATTAATTCTAAAAGCTTTATTTTTGTATAAGCCTCTATGAGTGGGTCACTTGAAATAATTTTAAATGCCAAAGCCTGAAGACCATCACCAGCAAGAATAGCTTGAGCCTCACCAAAAACCTTGTGATTAGCAGGCTGATTATGTCTTATGTCATCATCATCCATTGCAGGCAAATCATCGTGAATTAGAGAGTAAATATGAATTAATTCAATTGCACATGCACTTGAGTCAACTTTTGTAATTTCTGAGTGATATAAACTAGCTACTGTATAAGTTAAGATTGGCCTAAACCTCTTTCCTCCAGCCAAAACGCTATATTTCATAATATCATTAAGCTTCATATTAGAATTAGAGCTAGAATGAATAGAGCTTAAAAAAATATTTAAATAGGAGTTAACTCTCTCCCTATATTGATCATGAATCTTCAAAAGATTTTTCTTCGTTATAGTTATCACTTCCACTTAAGACACTAATACGCTGCTCAGCATCTGAAAGCGCAGTATGGCATTGCCTATGAATCTTAACGCCTTCTTCAAAATATTTCAAGGACTCTTCTAAGCTTAAATCACCTGACTCCATTTTGTTAATAATGTCTTCAAGTTTTAACAAACCTTTATTAAAATTAAATTTTTCAGCCACCTTAGGACCTCTCATTTATGATTGATTTAAAATATAGTCCATCCATTTACTTGGAAATATTTTACCCAATATAAAAAAAAGTTTTGTTGGAAAGGTGACTCGATAGTAATTTTTTGGATTGCTGGACTCTAATGCATGTATTACTCTCTTTAAAACAGCCTCAGGAGGAAGAGTAAATTTAGCATTTTTGCCTGACTTAAGCCTTTTTATCATTAATTTATATTGATTTTTATAATGACTGCTCGAAAATTCAACATTCTGCTGAAATGCTAAATAAGCATTCTGTCTAAATTTTGATTCAATTGGTCCTGGTTGAATAGAAGAGAATTTGATATTTGTATCACTTAACTCTAATCTTAATGTACCAACAAGACCTTCAATAGCGAACTTGGATGCTACATAGGGCCCTCTAAAAGGCATTGCAACAAACCCCAATACAGAACTTATATAAACAATCCTGCCTTCATTGCAATATCTCATTTTTGGTAATACTAGATTTGTTAACTCATGCCATCCAAAAACATTCGATTGAAATTGTTTATCTAAAGCTTCTCTAGAAATATCCTCAAGAGCACCAGCTTGTCCGTATGCTCCATTATTGATTAATGCATAAAGATCATTAGTCATTTCATAAAGTTTAAAAACTGCTGCATTTATTGACTCTGAGGAGGATAAATCTAGTAGTAACGATTCAAAACCAAGATTTTGGAGATTTTTTACATCATCATTCGTTCTAGCTGAAGCAAAAACGCGATATCCTTTTTCTTTAAGGCCCTTTGCAATACAAAGACCAATGCCGCTTGAACATCCTGTTATTAATACTGATTTCATTTTTGAATATTGGTCCAATACTCCACCTTTACTTTTAAACCTTTATCAATGCTTTCAGAGCGCAACACAAGAAAATCATAAGCCATTCGAAAACGAGGACTCCTAATAAGAGTTTTAGATTTTTTTGGATGATAGTTCTCTAACTGGTATTGCATTAGCCAAACATCCTTTACACGAGATGAAAGCCATCTTGGCATCATCACTTGTTGTGTTTGCTGTTTTATTACATATTCAGAAGCTTCGAGCATTAACTCAATTCGAGATTTATTTTTTTTACTTATTTGACTCAATCTTTTATTGAGTGCAGACCACAGAAAAACTGCAAATAGAAATGCTGGAGTAACACTATTGCCGCTTTTAATTCTTTTTGAGGTGTTAATTAACGAGGCAGTAACAAATGAATTTTCGTTGGTTTGAGAAAAAAGATGTTTTAAAAGACCTAACTTGAAAAGCTCGCGAAATACAACAATTGAATTTTCATTATGAAAAAGCTTTATAACCTCCTCATATAGCCTTGCAGGAGGGATTTTTGCAAGCAACTGAGAGTTTTTTTGCATTGCTTCAATAAGCCTAGGTTCAATTTTTGCATTTAATTTTGCCTGAAAACGAACGGCACGAATCATTCTAACTGGATCTTCCTCAAAACGCTCTGAAGGGTTACCAATCATATTAATTTTTAAAATCTCTAAATCTTTAAGGCCACCAACATAATCGATAACCTCAGACTTATTGATATCGTAATAAAGGCCATTTACAGTAAAGTCTCTTCGAAAAACATCATCCTTTAAGGTTCCATAATAGTTATCTCTATGTACCAAACCATCATTTGAAGTTTGGATTTTACCAGCACGAAAAGTTGCAACTTCAATGAATTTTCTTGCTGAAAACATAACATGAACTAACTTAAAACGCCTTCCAATGATTCTAGAGCGTTTAAAGAGTTTATGAATTTGTTCTGGAGTTGCACTAGTTGCTATATCAAAATCCTTAGGTTTGTGTCCAAGAAGAATATCTCTTATACAACCCCCAACTAAATAAGTCTCATGGCCTGATTTAGTGAGTATTTTTAAAACCTTTAAAGCATCTTGATCTAATAATTTTTTGTCAAATTTTATCTTTTGACGAATTAGACTCATAAACTAACAACTTCTCTTGGAGACCATCCCTCTTTTCTGTGTTCGCATTCAACATTTGTGTAAACACCGCCCCTTACATTAAAGACAGCTTTTAGTCTTATAAATCGGGGGTCCATAGCCTCAACCAAATCATCCAGAATCTTATTAGTTACTGCTTCATGAAAAGCCCCTTCATTCCTGTAGGACCAGAAATAATTCTTCAATGCCTTTAACTCAACACAATTCTTATCTGCTATGTACTCAATATGAATATCAGCAAAGTCAGGCTGACCAGTTAAGGGGCAAAGACATGTAAATTCTGAAGAATCAATTCGAATTACAAAATCTCTCTCAGTATTTGGATTATCAAAGACTTCTAATATTTTACTTGGTGAACTTGACATTACTTTTCTCTGATTTAATTAAAGTGGTTATTTTATCAATAAAATAAGAAACTTTTCCCTGTCTAAGCTGATAAAAAATTAACAAAAATAAAATAAACATTAAATGGATTGACCATAAGCCAATAGATGGGTCTAATTCACCATTTTCAATTGAGGTTTTTGCCACCAGTAATCCATTGTTATAAAGCATAAAAATTACTATGCCAATTAACAAATTAATACCCTTACCGGTCCTTGGTGAAGTTTTCCCAAGAAGCACCCCAATAACTGACAAAATCAATATTGATAGTGGCTGGGAAAATCGCCATTGCATTTCAGCATTTGCAAGCAAACTTCCATCAGATAACAAATTAATAGAGCTTTTTTCTTCAATTTCAGAGAAATTAGAGAGTGATTTTTGAACTTCGCCTGATACTATCTCTAAATCATATTGATCAAAATCTAAGATATTTATATTTAAATCACCAGGAAGTCCTTCATATCTAACGCCATCCTTGAGTCTTAAATAAATACTTTGACTAGTTGAGTCAGAATATTTCGTAGCCTCAGATGCCAATACAATGACAGGACTCTCTTTACTAGAAACATAAATAAACACCTCTTCCATATTTTGTTCACCTGCTGAATCTATTGCCGATGATTCCGATGCATAAAAAACAATATCACCGTTTTTAAAGCTTTCAAACTTTCCTTCAGTAATAAACGAAAACTCAGAAGCGTTAACAGTCTGATCCTCTGCAAAACTTTTTTGCTGTTTAGCCCATGGAACAGCATAAATAGTTAGAATAAAAACTACAATAAAAGAAAGAATAACAATCGGCTGAATATAATAGATAAAGCCTTTATCTCCTATCCCAACTGAATTCATAATGACCGCTTCAGAGCTTTTATACATCTGAGATATAGAAATTATGATAGCCAAGAATAAGGAAAGAGAAAATATAATAGGAATATCACGGAGCATATTAAAACCAACAATTGGCATTAATTCCTGAAAAGGAATGCCATGCTCAACACTCTCCTGAACAGTTAGAACAAACTGATTACCAAAAACGATAAGCCCAATAATAAAAAAAATAGATACAAGAAAAACGATTAAACTTTTCAGTAAATATCTTGAAATGATTGTATTTGGAAAATTAAAGATTTTTGACAGCATTAAGTTAATTATAAAATACTCTAGCTGATAAGCGAGCCTTTACTTCTTTTGTTTCATCGAATCAAAAAACTCATCATTAGTCTTAGTGAACCTCAGTCTTTCAATTAAAAACTCAGCAGCTTCGACAGTGTCCATTGGATGAAGAATTTTTCTTAAAATCCACATCTTTTGAAGTTCTTGCTCATCAGTGATGAGCTCTTCACGCCTAGTACCTGAAGCATTAATGTTTATTGCAGGAAAGATACGTTTTTCAGACAGCCTTCTTTCAAGATGAAGCTCCATATTGCCTGTACCCTTAAACTCTTGATAAATGACTTCATCCATCTTGGATCCTGTGTCTACTAGAGCAGTCGCGATAATAGTTATACTTCCACCATTTTCAATATTACGTGCTGCTCCAAAAAAACGCTTTGGTCTTTGGAGCGCATTAGCATCAACACCACCAGTTAAAACCTTACCTGAAGACGGGGCAACTGTATTGTAAGCTCTCGCAAGACGTGTAATTGAGTCAAGCAAAATAATGACATCTTTACCTTGTTCAGCTCTTCTTTTGGCTTTTTCTATGACAATTTCTGCAACTTGGACATGCCTTTTAGCTGGCTCATCAAACGTAGATGAAATGACCTCTCCTCGAACTGTACGCTCCATTTCAGTAACCTCTTCGGGCCTTTCATCAATTAGCAGTACAATTAGTTCACACTCGGGGTGGTTGACTGCAATTGAAGACGCAATATTTTGCATAATCATTGTCTTGCCGGCCTTTGGAGGAGCAACTAATAGTCCTCTTTGTCCTCTTCCAAATGGCGCCACAAGATCAATAACTCTTGCTGTAATATCTTCTGTACCTCCATTACCAAGCTCAAGACCCAACCTTTGGTTTGGATGAAGTGGCGTTAGAGAAGAAAATGGAATTCGATTTCTTATATTTTCAGGTGAATCCTCATTAACTTCTGAAACTTTGACAAGTGCAAAGTATTTTTCACCTTTCTTTGGGGCCCTAATCTTTCCAGTAACGACATCGCCAGTCGAGAGATTAAATCGTCTGATTTGATTAGGTGAGACATAAATGTCATCAGGACCAGAAACATATGAATCATTTGAAGATCTTAAAAAACCATATCCTTCTTGTAATATATCTAAAACACCATCTCCCAAAACCTCCTCTTCGTTATCAGCCTTATGTTTAAGAATGGCAAAGATGAGAGTTTGTTTTTTTGCTCTGGAAATATTTTCAATACCGAGAGACTGGGCAAGTTCAAGAAGTTCAGCAGGCGTTTTAATTTTAAGTTCTGATAGTTTCATATAGATTTATAAGTATTTTTTTAAGAGTTGGCAAAGCGCCAGATGAAAAAACATTAGAAAAAAATGTTTGTTTAAAGGATGTTTTATTAAAGTTTAATAATTTTTGTTTAAGGAGTTAGGTTAAAAGTTAAATATTTGAATCCAAGAAAGCGTTTAGATTCGCCTTTGAGAGAGCGCCAACCTTTGTGGCCTGGACAGCACCATCTTTAAATAAGAGCATCGTTGGAATTCCTCTTATGCCATATTTCGGTGGTAATTGAACATTTTCATCAACATTGACTTTAGCGATAGTAATTTTCCCTTCATATTCATCTGCAATTTCATCAAGAATTGGCGCAAGAGCCTTACAAGGTCCACACCACTCTGCCCAAAAGTCTACCAATACGGGTTGTGATGAATTTACAACTTGTTCTTCAAAAGAGGCGTCACTAACTACGATAATTTTGTCGTTCATGTACTAAAAAATGGAATGTATAAATAGAGTCGAAATAAGCTATAGCCACATTATAACACTTCTTTTAAGAAATTCTATTTATTTAAAAAAAGATTAATCGTTGCCAGTTTTATTAAATAAATGCAAGTAATATCGGTATCGTGATAAAAGACAATATAACTTGCGTGGTTATTATGCTAGTCATTAATTGATCGTCTGCCCCAAACTGTCTAGCAAGTGTATGAGAGCTAACAGCAGTAGGTACAGCCGCAAAAATAACTGCAACAATCACTTCAATCTCACTGAGCCCTAAATAATTAGCTACAAAAAAAGCAATCGTTGGTAAAGCTAATAATTTGAGAAAATTGGATATTATTATTGGAGTGATTGTTAAAGCTAAATCTCGAACCTTAATCTTAGCACCAATAGTTAATAACATTATTGGAAGAGCTGCAGAACCAAGCAAACCAGAAGTATCAATAATTACTTTTAATTTTTCTGATTGAATTATTGAAAATATTAAACCCGTAATCATTGCTAAGATAAAAGGATTTTTACTTAATTCGACAAATACCGTTTTCAATTCATTATTTGATTCATTTTTTTTTGATTGGCCAAAATTCATTACCATGGTTGTTACGATGATAATATTAATACTAGGAACATAGATAAGCATAAATATGGAGGCTATTTTTAAACCTTCATCTCCGAAAAGACTTCCAGTAATTGCTAAAGCAATAAAAGCATTTTGTCTGACTGCTCCTTGAAGTATTGATGTCCATCTTTCTGGTGGATATCCAAGCAATTTGCCTAGAATAAGAACAGTCAATATTGCAATAAAAAATCCAACATAAATGATTACAGAGTAGCTATAAAGCATTTCTGAAGATAAATTAATTTGAGATATATAGTGGAATAATAATGCCGGAATGAGCACCCAATAACATAACTTATCGTTAATCTCCCAAAAAGATACATCAGGTACTTTAATCCTTCTTAGAAAATTGCCAAGAATAATTAAAAGGAAGACTGGCGAGACCAATAGAAAGATTTGAAAGAAGTTTGAAAGCATTTACTCTTTAATATGAAATGGTATTTTCTAACTATTACTATTAATCCAATCAATAGCTTTTTCTAGTCTAGCCAAGGTTCTTTCTTTGCCAACAAATTGAGCACTTATATCAATACTTCCAGACTTTCCATTGCCGCTTAGAGCGAGCCTAAAAGGCTGGCCAACCTTACCAAAACCTACATCATGCTTTTCACAAACAGTCTTTATGATTGAATGAATATTCTCAGCAGTCCAGCTATCAATTGAATTGAGATTGGCAACCAAGCTCTCTAGAATTGGCTTAGAATTTATGTTAAATACCTTATTTGCCTGAACCGAATCAAACGTATCAAAATCACAATAAAACATGACGCAACTCATTGCCATATTAACTAGTGATCCTGATCTTTCTCTGAGAGACTCTGCCAACTCAAAAATATTTGGGCCATTGTCTACATTAATATTTAAATTATTGAGGTGCCATTTAAGATTTTCAACAAGATTATTGATATCAGTCGACTTAATATAGGACTGATTAATCCACTCTAACTTTTCTTGATTGAAGCTAGCTGGCGAATTATTTATATTTTTTAGCTCAAAAAGATCAATCATCTCTTTTACTGAAAAAATTTCTTGATCTCCGTTTGACCAGCCAAGCCTCACAATATAATTTAATAGTGCTTCAGGTAAAAAGCCCTCATCTCTGTATGATAGAAGGTTGAGCGCCCCATGTCTTTTTGATAAACGAGAACCATCTGATCCAAGGATCATTGGCACATGCGCAAACTTAGGCTTAGCCCATCCCATAGCTTCATATAGATTAAGCTGTTTAGGGGTATTATTGATATGATCATCGCCTCTTATTACGCAGTCAATTTCCATGTCATGGTCATCAACTACAACAGTTAAATTATAGGTTGGAGATCCATCTGTCCTTGAAATAATTAAATCGTCTAACTCAGAATTTGCAATTCTTACCTCACCCTTTACAAAATCATTAAATATTACTGATCCATCTTCAGGATTAAGAAATCGAATGACGCCATTTTTTAGGGATTTATCCCGGCAACATCCATCGTATTTAGGCTTCTCCTTGTTGGCAATCTGATTTTCTCTCATCTCTTCTAGACGATCTTTAGAGCAATCACAATAATAGGCCATTCCATTTAAAAGGAGTTCATTAATGACCTCATTGTAGCGCTCAGTTCTATCGCTTTGATAAATTGGACCTTCGTCATAGTCAAGACCCAGCCATTCCATTCCATCTAAAATGGCGTCTACAGAAGTCTGAGTTGATCGCTCTTTATCAGTATCTTCTATTCTCAGCACAAATTTACTGCTTGTTTTTTTAGCCCAAAGCCAAGCAAAAAGAGCAGTTCTGGCGCCGCCAATATGCAAATATCCAGTTGGTGAAGGTGCAAATCTTGATTTCATTAATTACTCTTTAAATAAGACAATAGAAAAAGTTTTTGAACATTATAAAAATAAATCGATTGTTATTGATCGCTTCAAACAAATCAAAATGCTAAGTTAATTTTACACTGTTATAATATTCCTCCAACACCCAAATATACTTGCAAATTAATGGAATTCACTCAGCAAAATGCGAATACAAACACCATTATTTCAGTTGATGAATCCTATATAACTATCTCACATACTAAATTAAAAAGGCCGTGCTTTGTTTCAGCTAATAATGCTAGTGAAGTTTCAATCAAAAATTTAGGGGAGATTGGAAAAGAATTTTTATTTCCACTGGTTGCTAAAGACCCTATTGATCTATTGATTATTGGAATCTCCTAAGCAGCAAATTGAACTCTCAGAATTTGGTCTTGGCGTTGAATGCATGAATAATTCATCGGCATGCTCAAGCTTCAACCTTCTCTTAGGAGATCTTAGGAAAGTTGGTTTATTACTTTTATGATTGCTTTTTTATTAAAAAAGTTAGTCATCTTTTATAAATTCTTCAAAATTGACACACCTCTTCTTATTCTTCTCATACTTCTATCATCTTTTGGATTGTTGATTCTATATAGCAGCTCAGGAGGCTCTCTAACTCTTGTCTATAGGCAGATGGTTCATCTTGGCCTTGCTACTTCTGTGATGCTTATAATTGCTCAAATTCCGCCTATCATCATGCTAAGGTTTGCCCCCATATTAATGCTTTTGGGTGTTTTCCAGTTAATACTTGTTCTATTTTTTGGAAGCTCAGGAGGTGGCGCACAGCGCTGGCTCGACCTTGGATTTGTTCGGTTTCAACCGTCGGAGCTAATGAAGATTATTGTGCCAA
>JGI20151J14362_10002442_pt1 | contig 13137 bp, 16 predicted proteins | sample COG_01_FD_14362 | JGI IMG/M metagenome (IMG submission 14362) | reverse complement strand
AAGAGGAGAAAAATGCGGTAAGAGAAAAGGTTGATTATGATATTTCGGAGTGTATTTCTCTCCACTTCCGAATAGGAGACTATAAGAATATCCAGAACGCACATCCATTGATGCCACTAACGTATTATGACCGCGCTATTCATAATATTATTGCTGAAACCGGCAAAGATGAGTGGAAAGTATTGTATTTTTATGAGCAGCAGGATGTAAACGACGTGGAGCCGGCAATTCAATCGTTGAAAAATAAATATCCAAAGATGGAATTCGTATCGGTAGACCACGGATTGGTGGACTACGAGCAAATGCTACTGATGAGTATGTGCAGCCACAATATAATAGCGAACAGCTCATTCAGCTGGTGGGGCGCGTATTTCAACACGAACAAGGAGAAGACGGTCTGTTACCCGAGTTTGTGGTTCGGACCGGCACTAGAAAATAGCGTGAAAGATATGTTTCCACCTGATTGGAATAAGATAGAAATATAGAGGATTTATTTAAAAAGATATTTGCATATATTAACATGAAGATTTTGGTATTAGATGATTTACATCATAAAAATAAAATAGGGTTAGTGTTAATGTTAAAATATATAAAATATGAGTATAAATTTGGTAATACGGGAGATATTAAAGATTATGAAATAATATATTCGCCTTGTAATCCAGTAGATACTTCGTTATACCCAAATAAAAAATTTATATTCGGACCACATTTTTCTGTTTTTCCTAATAACAAATTACTTTACATTAAAAATAGGAATAATAATGCGGTCTATATTCAACCATCTGATTGGGCTTGTAATGTGTGGAAAATACTGGACGGAGATTCGTATATACCGATTAAAACACTACCATTTCCAGTTGAAATAGAACGATTTAAACCATTAAATAATGTAAATAAAACAGAAGTGTTTATTTATTTTAAGAGACGAAAACCATCAGAATTAAATTTTATAAAGAAATTTCTAAATAATAAGAAAATATCATATAAAATATTTGATTATGTAAATAAATATAAGGAGGAGGATTACATTCAATGTTTACAAAATGCTAAGTTTGGTATAGTAGTAGATGCCCATGAGAGTCAAGGATTTGCCATAGAAGAAGCGTTGTCGTGTGACGTTCCGTTAATCGTATGGAATGTAACCTTTATGTCACAAGAAGAAGGAGCAAATTATCTTAATATTCCGTGTTCCAATATTGCATATTGGGATGAACGATGTGGAGAATTCTTTTATAGAGAAGAAGAATTTGAAGAGACATATAATAAGTTTATGAGTAAAATAGATACTTATAAACCAAGAGAATACATATTAGAACATCTGAGTCCAGAGAAATGTAGCGAATTGTTTGTAGAATTGATAAATAGTTATTAATATATTTAAATATATAAATATATAGTTAAATATATAAATATATAGTTAAATATATTAATGAAACATATATTAATTACAGGTGGTTGTGGTTTTATAGGACATCATTTTGTGGAACATATAATAATAAATACAGATTGGAAAATAACAATAATAGATAAATTAAGTTATGCAAGCATGGGTTTTAACCGATTGAATGAAGATATATTTCAAAACGAAATAATTAAAAAACGATTAACTGTATTAACGTGGGATTTAATGAATAAAATATCGGTAGGATTATTAAAAGTATTAGAAGATGTAAATATAATAGTACATATGTGTGCAGAAACACATGTAGATAATAGCATAAATAATCCTTCATTTGTAATTAAAAATAACATAATGTCTACGGTAAATATATTAGAATTTGCAAGACAATTAAAGGATTTAATTACATTTTTTTATTTTAGCACTGATGAAGTGTATGGTCCAGCTGTAAACGACAAAATGTATAAAGAGGATGAGAGACATAATCCAACAAATCCCTATTCAGCATCAAAATCAGGCGCCGAACAAATATGTATAGCATATCATAATACTTATAATGTTCCAATTATCCGCATAAATGTTATGAATGCATTTGGGGAAAAACAACACGTGGAGAAATTCATACCAAAGGTAATAAAACAAATATTAAATGGAGAGAAAGTATTAATACATAGTTATCCAGATAAAAAGAAATCAGGGACAAGATTTTATATACATGCAAGAAATATAGCAGCAGGAGTATTATTTTTGTTAGAGAAGGGGAATATAGGAGAGAGCTATAATTTAACAGGAGAGAAAGAGATATCAAATCTAGAAATGGCAAAAATGATAGCAAAGGAGATGGGAGAAGAATTAAATTATGAGATGGTAGATTTTCATAGTAGTAGACCAGGACATGATTTAAGATATGGATTAGATGGTAGTAAAATGTTTAAAATGGGGTGGAAATTACCTGTAAATTTTGAAGATAGTATTAAAAATACTATTTTATGGACTCTTAAAAATCAAGAATGGTTGGAAGAATTATAAATTTATTTAAAATATTTATATAAAGATAATTTGTTATTTAAAATAATGAAGGCAATTGTTACAACTACAATATATTCAGTTTCAGAAGCGGTAAAAAAATTTGTTACATTTAAAGAATGGAAAGTATATATCGTAGGAGATATAAAGACACCACATAGTGAATATCAGGAATTAGAAAAAGAAAATAATAATGTAAAATATTTATCACCGGAATATCAAGAGGAGAATTATAAAGATATAAGTGGTTTGATAGGATGGAGGAGTATTCAGAGACGAAATATAGGATTTTTGGAAGCATTAAAAGATGGAGCAGAAATAATAGCTAGCGTAGATGATGATAATATTCCATTGGATAATTGGGGAAAAAATATAATGATAGGTAAACCAACAAATGTTTATTATTATAAATCTGATGAAATAGCGTTTGATCCAGTTGGAGCAACAAATTATTCTAATTTATGGCATAGAGGATTTCCAATACAAGAACTAAATAAACGAAATAATAAATATAATATTACTAGGAAGACGATAATACCAGATATTCAAGCGGATTTTTGGAATGGGGATCCGGATATAGATGCAATATGTAGATTGGAACATAAACCGGTGTGTTTTTTTGATAAAAAATACTTTCCATTAGCAACAAATACATTTTCACCATTTAATTCTCAAAATACATTTTTTTCAAGAGAAGCAATGAAAAAATATTTTGTAATACCTTATCCCGGGATAGGAAGAATGGATGACATATGGCCATCATATTATATTCAATCATTAGGATTTACTGTTATGTATAATGAGGCAACAGTATTTCAAGATAGGAATATTCAAGATTTAACAAAAAATTTGACAATGGAGTATATAGGATATGAAAATACTAAAGATTTATTACCTGCATTACGATTGAACTCAGAAAAGTTTAAGGAATATTTACCAGATGAGTCAAAAAAATTTATAGACGCTTATTTAACATTAACAGAAAAATTAATATAAATATTAAATTTGAATATAAACTATAATGGTAAAAATAAGTATTGTTTATGTAGCAAGAGATGATAGATATGGTGATGATTATAATGTAGTAGATTTTCCGAGTGTAGGGAATAGAAATAAGGATTATTTTAAAAATAATTTTACAATAAAATATAATAATATAGAGAGAATAAAATTTACATTAGAAAATAATAAAAGGTTAATGGATAAATATTTTATAGATGATTATGAAATAATATTTGTAGATTGGAATCCAATAAATAATGAATATTTATTTAAAAATAGTAAATTAGAAATATTGAAAGATGAAAAAATAACAAATATAATAGTTACAAGTGAAACTATAGAGAAGCGAGGATTAAATAAGAAGGGATTTTATGAATATTTTGGAAAAAATGTAGGAATAAGAAATTCAATGGGCAATTATGTACTAATATCAAATCCTGATGATGTGTTTACAGAAGAATTAGTAAAAGAGATGAAAGAAAAAGTAACAGATAAAAAGGAATATTATAGATGTGAATGGAGAATAGATGTAGATCATAATTTAAAAGAAATAGCAAGAGGTCTTTCATTTCCAAAAAATGGAAAAATAGAAGATGAAATAATAGGAACACCAGCGTCAGGAGATTTTACATTAGCTAGTAAAGATGCATTTATAGATGTGGGAGGATATTTAGAGAGAATATCAAATGGGAATGAAACATTTTGTGATGGTAGATTATTAATAAAAATGTATAGACAAGGTTATGTGGGAGTAAAATTAAATGGAGATTTAATGCATTTAGATCATAAAAAACATGATAGATCAGGAGCAGCAAATGATTATTGGCAAGACGATTATATTAATGAGGACAGTTGGGGATTTAATGATTTTGAGATAGAAGAATTAGAAAAAAATATTTATAGATTATAAAAATATATAATCATAATATGTTATTATGATTATATACGGAGTATTTGATTCAAATTAACATGTAATAATCACCAATTTTAAATTTAATATTATGTGAAACAGAGGATTTATTTTCAACACAAAATTTAGAATGTGGAATAATTCTAAAATCTAAACTGACTCTCGTTATATTTGTTTTATTTATTTTATTATAATGATTACATTTATTGAAATAACCCATAAAAACTTCATTTTCTTTTAATTTTAAATTATTATATCTGTTATAATCTATGTTTGAATTAGGCGTTGTTTCATAATAAATACTATTTGTATCAAACATTTCAGTTATTGGCAATATTACATTTGTTTCTGTTTCTGGATGACCAAACTCACCATCATGATGTAATCCTACAATCTCCTTTGTTTCATCTACATCTCTAGATCCTATATTTGAATATCCTGGTAAATGAAATCTAATATTTGGTGTTTTTTGAATCACCAGATATTCTTCCTTTGGATATAACGGTTTGATATATTTTATAATAAAATGTAAATATTCATGTAATATAGTATAATCTGTATCAAATAAATGATAAAAATATTTAACAAATGGGCTTTTTCTATCAGTTTTACCAAATATTTGTATTGGAGTATCATAAAACTGTTTTTCATCTTCATTCAATTTGTTTGTATTCAAAAGTGAATGTATATTTTCAAATTTATCTATTCCAAATTTTTTTTTATAATTATTGAATAATACAACCTTCAAATTATTCTCGTTTATTTTATAAACTTTATGCATTAATACTATAGTATATATTATGCTTAAATTATATTAATTGTATTTCATTATTTGCCTTATAATCTATTCTAATAAGCCCTAAACATTCTAACCATTCTTTTTCTATATTATTTTTATTTATAAAATTATAAAGATTTTGTTCGGAACCTATGCTGTTTTGTAAATTATATATTATATTATTTTTAGAATATTCTACATATTCTAACATTAATTTGGATGATAAACAAAAAAACATGTCATTATACAAATTAGGTGAAGCAGGAGAAAATCTAAAATTATAATTATTAGTTAAATGAAGAAATTCTGGATTACAAATCAAGGCATTTTTTTTCATAGCATTTACCTTTTCAAAAATCCAAGGATTTGTTACTATTTTTCTTAATGTAAAATAAACTACTTTATCATAATCATTAAAATTTATGTTTTGTGATGTATATATTAACTCGTCTAGTTCTCCCATACCTATATTTTGTGTTCCTATATTTCGTTCTAAACATAAAAATATAACTGTTTTTAGTAACTCTTTTAACTGTTGATTTTTAATATCATTTATATCTTTTACTGTATTATCACATACAACTATAATAAAATTATCAGGAAGCATTTTTTTTAATTGTTTTAAACAATAATAATATTCATTTTCTCTAATATCAAAAGAATAATTCGGTATATGAAATGCAGCTGAACAAAATATTAAATTTTTCATTATATTTTAATATTTTGTTATATTTTTAAATCGGTTTTGAACATCTTGCTTCTTTTTTTCTTTTTTTTATAACTATTATATTTTCATAAAATTGGATAAATTCCAACCATTTTTCATAATATGTTGATTCTATATTATTACCTTTATATGGTGGAGTATGACATGAAATCGGATCTCTAATACACCATAAATTTTGGTGATCTATTAAACTTTTGAATTTTTCTATTGATGATTCAGGATTTTTATAACCACCACCATAATATGGCCAGTAAGATGTATGAATATCCTCTACTATATATAACCCAACATTATTGGTATTTAATGATTTAAATAAATGGTTAAACGTTACAAATACATGTTTATTATGGTGACTACCATCATCTATTATTATATCAAATTCTATCTTAGATAGTTTTTCCAATATATGATTGTCTACTTGCGAACCAATTATTATGTTAATATTTTCTTCTTCGTGATTTTTACATTCTTCTTTTATATCTAATCCATAAATCTGACTATTGGGAAAATGTTTTTTTAAAGCCCTTACACCAGACCCTACATCAACACCTATTTCTAAAATTTTATATGGCTTTTCTCTATCTATACCATTATTAGAAAATATATTATCATAAATTGGAAAATAATCTCTATGTTTACTCGAATGTTCTGTATACGATTCACTTAACATTATATATTTATTAGGTTAATTTATTTAAATATTTTACTATATAAACTATTATATAATGAAAATTAGAGAAAAGACTTTACCAGTTTTATCTCCAATGGGCGATGATTTAGATTGTAAATATGTAAATGAAGTAATAAAAAGTGGATGGTGGATCAATGGTCCAAAAGTGAAAGAATTTGAAGAAAAATTTGCAAAAATGGTAGGAAAAAAATATGCTGTTGCAGTGACAAGTAATACACACGGTCTCGACTTAATTTTAAAAGCATATGATATATATAATTGTGATGTTTTAAGTCCCACTATGTCATTTGCTACTACGACAGCAGTTCCTCAATGGAATAATTGTAATAATATTCTTTGTGATGTTGATAAAACTAACATGAACATTTGTCCTAAAGATGTTAAAAAAAAATTAACTGACAAAACAAAGGCTATTATATGTGTTAATCTTGCTGGTATTATAGCACCTGTTGATGAAATTAGAAAATTCTATAAAGGACTAATTATAGAAGATTGTGCTCATGCTTGTTATGCTCCAGGCGCTGGTTCTAAAGGGGACATTGCAGTATGGTCATTTCAAGCAGTAAAAACAATGCCTACTGGGGATGGTGGTATGATAACAACAAATAATAAAGAAATAATGGAAAAAATAAAAAAATTATATTGGTTTGGGATTGAATCAACATATGACAGAGTTACAAAACAAAGAGATAGTCCAGGTTCAAATTCAGTATATAAATGGCAATATGATATTGATATTCTAGGATACAAATATTATATGATAGATTTGACAGCGGCTCTTGGATTATCGCAAATGGATAAATTAGAAAAAAATCTAAAAAGGAGACAATTTATACAAGAAAAATACAACGAAGCTTTTAATTCTATTGATGAAATTACATTACCTCCTTTTTCTTATACTGTTCAACATTATGTAATTAAAGTTTCTCCTGATAAAAGAGATACGTTAATTGATTTTTTAAAAGATAAAAATATACATACTTCTGTTCATTATAGACCATTACATTTATTTACACAATTCAAAGATGAATCTTCATTTCCAGTTGCTGATAAAGAATGGTTAAAAATTATAACATTACCTGTTCATTTAAATATGACGAATGATGATATTGATTATGTTATTTATTGGGTGCAAACTTTTTTCAGTAATATGAAAAATTAATCTAAAAAACTAAGATTTTTTATCTTTGTCTGATACAATTGGATTTTCTAGTTCCCAGTTTATATTCATTGATAACGGATTTATTCCTTTCTCACTTTCTTTATTGTATAAAGCATTTGTTTTGTATGATACTATTGTATTATCTTCAAATATACTATATCCATGTGCAAATCCCTCTGGAATGTATAGTAATTGTTTATCCTTTGAATTTAAATTAAATTCCCATATTTTACCATATGATTCTCCTTTTCTAATGTCAATTAAAACATCTTTAATTTCCCCATTTAACACTTGTAATAATTTTGCCTGCTGATAAGGTTCTTCTTGATAATGAAAACCTCTAATAACATTTTTATTTGATATACATGTGTTTTCTTGGATTATTTCAAATTTTACGTTATACCTTTTTAATAAAATATCTTTATATGATTCATAAAATTCTCCGCGATTATCTTTATAACTAACTACCGGTATTATAATTGGATTTTCCATATGATAAAATATATAAATTAATTATTATATTTAAAAAATTATATATATATTAATGAGCACAACGATTGGTGCCGGTGGTCCAAAAGAATTGAAAATGAAAAATATTAGTTTTAATGGAAACAATGATACATATTATAATAAAACTCGAGAACTTTGTTTTATACGAGCATTTAAAATAATAATGAATTATTATTTATAGATTTTTTTCCCATATTATAAAACTTTCTCTCCACCAAAAATAAAAGTTTCTATATTTTCTACTTTCCGTTAAAAATTTATTTGTTAATTCCACATTAGCTTTCAAACCATGACTTTCCATCAATTTAATATATTCTTCTCTGGATAAAGGATTTAAATGTTGATGTAATGGGTCACGATGTGGTTCCAAATCTCCTCCATGACTAGACCATGTAAAAATTACATATTTTTTTGATAATTTCTTAGCATTTTCAATAAGCATATCTGCATATAATTTATCAATATGTTCGCCTACTTCTGAACAATTAACTATATCATATTGTTCTACATTATCATTCAATTCATCACGAATATCATATATTTCAATATAATCTTTTACTTTACATAAATTTGATTTTTTATGATAATCAAAATACTCATATCCCTTTATATGTAAATTATCATTTTCTTTTAAATAATATAAAAGATGACCCGTTGCACAACCAACATCACATACTGATTTTATTTCATTAAAATTAAACACATGCTTCAAACATTTATAATATTCAAAATATGGAGACATATCTTTTCTTACTTCTCCCTCTTCTGGGTATCTATCATTGATATTTACCTTTTCATTCATTTTATATATAATTTAATAATGTGTTTTTAAATTATATATAATATGTTTTATATTTTATGAACCAGGCACAAAAAGGTGAATTATTTCCTTTCATTTTAGACAAATTAAATAAATCATTCTTACTAAATGATTTTGACCATTTTACATAACAATCACAACCTCCTATTATTAATTTTTTCTCATCAAGTAAATTATTCTCTATCATTTCTTCAACTATATTATTTTTTAAACCTATAACTGTTATTTTATTAGGCCAATTAGAAGATAAAGCACTATGTTCAATATATGGCATTAAACACATATGATTTTCTTTTGGAAAATTTGATGTTGCAATATTATAATAATTATTATTATTATTTGCCCAATGAGCTCTATTCAACTCAAACTGCCAGGGTGTTACATTAATACTTAATGCTTCAATTAAATATTTTCTGTTCCATATTCCGGGTTGAAGAACAAGTTGATAACCTACATTTTTTTTTCTTTTATAAACAAAATAATTTTTGTCGACCAATATATTATCAACCTCATTTCTTTTTTTACAAGATGATGGTTCCTGACTAACATTACAAAATCCAACCTTATTATTTTTCATATAATCTAACACATAAGACAAACATTCTTTATTAATATAATCAATTGGAAAAAAATCATCTAACGCAAAAAAAATTAATTCATCTTCCAATGTAATTAAATAATCATGTATATATTTTGACCATTTTTGTATAGTTTCTTGTTTTGGAGCCAAAGAAATAAACTCTACATTTTCCCAATCTGGTAATAATGGTTTTTTAAATCCCAATATTCTTATTAATGGTGTATCTCTATAAAACTTTTTATATAAATATATTGTTGCTGGTAATATGTAAGATGTTTTATCACAAGTTACTAAATATATTATCATATTTATAATAATAATAATAAATTAAATAGTATTTATATTGAAATATTTAATATAATAACAATATTAAATTATTTCGTATATTTCTTCAACTGTATATTTTTTATATTCGCTGGATAGTGGACCATTCATTATTAATCTTTCATGTAAATTTTCCCCTTTTTGCAAACCAATTACCTTGAGTTTTAATTCCTTATCTTTTGGTAAATATTTCATTTTCATTGCTTCCAAAATATCTCCCAAAATCATTGTTTTCATTTCTGGTAAATATGGCTCTGTAGATGTGGAATATTTTAAACAATCAAATATTAATTTTATTGCTTCTTCTAATGACCAATAAAACCGGGTTACATTTTTATCTGTAATTATTATTTCTTCTCCCTTTAATAAACGTTCCTTCCATATACATAAAACTGAACCTGTTGAATATAATACATTTCCATAACGAACTAAACGGTATTTTACCTTAGTATTTAATTTTTCATATTGACAGAATAATGATTCCATTAAATATTTGGAAGCACCATATGTCCCTGTTACTTTTGCTACTTTATCAGTGCTTATACCTATAACATATTCTAGATTAGGATTGTTTAATGTTTCATTTAAAATATTTATTGTACCAATTACATTCGTATTTATACATTCAATAGCAAACTTTTCAGCAAGTGTAACATGTTTAAACGCTGCTAAATGATAAATAGCATTTACATCTTTACAACATTGATATGCTGTCAACTTATTACAAATATCACCAGGAAAAATTTCTATCTCAGGATATTTGTTCTTCAATAAAATTAATTTCCCCTCATTTCTTGCAACAACTCTAACAGCATAATTTTTTTTTAATAATTCACCTACTAGTTTATCTCCCAAAAAACCACTTCCTCCGGTTACTAATGCTATTTTTTGCATTTATATATATATAAGTTTTTTATCTTTAATTTGATTATAATGCAATAAATCAATATTTCCATAATTGTAAGTCTTCATTCTATGATTAATCCAATCACACGCATATGGTCTATCTTGATCTAATATTCCAGCGATACCGTCTATACCAGCACCTATATCTAAATATATTGCATTTTTTATTTTAGGTAAGTGATGTATTAATCCGGACTTAACATGGCCTACTCCATATAAATAAATAAATGTTTCGGGACTACTATTTTCTAATTGCTCTTTTACCATATTAATTGTATTATCTAAATTATCACAAGCAAACTTTTGTGGTATTTTTATATAATCATTAAAATATTCTAATCCAAGGTATTCTTGATATTCTTTATAACTCATCAATTCTTTTATGATGTCCAATTTGTCACCTGCTCCTAATAATCCAATTTTACCTTTAAATTGTTGAAAAAACCATTTATTCATAGTTAATCCATATAAAAATTCTGTAGGAATTGTTTTTTGACCTGGATATAATTCATGTAATTTATCTTTGTTACCTGGTTCTAAATATTCAACACAATGATAATCTGCTTTCAACCATCCTTCTCTAAAAGGGGTTATATCAAATTTATTATATGGAATAGATAGAGCTCGTTTTCCTGGTGTAGCACTACCAACCGGCTGTTTTTTTAAGAAAAAATAATCGCCATCTCCAAAATGAACAAAGGAACCTCCTTTTTTATCTTTTTCTAATTTAATAATTTGATTTTTTAAATTATTTAAATCTTCTTGAAAAGTAGGATATGTTAAACTACCATTTAAAAATTGTTTATTTAAATTATGTCTTGCACCTTCAATAATATAATTATTATTCATTATATTATTATAATTTTATTTTTAAGTAATTAATTTCATATGTTTAATCATTTTCTGAATTCCTTCCTCAATTGAAATGACAGGATTATATTGTAGTTCTTTTTTAGCTTTATCTATATTTGCATATGTAATAGGAACATCGCCAATTGGAACATCTTTTTGTATAATAATTGCTTTTTCTCCCAATAACTTTTCACAAATACTTATTAAATCATTTAATTTAATTGGTTTATTGTTACCCAAATTAAAAATTTTATGTTCACCATTTTCCATAGACATTTTTAATTGTATACTATTAATTATTCCAGTTACAATGTCATCAACATATGTAAAATCTCTTTCCATATCTCCATTACCATATCTTATTATTGATTGCTTATTTTTTATTTTTGTAATAAAGTTATATATAGCCATATCTGGTCTTCCTCCTGGACCATATACTGTAAAAAAACGAAATCCTATAGCTTTTATATTATAATTTTTACAATAAAGAGATACTAATTCTTCACACATTTTTTTAGAAAATGCATATGGGCTTACAATATTATTCAATTCATCACTTTCTGTAAAAGGTATTTTTTTATTTTTACCATATACACTACTACTTGATGCATATATAAACAATGGTTTTTCTTCCATATTTTGTATTTGTTTTAAAAGTATGTTAGTAACCTCGACATTATTTCTAATAAATTTTTCTGGAAATTCATTTGATTTACGAACATTTGCATATGCTGCTAAGTGTATTATTATATCAGGTTTATATTTTAATATATAATTTTCATCTTCTACATTTGCTTGAATATTAGTATAATTTTTATTTTTTAAAAGTATATTTTGATTTTGTTTCTTAAAATTTGATCCATATATGAAGTCATTTAAATTATCTATTCCAATTATTTTATAACCTATCAGTAAGAGTTTTTTAGCGAGATGAAAACCAATAAAACCACAACTACCCGTTATTAATATTGTTGTATTGTTTATATTTTTAATTTTTTTAATTTCTTTACAAACCCCATATTTTTTACAATTTTCGTGATTATAACTACAATTTTTAACTGGATAACAGTTATGACAATCAATTTTATTACAATCACCCAATATACAAAACATTATATATATATAAAATAGATGTTTTATATATTAAAAAATATAACACATATATTTTTAATGCTAAACGGGTTTTACATAAATCTTGATGGGCGAAGAGACCGATTTGATTATTTTGAAAAGGTTAAATCGGACAACTCGTTTTTAATAAATATCCAACGATTTTCGGCCATTCAAAATAGTAATGGTGGTATTAACAAATAAATAATTTTCTTAAATACTAAATATATTTTTGCCTCAACTTATTGACATTCAAATTATTTCCTTTTGCATTGAAAGCACTATCATTATGTATTCGGTGTAAAACTTGTATTTCAGATACGTTATAAAAATTTTT
>JGI20151J14362_10002432_pt1 | contig 13174 bp, 8 predicted proteins | sample COG_01_FD_14362 | JGI IMG/M metagenome (IMG submission 14362) | reverse complement strand
GGGCAAGAAAAAAGGAGGAGGAAAGAAGGGAGATGAAAACGACGACGCGAACACCGACGCCGCCGACGATAGCGTGATTACGCTCGGCGACTCCGACGAAGAAGAAGGTGAAGGAGGAGGAAAAGATAATAAATCAAAAGACGCCGCGGGTGGTCGAAGACCGAAACGTCAGGCAGCGGCGAAAGCGGAGAAGAATCTCGCCGATAACGACGGTTTAGGAAACATTGATTTCGATGGAGACGACGACAGCGATTCAGACGACGGGCACATGACGTCGCCGCAAGCGCTCGTGAGAGGGAAAGCGACGATATCAATAATCTCGCCCATCCAGCCGAGCATAGCCGGGAGAGAGGTATCGTTGCGATCACCAGGCGGTGGAGGTAGTGGAAACGCGAAAAAGAAATCATCGACGGACAAAGCTGCCGCCGCGGCTGCCGCGAAGAAAAAGGCGCAACATCAAAAGAAGAAGAAACGCGAGGAGCGAATCGAGCTCTCGGACGCGGACGACTCGGACGACGTCATGGACCTCATATCGTCGGACGAGAGCAGCGAAGACGACGAACCAATCGCGAAGAAGGCGCGACCAGCGAGACGTTCTAGCGCAACGGCGACGAAATACAAGGAAGATTCGGATTCAGATGATGATGATGCTGACGAGGATGGAGAATCTGAGGAGGAGGAAGAGGAAGAAGAAGAGAGCGACTTCGACGACGACTCAGATTTCGAGTAATATAATTCTAAAACAAACACGAGAAAAGTAGCGAGAAACCAAGAATAGATTATAAATTTAGATGCGAGTGGTACAACACGTAATGATAACAAACAACAGCGACAACGACAACGCGAGGATTACTTCTTCTTACTTAGTGCTCTTTCAAGAACTTCTGTAATCCGAGAACAGCGCTGTTCGATCCCACAAACATGGGCGATTTTTGATGGATTGACATAGGTTTCACTTCCATGACCCGTTCGTCGGCCATTTTCCCTCTCGTCGCCATTCCGTTCGCTTGCTCCGCAATCATAGCAATCGGCGCAACCTCATACAATAATCTCGCCTTACCTTCCGTCGCCTTCACGTCTGGAGGGTACAACCAAATGCCGCCGTATAACAACGTTCGATGGAAATCACCGATGAGAGCGCCGATGTACCTATACGACCAAGGATCTCCTTTTCTCCCGTCGATTTCGCCCGTTTGTAACTGTTTCACGTACTCTCTTAACTCCGGAGCCCATAATTGCACGTTCCCATTGTTCCCACTATAAATGCGTTTCATATCTTTGCCGTCTGGAATTTGTAACTTTTCGTGCGACATGACAAACTCGCCGATTTGTTCGTCCAGAGTGAAACCAAACACGCCGTGACCAGTGGTAATCATAAAAACGCACGACGAAGAAAACATGCAATACCCAGCCGCGACTAAGTTCTCTCCGGATTGATTCGCGTTTTCCGTGCAGTTTTTCATGATTTCCTCGGCAGATTGCGTCGGGTCAATGTCGCACTCTCCGGGTGAATAAATGCCAAAAATCGCACCCGTCGTGACGCACGCGTCGATGTTCGAGGACCCATCGATCGGGTCAAACGTCACCACGTAATCTCCATTCCCAACGTTCGTCGCTGATAAAACCGGGTGATCTTCCTCCTCCGTAACAATCACCGAACTTCGTCCGCATTTTTGTACCGCGTTTAAGAAAATATCGTTCGCGATGACGTCCAACTTCTTCTGTTCGTCTCCGCTTTCATTTTTCCCACCCGCTAATCCAATATTCCCTTGCAACGGAGCTGCTTTCACTAAGCTCATGATTTGCTTACACGCGATGGCGATGGAATTGATGACGATGACTAAATCGTCGTCCAAATTCCCGAGTTGTGCCTGGCGAGTCAGCCATATGGAGAGCATTTTTTCCGCAGAACTGTTCGTTGTTTGTTGTTCTTGAGACGCCGAAGAGTAAAATCTTTTTTTTTGTGTTCTTCGTGTTGAACAACTTTTCTTCATCATCATCATCATCATCTTCTTCTTCTTCGAAGACAAAGAAGAAGACAAAGAAGAAGACAAAGAAGAAGAAGCCATCGTCATCGTCGTCGTCGTCGTCGTCATCGCGTTCTGTCTCTCTGTCTGTCGTGGTAAAAAAATGAGGAGAAAGAGAAAGAGAGAGAAGAAGAGAGAAGAGATGAGAGATATCTTTTATCCACAACAAGAAACTTTAGAGAGAAAAACTTCGCGTTTTGTGTTTGTTTTGTTTTTTTTTTCGATTTGAGAGTCACACGTTTGACCAAAAAGTCGTCATTTTACTCGTGGTACTCACAATTCGAGATTCCGACCTGAACTGTGAATTAAAAACGAGAAGAAGGAACACAACACAACACAGAAGAAGAAGAAGAAGAGAGATGATGTCTNGCTTTGTTGCGACCACCACGACCACGAGCGCTGCGACTCCTGCTTCTGCTCGTCTCGCCGAGAGTCGTCGTTTTTGTCGTCGCGGAGGAAGGAGTCGTGCGACTCTCACCACGTCGACGCCTTCTCTTTTGCCCCCGAAAACGACTTTTAACGACGACGCAATTCTTCTGTGTCGTCGATGCAAAGTGCGAATTAATGTTGTTCGCCGCCGCTCGGGCGAGGGTTTGGGTAGGAAAAGTTTTAACGCCACGAGCGCATCATCTCGTTCGCGGAAGAATAATGCGTCGTACGGCGGCGACAGCGGCGGCGACAGCGGCGCGTACTATGAAAAGGAGAACGATGGAGGAAGAGGTCGTCAGAAACAAATGCAACAAGATCGACTGGCCTATACGAAGTCGAGAAACAGAGAAAATACGTACGATTTTGCGCCAACGAGAAGAGGAAATAATAATAGTAATAGTAGCGGGTGGTTTGAAGAGGACGAATACGAGACGCAAGAACAAAGAAAAGGAGGAGGAAGAGGAGGAAGAGGAGGAGGAGGAGGACGGAATAGTAATAATAATAATCAACAACCTCGTCTGTTTCCCCGAGAACTGGATAAATTCTTAGTCGCCGGCGCGTTTGTCGTCGGTATCGGCGCCGGCGTCGTTTTCGACACCGCAGTGGACTTGGAACCGTCCAACGTCGCGTCCAGGGAGATTTTAGATCGACGAACGCCGTCGAGCGAAGTGTGCATGGCGAACGGGGCTTCGGCGATGGTGTTTGACCAGAGGGTGTTTTTGTCCTTGAATCCTTTCAACGTGTACGTGGCGCAACCAGAGGTGAAACCGGGGTGTGTTTTAAGAAGATCAAACTGGTCGGTGTTGGAGAGAGAGAAAGTAGTCACGCAAGATCAAGAGAACGATTGCAAGAGGAATTTGAACACGTTCGCGTACGTCGGGGATTTGAAAAAGTCGCCAGAGGTGTCGTGCGTGTATCACTCTGAAGAGGCGGAGAATCAGTTCATGAAGGACCCGTCGAAAGCGGTGTTGGGCGACGGCGTGAGAGGGAGCGAGAAGGGCAAGAATATCGCCGGTGGCGGAGGAGGTAGTAATAACAAATCCTTTCGATAGATGCAAGGTGCAACTGTGCTCTCTAAGTTTCAACTAAATCCTATATATATGACTAACGACCGACGAACTCGTCCAGCGTTTTCTGCGTGGCGTCGAAACTCTGTCTTCGATCGGCCGCATCTTCCATTTTCGTTTCCATCTTGTTCCCTTTTTTCGTACCGTCGAGAAAATGACCCAACGTTTCTAGTTTATTTTGAACGCTTTGCCATATGATATCGTCCACGCTATCTTTCGCGTGAAGAAATTGAACCAGGACGGAATCTCGCTGTCCAATTCTGTGCGCGCGGTCTTCCGCTTGAAGTATTTCCGCCGGCGTCCACGAATATTCCGAAAAGACGACTAAACTCGCGCGCGTGAGAGTCAAGCCGACGCCGGCGGCTTTAATCGAAAGCACTGCCACTTTCGGTGAGTTTGCGTCGCACCTTTGGAAGGAATCCACTAAACCTTGACGCAAACCGCTCGGCGTTTCGCCATCGATGCGAATGAACTTAGTTTTTGTCTTCTCCATCGTCTCCACGGCGGCGTGTAGCAAACACTTGTGGTGCGCGAAGAACAAAATTTTCTTCTCCTCGTCGACAGACTCAAGGAGATTTTGAAGATAATTCTGTACAGTTTTCACCTTCGCCTCTGCAGTACTTAAGTAATATTTGTTCATCAACATTTTACGCTCTAAAGTTTCCGTCTCTGGTAACGCATTCATAGCCTGAACGATCGGTTGTATTTTTGAAGTCCTCTCCGCTTTCGGTATCTCCAAGAAAATTTGTTCCCGTTGTTTAGGCGGGAGCTGCGTGAGCACGTCTTTCTTCTTTCTGCGAATCATGACCGAAGAAGAGACGACGGCGAACAACTCTTGACTTTCGCTCGACCCGCTAAAGGCGCCAAATCGCCCTCCTGAACAATATCTTTGACCATATTCTGATAATTTCGGAAAAATATCCGGTCGCAAACTCGTCAGTTGCGAAAATAACTCGATTGGTTTCGCCAGAGCCGGCGTGCCGGTAAGACAGATTGCTCGTTTCGCGCGTATAAGAAAGGGAACGACAGCCATCGTTCGTTTGGCTTTCCGGTCTTTGAGAAAGTGCGACTCGTCGCACACGACCACGTTCGCTTTCATAACGTTGAAAACGAGCTCGAATAACTCCTTCTGTATCTGATTACAGATGGAATACGGCACGATAATAAAATCGATTTTTGTCGATGCGCTGCTGCTGCCGTTGCTATTTTTTCGCATTTCGTTCAAGATATCCTTAGACTCTTTCGCGGATTCAATCTTGCGCACTTTCACTGCGCATTCACCTTTTCCATCGTCGCCATCAACTCCCCCGAGCCATTTCTCGATTTCGTGTTTCCACGTGTCTTTTAAACTACTAGGACAGAATATAACACACGGCCAATCTTTCGAATAAACTTTCGAGACGCCCAAAGCTTGAATGCTTTTCCCTAAGCCCATTTCGTCACCAATCATAGCTCGACCGTCTCTCTTAAGAACAAATTTTACGCCTTCGCTTTGAAATGGAAATAACTTATCTTTAAACGGAATAGAATTGAACTGATTGTCGACCATTTTATCGTGAATCATTCGATCCGCGCTTCGCAAACTTCGTCTCACGAACGGGTGTGGATAAAGGATATTCACCGCGTCGTTGATATCAAATTGGCGCTTCAAACTCGACACGACTAGATCCAACCTTCCGTGAGGTATACCATCCCACGTGATTATATTTTTCATCACCGTGCCGTTATTAATTTCTTCCAACTGTTCTCTTCTCTCGTACTCTTCCGCGCTTTCTCTTGCGAACGCTGCGTCAAACTTCGCGACGAGTCTGTCAAACTTCCGAGCGATTGGCGCCGAGATGAACAGTTCAAACTTAACGCGTCCAGCGTTATTATTACCACCCTCGCTGGGTAAAATGGATATCTTTTTCACCGCGTGATGTTGATGCTGGTAGTTCTGTTGCTGCAAAACCTCTTGTTGTTGTTGTTGTTGTTGTTGTTGTTGTTGTTGTTGTTGTCGTTGTTGTTGCTGAGAATTTTTCATAAAATCAAACGCGTTTGTCGTCGTCGTTCTCTGCTTCTTTCTCTTCTCTTCCTCTGCTCGAACGATAATTTGATCGAACTTTTCCTTGTCCATCTCAATCTCAAAGTCGTCCTCCTCCTCGTCGAAGAGCGACATCGGAGAAGAAGAAGATGAAAAGAAGATGAAAAGAAGATGAAAAGAAGATGAGAAGAAATCTAAGCACCGGAGGATTTCAATATCGTAATTCTTCTTCCGTCGTTTACTAATACCGAGAGGGAAAGAGAGAGAGAGAGAGAGAGGGAAAGAAGAGAGAAAACGACGAAAACGTCTCTAAGAAATGCGGCGCATCAAAGTTTCGCTGAAAATGTCATCTCTTCTTCTCGTCTCATCTCTTTGTGTTGTTGTTCGCCTTTAAAACACAGTGAGGAGGAGGGGACGACAAAACAACAGAGAGAGAGAGAGAGAGAATTTTTTTTTTCAGCAAACAAAACTTAAGAGGAGAGAGACGATCGTCGTCCAACCGTCGTGTGAAAGGAAAGCGGAAAGAGCAGCGCGAGAATTTTTTTTTTTTTGCTTTGTTTGGAATCCTTTGGATAACGACTTTTGCCTCTTCGGCACCACGTCTCCTCATTTCTCCTCATAAAAGGAGAACTAGAAAAAAAGAAGTTTCGACAGACAGCACTCAACGCGCGGTCTTTTACAGCGTCTATTTTTCTGTATCTTTATAAAGTAAACGTAGCGTAGACAGTAACACACCTCATTTAAGGATATAAAAATGTTCGCGTCGACGACTTTATCGAGCGTTTCGTTTTCGCGTGCGAATGTGGGTGGGGCAACGACGTCGTCGGCTTCGAAAGGCAGAAAAGTGACAATGGTGATGCGCGCGAACGCGTCGATGTCTTCGACGCGAACGTCCATTCCGGGTAACTTTTCCGGATTACGATCCACGAATGCCATCGACATGACGAGCACGTTATCCAGAAACGGTAACTTTAAAGGCGTCACCTCGAGGCAACTTTCTAGGAAAAGTGGTTCTTCTTCTTCGTCCTCGGGTAAGAAATTGGGAGCAGTCATCAAGGGCCCACGAGCGATGTTTGAACGCTTTACGGAAAAAGCGATCAAGGTCGTCATGTTAGCGCAAGAAGAAGCGAGAAGGTTAGGTCACAACTTTGTCGGTACGGAGCAAATTATGTTGGGTTTAATCGGCGAAGGTACCGGTATTGCCGCGAAGGTTTTAAAGTCCATGGGGATATCGTTGAAAGAAGCGAGAGTGGAGGTGGAGAAGATCATCGGTAGAGGTTCGGGTTTTGTAGCGGTTGAAATTCCGTTTACGCCGCGAGCGAAACGCGTTTTAGAACTCGCTTTAGAAGAAGCGAGACAACTCGGCCACAATTACATCGGCACGGAACACTTATTGTTGGGTTTGTTGAGAGAAGGCGAAGGCGTCGCGGCGCGCGTTTTGGAAAACTTGGACGCGGATCCAGCCAAGATTCGATCTCAAGTCATCCGAATGGTTGGTGAGTCCCAAGAAGCGGTCGGCGCTGGCGCTGGCGCGACTGGCGGTGCCGCCAGTGGTTCCAAGACGCCTACGCTCGAGGAGTTTGGTTCGGATTTGACGAAACAAGCCGAAGAGGCCAAGTTGGACCCTTGCGTCGGCAGAACGAATGAAATAAGGCGCGTCACGCAAATTCTCGGTAGAAGGACCAAAAACAACCCTTGCTTGGTTGGTGAACCCGGGGTTGGTAAATCCGCGATTGCTGAAGGTTTGGCCCAACAAATCGCGTCGGGAACCGTTCCGGAAACTTTGGAAGGGAAGAGAATGATGACTTTGGATATGGGTTTACTCGTTGCGGGTACCAAGTATCGCGGGGAATTCGAAGAACGTTTGAAGAAGCTCATGGACGAAGTCAAGCAAGACGACGCAATTATTCTTTTCATCGACGAAGTGCACACTTTGATCGGTGCAGGGGCGGCTGAAGGCGCAATAGACGCTGCGAACATCTTGAAGCCGGCGTTGGCGAGAGGCGAGTTGCAGTGCATCGGCGCGACGACGATTGACGAATACCGAAAGCACATCGAAAAGGATCCGGCGCTGGAGAGACGTTTTCAACCAGTTCAAGTCCCAGAACCGACGGTGGATGAAACCATCGAAATCTTGAAAGGTTTGAGAGAGCGATACGAAGTTCACCACAAGTTGAAGTACACGGACGAAGCTTTGGAGTGCGCGGCGAAGTTTTCTTCGCAGTACATTTCTGATCGTTTCTTACCGGATAAGGCTATCGATTTAATCGATGAAGCCGGGTCGAGAGTTCGTTTGGAGCACACGTCTATTCCGGAAGAAGCCAAAGAGCTGGACAAAGAATTGAAGGCTTTGCAAAAAGAGAAAGACACCGCGATTCGAGGGCAAGACTTTGAAGCCGCCGGGAGCATCAGAGACAAGGAGGTTGAGTTGAAATCTCAAATTAAAGCCATCACGGAGAAGAAGCAAGAAGAAGCCAAGGCTGAAATTGAGTCTGGTAAAGAAACCGGTCCGACCGTGACCGAACAGGATATTGCGGACGTTGTCGCCGCGTGGACTGGTATTCCGGTCGATAAGGTTGCCTCGGACGAAGCGCAACGCTTGATGGGCATGGAAGAGAAGTTACACGAACGTTTGATTGGTCAGGAAGAAGCCATCGTGGCGTGCTCAAGAGCTATCCGAAGAGCGAGAACGGGGCTGAAGTCGCCGAATCGTCCAGTCGCCTCGTTCATCTTCGCCGGGCCGACTGGTGTTGGTAAATCCGAATTGGCCAAATCCTTGTCGCAGTTTTACTTTGGCAGCGAGGAAGCGATGGTCCGTTTGGATATGTCCGAATTTATGGAACGACACACGGTTTCCAAATTGATTGGTTCGCCACCAGGTTACGTCGGCTACTCCGAAGGTGGTCAATTGACCGAAGCTGTCAGAAGACGTCCGTATACCTTGGTGTTGTTTGATGAAATTGAAAAAGCTCACCCGGATGTCTTCAACATGATGTTGCAAATTTTGGAAGACGGTCGATTAACCGATTCCAAGGGCAGAGTCATTGACTTCAAAAACACTTTGATCATCATGACCTCGAACGTTGGCGCCCAGCAAATTGAAAAAGGTGGCGGCGGTTTGGGTTTCCAATTGGACGACAACGTCGAAGACCAATCGTACCAAAGAATCAAATCCTTGGTTCAAGACGAACTCAAGAACTACTTCAGACCGGAATTTCTTAACCGCTTGGATGAAATCATCATCTTCCGTCAATTGAACAAGCAAGAAGTCCGTGAAATTGCGATGATCATGTTGAACAACGTGTTCAAGCGATTGAAGGAGAAGGAAATTACTTTGGANGTCACGGACAGATTCAAGGACAAGGTTGTCGACGAAGGCTTCTCGCCGGCGTTTGGTGCTCGTCCGTTGAGAAGAGCCATCATGAGATTGTTGGAAGACAACCTCGCGGAGAAGATGTTGAGTGGCGACATCGCCGAAGGCACGAGTGCTATCATGGATGTGAACGCTGAGGGTGAAATCATCGTCATGACTGGCGACGGTAAGGAATTATCCACCACCGCCTACACCGGCTCCTCTGGTATGGGATAATCGCTCGTACTCGCTTTATGAAAGTGCTTTCGATTCGAAAGAAGCGAAATTAGGCGAAAGAGAGGGAGCGACCAACCAACAAGAGACACTATTAAAACTTAGAGTGAAATAAAACACACACACACACACACACATAATCTACTAATAATAATATATCTGATAATTAAATAAGTTGCACTAAATCGCCCTTCACGATAGCTCTGTCTTGTTCTGCCAGGAGCAACGCCGAGTCTCGGACTTCTTGCACGGAAATCTCGATGGATGCATTTCTTTCCTTCAATTTCAATACGATTTCACTCAATCGAGCTTTTCTTCCTTGCATGCCTTGTAAAATATCATCCACCCCTTCGGCAATATCTGAACGCTGTTTCCTGTCCGCCGCGGAATGACCAGTCAAGATCTTATCCATGTCGATCAAACCCGTTCTCGGATCGATTGCCGCGCTTTGCATTGCCACNCGCATCAAACGCAGCGCCTCCGTAGAGTCTTGTTTGTCTACGGTTTTCGACAATCTAATTCTCGCCAGAGCCTCAGAAATACGTACTAAAGATTCCAATTGTCGTGGCGTCGCAGTGACGACTTTCCTCCCTCCGGCTGATCCCAATTGTCGCATCTTGACGTACCCATCGACGAGCTCTTCGCCGGCTTCTTCGCCGAGCACGGGATGACACACTTGCTTCGCGTACGAGATGTAATCTGTCAATAACTCCGCCGAAACAGTCGCTTTCGCTCTCTTCGGCGGATCTTTATAATGCAAAGAGACTAAATGTCTCGCCAATCGTCGATCCGTTTCTGGGTTTGGCTGATCGAGAACTAAGTAAAGCAAATCGAATCTCGACAACAACGTCGGCGGTAAGTGTAAGTTATCGACGATGCTCATGTTTGGATTATATCTACTTCCGACAGGGTTCGCGGACGCCAAAACAGATGTTCGCGCATTCAATACGGCAATGATCCCTGCTTTGGCGATTGACACCGTTTGTTGCTCCATGACTTCGTGCAACATCGATCGCGCGCCGTCGCCCATTTTATCAAACTCGTCGATGCAACACACGCCTCGATCGGATAAGACTAAAGCGCCAGATTCTAACACCATGTCTTTCGTTTCCGGATCTCTCGACACGTATGCGGTCAGACCAACCGCAGAAGAACCAGAACCAGAAGTATACATGCCTCGTGGCGCGACTCTGTGTACGTACGTCAACAACTGCGATTTCGCCACGCCAGGATCCCCGACGAGTAAAATGTTGATATCGCCTCGCACTTTATTCGCCGATGCGCCTTTAAACGTCTTGTTCGTCGCGCCAAAGAGTTGACACAAAATACCTTTTTTGATATCTTCGAGTTCCCAAATAGACGGCGCGACTGATTTTGCCAATCGCTCGTAAATATCTGAATGTCTCGAGAGCTCTTCGATTTCTCGAATCCGCTCGGGCGAAAACTCGAGTTCGGTGTCGCCGCGAGGCGAAATGTTCGAGGCCATCGTTTCCGTGTTTGTCGCATCGTTTTCTTCTTGTTGTTGTTGAGCGCCCATGTTCAGATCGTCCTCCATGTCACCACTACCAGTCTTCATGTACTCTGCATCTTTCATATCTTCGTTATCGTCCTTCTTCGCCGTGTTTCGAAGTTTGCCTTTCGTATCTTTGCGAATGTGAATGATATCCAGATACGTTTTATAAATCGATCGAATAGCTCGTTGGTTCGGCGCGACTCGAATAGGTACCGCTCGATACACCCCCGTCACTTCAACTCTGTCACCTGGTTTCGCCTCGTCTACTAAGGAATCGAACACGCACATGCTCACCGTGTTCGGCGTCGCACCTTCCGGAATCACGTCTGGCGTCTCTTGCATTTTCACCTGTTGCTTGTTTGCAAAGTAACATCGGTTGTGAATGAGCGTCATCGTACCTTGATTGCGGCACTCTAAACATTTCAAAGGCGGTTCATTGACGCGACCGCGGTTGACGACGACAATTTCCGGAGAAGCGCCGCAAGTTAAACATTTGAAGTACGCGCCTTTTAATTCTGGGATGACGGCTGAACATCGAGTAACCATGCCTTTGACCGCGACCATTTTATCGATATCGGACGGATTTAAATCTCTCATCGCGTGCTTTTCGAGCAAGTTGAACGGTCTGACTTCTAAACTCGGTAAGATTTGTTTTCTGAAATTCTCTTTCTCGTCGTCCGGAAGCACTTGATCCTCGTAAATCTTATTCGCTACGGTGTCAAACAACGGAATCAATTCTTGCGGATACGCAACGAGCCTTTCATACAACCAGGGGTCGTAACTCTCCAAGTGCGCACAATCAATGTCCAAGTTTATGTTATCTTTCTCGTGACATAAACGCATGACTTTAATGTAAAAGGAATCCGCGAGCAAGTCATCGTCATCCTCTTCGTCTTGGCTTTGTGTTTGCGTCGGGAGAAGAAGACGTTGACTGTCGTCGAGATCTTCCCCCGCGTTCGCATCCGTATCTTTTTCGTTGTTGTTGTTGTTGTTATTATCAGTGTCCATGGCGCCTTCGTTTCTCTTCTCCGCGCTTCCGTTCGTACCGTCATCTTTTTCACCATCGCCCGCGTTATTTCTCTCTCCTCCCTCGTCGTCTTCGTCGTCTCCTTCGCCTTCCTTTACCTGCTTATCTTTCTTCGTCAAGATGAAATTCTCCAAGAAACGACGAAATCGGTTTTGCACGTCATCGACGCTAATCGCTGTTCCCCAAATAAACGTTTGCCTGTCCTGCTCTCTTTGCAAATCTTCTGCTGCGTTTTGATCTGGATCTCTTCCGCGCGAGCTTTAGCGTCTTGAATCTCCTCTTCAGTGAGTCCCATGAACGGTCTCGGATTGAGCGACGCGAACGCGTTGTTATTATTATTCGCTGGATCCATCGAGGCCCCCGGTCTCGCCCCAGAAGCGGGCGTGAATCGAGGTTGCGCGCCGTGTAAACCCGTATCGTGCCTACCTTGCGACGCCGGCGGATTCGCATTCACAAACGGACTCGGACTCGCGAAGCCCATATTTCTGGGCGTTTGTCTCGGCGTAGGCGAAAAGAGCGAAGCGTTGATCGAATCTCTTCCTTGCGTGCCCGGTTGTTGTTGTTGTTGCGTCGACGAGGGAAATCTTGGCGTTCGCTGAACCGTCGACGGCGGAGGCTGCCTTTGTTGCGTATTAGGAGGATTCTGTTGTTGTTGCTGTTGTTGTTGCTGCTGCTGCTCTTGAGGTGGCCTCTGCGGCGGTGGTGAAAACATGCTCTCGTCGATGCCACCGCCTTGCGTCGGCGCCAAAGTTTCTTCCTCTTCGGTCTCTACGACGGGCGCGGCGGCGGCGGCGGCATCATCATCATCACCATCTTCCTCTTCTTCCGCTAACGCCTCTCCCTCTGTCTCCATAACTTCCGTTTCCTCCTCTTTTTCCGTCGTCTTTTTCTTCTTGCTCGGCGTCACGCTCGGACTTCTCCCTCCTCGTTTCTTCTTTGTTGGAGTCGTTTTTGCCGCAGCAGCAGGACTCTTCTTCGGTGAAGGCGAAACACCACCAATTTTCTTCTTCTTCTTGTTTGGCGTCGTCGTCGTCGTCTTTTTCTCCTTCACCGGCGTCGCGCTCGCGCTTCTCGTCGTCGCGCTTCTCGTTCTTCTCGAAGGACTCTCTTTCGCGACGTCGTCGAACAACTCGTCCGCTTTAGATGTTTTCTTTTTCGACGATGATTTTGGAGCGTTGTCGTTTTGTTGCGTTGATTTTTGTGGCGTCGTTTGTCGAGACGAACGACGCGTTGGCGTTGCCATTATTTACGCGCTCTTTTCTCTCTCTCTGAAAATGCTCTCGTTGAAAAGTGAGTGTTCGCGATGAGAGTGGTGAGTATATATTTACCGCGTATAAAGTACGCGCACGCAACGACGACTAAAAACCAGACCAACGAGACGACAAAAACTGAGGAGAAGTTTTTGAATTTTTTTTGACGGAAATTCTCAAAAATCATACTCATTTTTAGAGTCATACTCATTTTGAATGAGTATGATTTATGAGAAAATTTACTTTATGCTC
>JGI20151J14362_10002422_pt1 | contig 13190 bp, 8 predicted proteins | sample COG_01_FD_14362 | JGI IMG/M metagenome (IMG submission 14362) | reverse complement strand
CAACATGACGACGTTTGTCTCACGACACCAACTTCTTCTTCGTCTTCTTCTTCTTCGTTCTCGAAAGTCTTTTAGTCAAAGAGAGATTTGTTTTTTTTTTCAGAAGTAAAAATTGGCGTTTTTTTCCGAGAGAGACAAGACAACAGATATGAAAACCACATTACGAGAACAACTCGCGCGATACGAGCGAATACGGAAACGTCCCAACGAGAGAGAGAAGAAGAGAGAGAGAGAAAACAGAGAGTGTGTGCATGCGAGAGAGAGAGAGATGGAAGAGGTTCGCGCGACTCCGCGTGAGTACGTTTGAATAAAACACACTTAGGGAAAGTGAGATATGTCTGCTTTTGCATCACTCGTAGCGCGGAGAGGAAGAACGGCGACGTATCGTTGGTGCAACTTCTGCCTCGCGCACCAAAGGCAAAACGAGTTTGAGCGGTATTATTCGTCTTCTGGGACGACGACGACGACGACGACGATTCAGACGACGAAAATACTCGCGACTTTACTCGAAGATGCGATTGCGGATTCCAACAGGAAAGAGACAGAACAAGAGATGATACCATCATCATCGCAGGAAGATAACCAAAAGATCGTGGACCGAACGCGCGTTCGCGCGATTGCAGGGAAAGGCGGGAAAGGGTGCGCCTCGTTTCGGAAAGACGGCGGGTCGAGAGGACGGAGAGGTGCGGATGGCGGGAACGGCGGGAACGGCGGCGACGTCGTGTTGAAAGCGGTTGGCCAGCGAGGGCCGAAGAGTTTAGGTCACGTGGGGAACTTGTTGAGAGCGGAAAACGGAGGAAACGGAGGGAAAGAGAGGATGCAAGGGAAACGAGGGAAGACGAAGGTGATGGAAGTGCCGGTTGGGACCGTGGTCTGGGAGGAAGAAGAGAGAGAAGATGTTGTCGTCGATGATAACGTCGAGGTGACGAAAAAGATGATGGCGAATTGGGGGTCCTCCGAGCCCGTGTGGGATGATAACGACGATGACGACAACGAGGATGGTGATAATCTCGAGAGAAGCGACGACGGAGAACACGACGACGATGAATTAGAAATAGAGTACATAAGAACCGCGCATTTACGTCCGAGAGGGTATAAATACGGCATTTGGCGAGTGCTCGCGGATTTGTCAACACACGAGGACGAGTTTAAGCTCGCAATAGGAGGCAGAGGCGGGAAAGGGAACGCGAATTTTCCAGTCGGAAAAACAGCCGGAGAGTACGATCCCGGCGAACCAGGGACCGAGAGAAGAGTGGTTTTAGAGTTGAAAACAGTCGCGGACGTCGGGTTTATTGGGTTTCCAAACGCCGGGAAATCCACGATGTTAACGGCGCTGACCAACGCGAAACCAAAAATCGCGCCGTACGCGTTTACGACGTTGACCCCACAATTTGGTGCTCGCGAAATTGATTTAGATAAAGAGATGGAAACGAAAGTGAGCTTGACGTTTGCCGATGTACCCGGTTTACTTCCGGGCGCGCACAGGAACAGAGGCTTAGGTCACGATTTTTTGCGACACGTGGAGAGGTGTCGAGTGCACGCCTACATCGTCGACGCGACTGGTGGTGATGGAAAGAATAAACGCGCGACGACGGGTAATACAGAACAAGACGATGCAAATGAAAGTCTACCTGAAAATAGCAAAGAAACCAATAAGCTGCCCCACGAAGCCTTGATTGATTTAGTCAACGAGTTGGAAACCTACAAACCAGACATAACGAAAACGACGCCGGCGATTGTCGTGGTGAACAAAATGGACTTGTTATTGTTCAACAGTAGCGAAGATGATGGCAATAACGCTAGAGAAGGAGCTTCTTCCGCCGAAGCGATTAAGAAGACAATCTCTGCGTCGATTACGAAAGCGATCGGATCGTTAGGAAAAGATGCGTCTTTGTGGGAAATTGTGTTCGCTTCCGGTAAAACCGGGGAAAACGTGGACGAGGTGTTAGAGGCAGCATCGAGAGCGTGGAAGCGAATGAATAGTAGTGCAAGTAGGAGTAATTATATTAGCGGTAGTGATNATGAAAGCGAGAGCGATGCTGCCAAGGCCGAGAGCGTGTGGTCGGATCCCAATAGATTTTGATTTTAGTGAAAAGCGCCCACAAATTGATAAAATAAATACCTAAATGTTCTTCTTGTTCTTGTACTTTGTCTTCGTCATCACTCTTCTCTCCTTCTCCTTCTTAAACTGCCAGACGACCAATCCACCAACTATAACTGCACTAACCGCTAACCAACACCGGACGACCGCTTTTGGCCACTTTGCCGTGAACAAACCGTCCCCGTGTTTCAGAATCACCAGAAACTCCATCGCCATGGCGGCAATCGCCAACCACGCGTTCGCGCCTAACTGAGCTTTCCAAATCCCGCGCTCGTCCGTTATGAACACGTAATACTCTCTGATGGCAATATTTGCCTGTGCAAACCAAAGCACTAAACGTAAAGTGTTCAAAATATGCGGCGGAGGTATGCCGTAAATGAACTTCAAGAAGAACGCGTTCAATTCAAACGATAAACACATACCGATGAGGAACACGCACTGAATGAAACGACCGGGAGTCTTGAACGGCTGCCATTCGTAACGATACCAGTTATGTCCTTTCTCCGGAAGGATGTAATTTTCGATCGATTTCCGCGCGACGCGAACGAAATTCGACGACGGACGTCGTCTGTGATGGCGGTTTTTCTTTCCATCGCTTTCATCTTTCGTGCGCTCGGAAGAACGCGCCGCCGCCGCCGCCGGTTTGTTCTTCATCTCGTTCTCATCATCTTCTCCTTCTTGTCCATTTTTTTCGTATTCATCCTCCTCGCTACTACTACTCTCCTCGAAATCATCTATCACTCTCTCAGTAAAACCATGATTTTCAACTCCTTCGCTACTTTCCTCCCTACTGCTCCCGCTATAACTACCCCTACCAACGTTGGTCGTCGCGAAATACTTCGTCGCCCGCATCCCGACCCACATCCCGCCAAAGTTACACACCAACACGTCCAACACCCACGAATCCCACCAGCACTCGTTAAAATTCTTCAACCAATGCCTAAACGTCACCTCCATCAGTTCAAACAAAATCGAATACGCCCACAACAAGTGCCAATCGCGAATGGCCAACGCCTTCCCGAACCACCCGAGCACGTGCGCGAGAAAAAACTCATCCAGTATCGTGTTCTTCACGTTCTGGAAACAGGACCCAAAACGTGCTAAATTGCATTGCTCCGGGGTAAAAACTCGACAATCCGTCGCGTACGTCCGTTCCTCGTACGGGAACATCTTCGCATCATCTTCACCCGCGAACATTAAACTTGAATCCCAAAACGCAAACACCCTCGCTCTCGCCTGTTCTTTCGTCTCTTGAAACACCAAAAACACCAGGAACAAAAGGTACAGGACAAAACTCCCGTGCACGCACCTCCAGACGCCCGGGTGTGGGCGAAACATGTGCGTGTCTTCACCTTGGAGGAACGAGTACACGAGGTAGGACACGTAGGCGAAGAAGAGGCCTTTTTTCGTCGGGGAACTCGATGATGCTGTCCTCGTTTCTGACACATCATTTCCCCTAATGTTGCGTTGACCAATGTCATCATTCAACGCTTGGTACGCTAAAACGAGCACGTATACGAAGAGAAAAGAGAGTGATTTTCTGTTGTTTGTATTGTTACGAACAGAAACACCATTGGCGTCCATTTTGCTGCTCTCTTCTTCTCGTCCTCTTCCTCCTTCTCTCTCTTATTTATGCGCGGGGAGTGCGCTAAAAATAACAACTTTGGGATGCTTCATTTCCCGAAACGAACCCCGAAACGGAACAGAATATATACACACACACACACAACACACACACAGACACAGACGCGCTTTGAATGATGCGCGAGAGTAGTAATGATGCTAATAATAACAACGCCGGAGGATCAGGATCAGGAAATGGAGGATTAACGTTCGCGTTCCTCTCCTTGGGAACCATTTCCGTTTCCATTTTACTCTCCGGAGTGGCGATGCATTCGTCCATGTCGAGTACGAGTTCGTCGAGTTCTTCGTCTCTGGCGAAAGGCATTTTCATCGGGTCCACGTCCACGATTACGTTATTCGCGTCTGGCGTGTATTTTGCGTGTAAGTTTATCTCCTCGGGAGGAGGGACGAGTAGGAGTACGACATCAACATCCGCGGAATGTATCGAAGGGGAATTCGTTGAGAAGGAGAGTTTAATTGGAATGAATGTGAGAAAAGAGGAGATGCGCGGGTGGTTGATTTTCTGCAAAGGGTCTAACATGGTGAAAGCGAATAAGATGTCCAAAGAAAAAGGATTCGCTGGGAAAACGACGTCGAAGAAGTCGTCTTTAAGTTTGACGACTTTGATGAGCGGAAGCAATACGGAGAGGTATTACGTGACTTTGGACGTGAAAGCGGCGAGGATGAAGTTGGAAGCGAACAGAGGAGGAGGAGGAGGAAGCGACGGCGGCGCGAGCGCGACGACGGCGGCGGAGAGTACTACTACGACGACGACTTCTTTTTCTTCTACTTCTTTGGAGGCAGAGTATGTGGACAAAGAGGAAAAGTTTATCGATTTGAAGCAGTGCGACGTGTATTTGGTAGAGTATCCGGAAGGGAATAAGACGGAGTTGATGTGGAACCATAAGCGGGCGATCGTGATTGCGAGGAGGAGCGATGCTTCTTCTTCTTCTTCTTCGCTGTACGAAGGCGAGAAGGTGGTTTGGTTATACGCTTTGAGCGGACCGAGTAAAGAGGCGTGGTTTTACGCGCTGTGGAGGGCGTTGGATATGGACTCGATGAGAAGAGGTTTAACGTCGACGACTGCCACGAATACGAATAATAAACAAAAGTTCCCAGAAGAGGCGAAATCGAGAATCGCGCAGTACTTGCTCGAAAACGCGCGATTCGAAAAGAAGATTAGCAGAAGTAGTAGTAATAGCAGCGAACAACAACAACAACAACAAGAGAAGAAGGATGAGAAAGCCAAAGCGCAAAAGAAACAAGACGCGTTTTTCGAACACATCTTCGACGACAAACGGTGCGGACAAACCGTGAATATCATCTCTTCCCGCATCTTTTTCGATTTAGTGCGCTCGATTGATTTTAAAAACGTTCTCTCGAATTTGTTGGAGAAGAAATTGAACGAACTTCCCGGTTTACCGAAATACGTCGGCAAGTTTGACGTGGAAAAGTTATCGTTAGGAGAAGCGACGCCGAAGTGTAACATGTTACGGCCGGTAGATGGAAGCGATGGTTCAAACGCACCTTGGGACGGCGGATCGTTACCAGGTCGAGGCGTTTGCGCCGCGGTGGAAGCGGATTTGAGTTACGTCGGCCTTATTGAAGTGACGATTCGAACGAGAGTGGATTTAGCGCAGTACGCGAAGGAAATCGGGAACTTAGTGGAAGGCGGGGATGCAGCGGGAGTGGAGGAAAACGACGAAGACGCTGCCGGAAAAACGAACGACAGCGTCACAAGCAAAAGCGGCTCGAGAACGCCGACGCCTCCGCTCTCGCCCACAAACTCTGGCAGAATCCCACCGCTCAACAAAACGAAAGAAGAAGTCACTCAAAACGTGCTCAAAGAGATGAAGAAAGTCGTCGAAAACGTCAACGACCGCGTGTTGCAAAAGTTTCCGCTAAAAATGACTTTGAGAGTGTCCAGCTGTTCCGGCACGTTTCGATTTTGGATCCCTCCACCCCCGAACGAACGCTTGTGGTGGGGATTGAAAGGTCGCCCGAGAGTCGATATCTTTTGCGAGCCGGCGATTGGAGAGAACAAAATCGCGCACGAGTTTATCGCGAAGAAAGTCTCGCATTTGCTGTCCAGCAAGTTAGTCTCGGACATTTGCGACGAGCTGGTGTTGCCGAACTGCGCGAGCGACCCGATGAAAGAGTTGATACGGTTCGAGCACTTCGTACCGGAAATTGCGTTCGAAGACGCGATACAGTTGAGCGAAGGCAACGGTGCATTTTTAGTAACGAACGCAGCGTCGTCGGAGGACGTCTCTTCGACGACGTACTTGCGAGGCGAAAAGAAAGGAGACGAACACATCGTGCTTTCAAAATCGGGCTCTGAAAACGCGTTCAGCGCGCAACTGTTACCGAATGCGCCGAAAGAAGAAGAAAAAGTAGAAGATCATCAACAACAACAAGTACAAGAGAAGCAAGAAAAACAACAGCGCAAAAGTGTCAGTTTAAAACGCGAAAACAGCACGAAGAGACAGGAGGAAAAGAACGCCTTGGACGCCACGGCAGAGTGGTTGCTCTCGGATTCGCATTTCGACTCGCCGCCAACCTCCGCCGCGAAAGCCCCTCCCTCTTCCTCCTCGCAACCGCTCTCTCCGAAATCTCCAACCGGCGGCAATAACAACATGATTGGTTTCGGAAACAAGCGCGAAGACGTCCTCCGAGCCAAAGGCGGCGGCGGCGCGTCCTCCTTTTCCTCCGCGCGTCCGACCAGCCCGGATCATCAGAATCACCAAAACAACCTCTTCGCGTCTCTCTCGCGTTCGATTAAACAAAAAGCAGAGGAAAATTTATCCAAAATGAAATCGGATTTTCAAGAGGTGCAAAAAGGACTCCAAAACGGCGGCGTGGAAGGCGCGGTGCAAAACATCAAACAAATCGCGATGAAACGAGCGAAAGAAACGACGACCGCGACGACGACGACGACGGCTTCGACGACGCATTCGTCTTCCTCTTCTTCTTCGCAGCAGCAGCGGCAGCGGCAATAGAAGCGCGGGGTAGACAAAAATATACGCCGCCCGAAAAAGTAAACCTCTTTAAGAAGTGCGCGAAACAAAAAACATTCAAAAGGATGTAATTGAACTTTTTAAACAGGTTAACATATCACGGAAGAGTTAAAGCTCGATGTTCAATACAAAATGCATTCTATCCTTAGTCTTACAGATACGCAATACGTTCAAGACGTAAGCGCGAGTGAAGCGTTCTTCTCTGTGCTTCATTTTGACATTTTTCGACTCAAAAAAATTCAAAAATTCTCACAAAAACCAACGTCTCGACGAGACACTAAAGACGACGACGAATCGAAAGAAACCTCCTCCTTTTCCTCCTCCTCTCGCTCACTTTTGCACGAAGGTCGAGACGACTGCGACTGCTGCTCTTCATTGTCCGTGTTGCGTGACATTCGCGTCCTTCGCGGAATCTTTAGCGCGTGCCATCAAGAGGAAAAATCAATCGAAACGCTCCGGGAAAAATTCAAACAGCATGGTGGCCAACAAAGAAGACACACGAGAAGAACTCGCGATGATGATGGAAACCGATCGCGAAGACACGTTGTTGGATGAAAACCTCCTCTTAATGGATGAACCGTCGTGCGTCCAACGCTGGCTGTCGTTTGAAAACGAAAAAAAGAACAACGGCGATGAATCTTTGAACAGAGAGATCGAGACGTATCGGAAACTGATTCAAAACGAGCTCAAGAAAGGAGCACATTTTCAAAAAAATTCCTCTGCGAGCGGCGTGAGTTTTCCTTCGTTTTTGCAGTTGCAGTTGGAGACGACGACGACGATCGACGACGATACCGCGGACGGCACCGGGAACGAAATGGGAGAGGATGGGGAAGCCGCGGCGACGAATGCTCATAACGCGAATACCGGCGAGGAGGAGGAAGCGGAGACGTACGACGTGGATTTGATCGACCCGAAGGAGTGGATGGTACCGCCGCAGTGCATTCCGGTGCACGCGAACGTGACAACGTTCGATTGGAAACCGATGTACGAACACACGAAATTTGACGTCATCATGATGGATCCTCCGTGGCAGTTGGCCACGGCGAATCCAACGAGAGGCGTGTCGTTGGGGTACTCGCAACTCACCGACGCGCACATCGCGAACCTTCCGATTCCAGAGTTGCAAGAAAACGGCTTCTTGTTCGTGTGGGTAATCAATGCGAAATACCAGTGGTGTTTGAACCAGTTTAAAAAGTGGGGCTACGAGTTTGTGGATGAAATCGCGTGGGTGAAAGTGACCAACTCGAGGAGATTGGCCAAATCGCACGGGTTTTACTTGCAACACGCGAAGGAAGTGTGTTTGGTGGCCAGGCGAGGGAAAGATCCACCCGGTACGACTTTGAATGGGAAGACGGCTTCGGACGTGATTTTTGCGGCAAGACGAGGCCAATCGCAAAAACCGACGGAGATTTACGAATTGATCGAACAGTTGGTGCCGAATGGGAAATATCTGGAGATTTTCGCGAGGAAGAATAACTTGAGAGATTACTGGGTGAGCGTCGGGAACGAGGTGACCGGGACCGGGTTACCGCCGGAGGACGTAAAGGCGTTCGCAGAGGTGGGCGCCGTCCCGGCTGCAAAGTACGGCGCGGCTGCGCAAAAGTAAAACAACATTGCTATCTGTGTATGTTTTTATGCGGATGAGAGATAGTATTACTGATCAAAACACTTACTTTTTTTTTACGCCGGGGCTACTATTGCATACATGCGCTATTACTACTATCTATAAAATTCATTGAACTACTTTATCACCAAGAAACGTCTCTTCGAGCTCGTCGCAAAAGGAAACGTCAAACGCGTACCATTCTCTCCACGCTTTGCACACGCGCAAAACTCTCGTCATGAACGGCGGCTTCGCTATGACGCCGCAGTGTTTTAAACTTTCGCCTAAAGCTTTAAATACATCCGGTAAAGCGCGTTTGATTACCATTCTGTAGCTACTCGCGTGCTTGACCGGTGCCGAGGCGTTGTGAAGGACGTCAGAGAAGGCGTAGAGGAGAGAGACTTGCGCTTCGAGTGGTTTTTGCGACTCTTTTTGCGCGTCCATTTCTTCCCTCAGTTTCGCGACGACTTCCTCCGCGCAAATCGCGTGATCGATTGCAAACGTCGTCACTTCTCGCACGCGTTCGCGTTCGAGTGTTAAAAGCGACAGGAGTTCTTGCAAGTGTTTTTGGTCCGTCTCGGAGAGTGCATTCTGCGTTTCTCCTCGATCCAGATTGTAATCGACGAGAGAGGAGGAAGCGCCGATACCCGCGCCGTTGGATGTTGGCCACTGCGCGGACAACAACATCGAGTCTTTCGCGCTACTACTGTTATGTTTTGGTGCCATCTCGATTCCTCCAGCTGGTGGTACCCAAATTTTCCCGTTCGGCGTAAACATCCGAAACGGGTCCGTTCGAAACGAAGTCAGAGAATCGCCGTTGGCTAACGAAAACACTCTCCACAAATAATAAACAGTCTCTTCGTTCTCCTCAATCGTATCAAACAAAAACGCAAAATCGGGATCATCTTTCTTCCTCGCTTTGATTCTGTGTTCGACGGCTTTCCCATCCTCGGTAACAAACGTCGCCGTGATATCGATGCGTTTCATTTGCGCGTAATCTTTCGGGAAACGGACTTTAACGATACCTTCTTCCTCTTCTTCTCGATGCTCTGCGTCAAAGTTCACAAAAGGCGCCGGCGCGGTCAACCGCGCTGCCACTTCACCTCGCATGTGAATATTCTCGTCCAAATACAGCATCCTTCGCGACTCCTCGTCGTCTTCGTCGGGTTCGTCTTCGTCGTTCGCAATCTTCCTTATTTCCGTAACCGGCGCAGGCGGCCATACCTTCTCCGAAACCACCACCGCGCCGCCTAAACTCGCTTCCAACTTCACTCCGTAGAACAAAAATTGGCCGCTATTCATTTTTTCGATTGCATTCTCCGCGCTCGATTTCGCCACAAACGCCATAAACGCCATCGATGACCCGCCTTTGTTATTGCTGTTGCTATTGTACCCATTGCCGCTCTTTTTGATCGACAACGACGCAATCGGTCCAAACGCCGAGAACGCTTCCAAGATTTTCCTCTCGAACAGTTGTCGAGCGCGTCCTGACTCCTCGCGAAATAAAGACTCAAAATCCTCTCGCGATGGAAGATTTTTCACGATCACGTTCGAGGACAACGGATTATGAGGTTGTCCTCGTTGCTGTTGCTGTTGTTGATGCTCTGGCTCGTACTCGTCCCGTCGCGCGCGCGTCTCCAATTTTTTCTCCTCTTTTCCTTCACCTTCTTCGCCTACACATCTCCTCTTTCGTTTCTTCGAAACATTTTCATCATCATCATCATCTGCATCAATATAATCATCATTTTCACTCGGGGCCGTATCCTTTTCGTCCTTTTTCCTCTGCACTTCTTTCGGAACGAACGACGGTCGGTGCTGCGTCCGGACTCGCGTATCGCCTTTGAACGACACCAACGGTAATTCGCCGTCGTTCGTTTCTTCTTCTCGTTGGTGGTGATGCTTTTCGTCGTCTGAATCGTCGGCGTCTGCGAACGCGGAGAGCGACGATTTTACCCGAACCTTCCTCTGCTGCCTTGGCGGCATTGCGAGCGGTTCTTTGTGCGCAAGCGCAAAGAGAAAGAAAGAGAGAGAGAGAGAGAAAATGCGCGTGTTTTGGTAATGACGAAAATGCATAAGAGCTTTCTCGATCGAAAGCGCTATGACGAGAGCGACGATCTGATCGAGAGAGAAACAGATGAAGTGACGAGCACATATACCAACGATGAATTACCCGATGAAAGTATTACAACAGCGCGCTTTTGTCGTGTGTCGTCGCGCTTTATCTCTATTTGTGACTCTTTCGTTTTCGTCGTCGTCGTTTTCCGCTACCGCTACTACTGCTACTGCTACTCTCGCTACTCTCGCTCGAGGACGAGGAATCTGAATCGGAAGAATCGGAAGAATCCGAAGAGTCCGACGACGAGGATGAGGATGAGGATGATGATGAGGATGAGGAAGCGTTCGCTCTTCTCTCTCTTTCTTTCTCTTGCTCCTTCTTTAAGTGTTCTCGCATGCCGTCGGTTAACCCGCCTAAGCCGATGCTCGTGAAAAAGTTGATGGAAAATCGGACGTTTTTCAAAGGCGCTTTCGGCATGACGCCGGTGAAATACGCCTGCATGTCCTCCTCGGACATCTTCTCGTTTAACTTTTTCAAACCCAACTGTTCGCTCAACTCCTGGAATAAGATTTTGATAAAAATTCTGGACGCCGACGTCGTCGTTTCTTCCGAGAGTTGGATGTACGCCAAACACGTCCACGACATGGCGTCCGTGGTTAACAAGTGCGCGAAAAATTTAGCCACGTTTCGTAACTTGTTCGTTTCTAATCGATGGATGGTGCTGAATTGTTTCATGAAGACGTCGTCGAATAAACTGGCGTACTCTTTGGAGATGAAACAGAATCGTTGCGCCAACAAGCCGTAGTATCGGACAAACGTTCTTTCTTGCGAGCAACATTCGACGAGCATAGTCGCGACTTCTATTTCTTGCCCCGGTTGCAATTGGATTTGCATCAATTTGTGACCGGCTTCTTCAAAGTCTAAAGAGGACATTATGGTAAGGTAGATGGTTCGGCGAAGGTTCACCAGGTTGGTTTCCGTGGCGTCGGTGATGTTTTGCGTGGTCGTCGGCGCAGCTACTGCAGGTTCCTCGTCGTCGTCGGAGCTTTCGTCGCTCCCGCTTTCGTCTGACCCGGATTCATCGGACGAAGAGCTCTCCTCGCCTAAAATTTCCTTCTTGATCTCCACGTACTTCTTCTCGTTCTCTTCGTAGTTCGGATCAAACTTAAACACGTCCAAACTCGCGTTCGCTTCCAATTCGTCGTCTAACGAGATTTCGTGCACGATTTGATCGTCCTCGTCGACGAGATCGAGCTCTTCCGGGACGCCTTTTTTACCTTCAAAGCCACTCTTACGAAAGGCGAACAAACCTTCAATCATGAACTGCGTCCGTTTATCGATTTCACCTTCGTGTAAAATGCCCCGAAACCGTTCAAAAATACCGTGCGAGCCTTGCGGCGATAAATCTTGCAACGCATACCCGCACTCTTTGATGAACTCGATGGCGACTTCGACCGAGTCGTCCGTCGGTTGGGTGAGAAGTAAAGTGCACAATTCGAGCGCGAGGAGTTCGTGCACAACCTGTTGTCATTAAGAAAGTGAGATAAATGCGTGAGTATTTTGAATGAGTGGGAAAAGCAAAGACATCTTCCGTCTTCCATCCATAGAAAGCAAAGANAGAGTGAGACGCTTCTTGAACAACATCCATCAAAAGGCATCAGGGTTAAAAAGCTCGTTTGATTCTCTACTCGTCACGGAAGTTGGAACTACCAGCCTCGGAGTTGGATTTTGTGTGTGATCTTATTCATCGTTTGCCTTTCGATGAGAGTGTTGTTCAAATTCGTCTGCGCGCGCGTGCGTAAAACGCAAAAAAGAACCAACGAGCCAGGAAGGGAACGAGACCATAAAAAGAAACAACGAACGAACGATTTCTACACCACGTACCTGCTGATTCACTAAGCTGGCCAAAAACTTCGTCGCCGCCACGCACACGCTCTTATCGTTCCTCTTAAACGCCCTCCGAAACTGCAACACCACCCGTTTCACCACCAACTCCCCGAGTTCCGGAAACTTCGTATTCGTCACCGCGACGAGCGCGGCAAACACGGGACTAAATTGAGGACTCGCCATTTGCGATTTCATCACCGATCTCGCGAACAAACCTTTCCCTCGCACTAAATTTTCGTTGAATAACTCCGGAACGATGTTTTTCACGTTCGAGCTGTTGATTTTGTTCACGAGACCGTTGATGGATTTCTTTAACGCTTCCCACGTGATTCGCTGGTACTCTGGGGAGGATTTGTCCTCAATCTCTCGCATCATTTGCGCGAGTTTAAACGGAGGCACGTACGCCCCACCGGCGCGACCGTTGGTGCTGTTCTTCACCACCAAAGGTTTTGTCGTCGTCTTTTTCGCGTCACTCTCGGTCGTTTTCACCCTTCCTTTGTCTTCCAGATGAATTTCGCCTTCCTCTTTCGATCTCTCATTTTCCGCCGCCCTGGAGTCCAATTTCCCTCCAGTGGTCTTGCTTTTCATCCGTTTCTCGCTTCGCTCTGTTTTTTTACGCAACAATTCGTCCTCGTCTGAATCGTCCGAATCGTCGTCGGAACTTCTCCTCGACGACCTCTTCTTCGATGCGCGCGCAGGTGGCGAGGGGGACTTTGATCGCGCCATTTTTCGTCTGTCTCTTCGTGGTTTTTGGGGGAAAATGTGGGGGAAAATGTAGGGAAAATGTTTCATAAAACATGTCTCAACTGCCCCTCTTTTCGTCGTCTTTTCGTTGGTGTTCGAGACAACGAAGGGTTTTTCAGTGGCGACAGAGGAGGAAGTGCAACCGAACGGTGGTCGTCG
>JGI20151J14362_10002417_pt1 | contig 13208 bp, 10 predicted proteins | sample COG_01_FD_14362 | JGI IMG/M metagenome (IMG submission 14362) | reverse complement strand
ATGGTAGTTCTTTGCGATTTGGAGAAAGTGGTGCGTACAGATGCCGCAAAAGAGGAGCGTAAAATAGCTGAAGACATATATGTGAATGTGTGTGTGAATAAGATTTTGTGTGACGCTCCCTGTTTTTTTCTCTTCTTTCTTTCTCCCTCGGCTCTGAGGTTTCAAATCTCGTCACAACGAACTTTAAAAGGAAGAAAACCTCATCAGCAGCATCAGCAGCAGCAGCGATACAACTCACGATGGTGTCTAAAATGATGGACGACGGAGAGGAAAAGAAGAGCAAGACGACGACAACGACGAAGAAGAGCGTGTTAGAGAGACTAGAGCCGAAGACGAAAACCATACGAAAAGAATCTCGCAATAATTCGCCAACTACTTTTTATAACAATAACAACAACAATTATAATAATTATAATAACAACAGAGGAGGAAGAGGAGGAAGAGGAGGAAGAGGAGGAAGAGGACGAGGGTTCTTTGACAGAGGGTTCAACAGCAGAGGTGGTAGTGGCGGAGGTTATCGCGATGGTGGGAGAGCCAGGTTGAAATCATCTTTGTGCAACCAATTCCCGGCAAAGAAAGATGCTGCGACAGGTGAAGTAATTGTACGGTGCTACGGCTGTGTCATCATCCGCGTAACGACAACCGGCGAAACGAGCCTTTACCGAGAAAATGTCGAGTCTAAGAATTACGCCAAAGCTCTGAATGTTATGAATGAACACCTGAAGAAAATCGGTTTCTCTGTGACATCGTCCAACGAAAATAATACGGCGAACGCAGAAGGCATGGATAGTCACATAGCCGATCAAGAAGGAGGAGGAGGAGCTCCTAGATGGAACGTGTCTGGCATGAAGAAATTCATGCTTTTCGTCGAAGGCATGACTTTACCACCGCCTCCGTCACCAGGCCCTGGGAGAGGTTTAGCACTGCTCTTGCCCACGAAAGTGTGAAAACTGGCTTCGACGACGACTCTTTTGCGACGAGGAAGACGAGAAAGACAGTTGTATTATAGCGTACGAAAGTTTTATTTATACGATGTCCAAAATGCAGTTGTATTATTAGTACCAGTGGTACCAGTACCTAGATATGTATTCATGTATTAGGTCATGCTATGTATCCTCAATCTCTTCGAACAAGCCGATAGAATCAGTCGAGAGAATTATCTCGTCTAAATCTACCAAGTTTAAATTCGTTCTCGCTGTCGTTGTCGCTGCTTCAAGTTTCAATGCTTCCAGAGCGAATGCAACCACTCGAGCATTCAGTTGAGTGTTCTTTTGTGCGGCGGCGATGTCCGCAAACGATCGCAAACTGCCGATGCCGATGTTGGTGTTTGTTGGACGCGAAACGATGCCAAAGCCGTTGCAGTTGCTGCTGTTGTTGTTACAGAAAATTTGTTTTTGGCGCGACGACGACGACGACGACGAGCTGCTATTCATACTACTATTCATACTACTACTATTACTGCTACCGCGCGCGGATGATGATGATGACGAATGTGTTCGCATGAATCGAGCCATCTGCCGCGAAATGTTGCTCAACCGGTAAGACATTTCTGCGCTTCTTCTTGTATGATACTTTTTATTAATATTATTGCGGAGGGGGGAGGTGTTGTGGTGAAGGAACGTACTGAAAAAAGAGGCCTTTTGGGGCCTCGTTTCCTCATAAAAAAACGCACAGAGCAACCGCAGTTGTCTTTTACATCGCGCACATACACACACACACACACCTTATACGTACATAATGGTTAAATTTTTGAAAGGTACGAACGATTAGAAGTATTCTTCCACGGTGTGCGACCGATGGTTCCCTTCGCGATGCGCGTGACGCGCGCCGATTCCGGATTTGTTTTCAGAGGAAGCCCTCCGAGGGGATGACGGGTCTTTTCCGCTTTGGAATCGCGCTCTGTGTTGACGATGGAAACATCAGACGCTCGTGCGCGTGGTCAAAGTACAGGCTCGAATGCGTTTTTGACAAGATTGCGCGTGTTTGTTGACGATTCATCGTTCGCGCGTGTGCGATACTTCCGACCAAAGCTGTCCACATTTCCTCCTCGATTTGCGGCTTGCTCTCTCCCTCCCTCTCTCTGAACATTGCGTTTTTCCATTCTTCTTTCCACGGGGAAGTCTTCTTTTACGTTTGAAAGTAAACTAACCAGGTGTATTTTCTCTTCTTCTTTTTTCACACGCGCAGGCGGTAAAGTTGTTGTAGTCACCAATGGCCGATATGCGGGCAAGAAGGCGGTGATTGTCAAATGCAACGACGAAGGTACGAACGCTCGTCCGTACGGACACGCTTTGGTGTGCGGTTTGAGAACCGTACCGAGAAAGATCACGAGAAAGATGGACCAAAAGAAGCAAGACAAACGATCTAGATGCAAGACTTTCATCAAGTACATCAACTTGAACCACCTCATGCCGACGCGGTACTCGTTAGATGTTGACTTGAAGGGGGTTGTGACGCCGGATGTCTTGGACGACGCGACCAAGAAAGTTGCGGCGCAAAAGGAGTCTAAAAAGTTGTTCGAGGAGAAGTTCAAGACTGGCAAAAACCGCTGGTTCTTCACGCGATTGGCGTTCTAATTTAATCTTAGCATATTTGGTAATATAACAAAATCTAGTAGTAATATAATTGCTTTACTTTAATATGCGCGCTCGAAGGAAAAACAGCTTTTTGTTATTATTATTCTATTTGTTTACAACTCGTTACAAACTTTGCCAGACTCTCGAGCGGGCTTTGGAAGAGGAAGCGAACTTACCTCGCGTAGCTACCGTGCACGTCGAGCTTCCTGTTTTTTCCACGCCTCTCGAAGCCATGCACATGTGAGCTGCGGAGATACAAATCATCACGCCAGCCGCAGTCACATTGGAGTGACTACCAATAACTTTCTCAAAATCATCCGCTAAATCCGAAGTGAGCCGCTCTTGCACTTGCAGACGGCTTCCTTGTCTAGATACTATCGCTTGAACTAATTTTCTATCGAGTGCGTGACCTGGGGAGTGCCAATACGCCACATGAACGACGCCATGAAAAGGTAACAGGTGATGTTCGCACGTTGTCGTCAATAATAAATCTCGCTCAATCGTAAGTTCGGAGACGTCAGATGTCGATGTGGAACTGAAACACCGCCTGAAAGTCGACATAGATGACGATTCTGGTACGTTTTGTTGCACTGTTTGCTCTAAGGAAACCTCTCTTCCACAAACCGATTCATTCATCATGGAAGCATAGTTGAACGCGCAACGCGCGAGCGAAAAAGGAGCTTCAACGCTTCTGCATCTCACAACAGATGATGGCATTTTGTTGTGAATATTCTTGCCGTTCTTGTGGTCGTCTCCTGCTGCATCGCTTGACAAGATAGGTGATGATAAAGTAGATGGCGAAGGCGGTGTTCGCGCTCTGCCCTCAAACGAAGTGTACGATGACAGCGAAATATCATCCGCCAAAGCAGAGTTATTGTCTCGCATTGTAATGTCGTCGTCATCATCATCATCGTCATCCTCGTCATCGTTATCGTCATCGTCATCATCGTCTCCGCAACCCACGAGAAGATTTTCACTACTAGAGCTAGTTGAAGTTCCGTTTGCTGACTTTAATCCAATCGCTTTGAGAAGTCGGATCGATGCTTCGAGAGCTTTTTTGGGTGGAGCTTTCGAGCTTCCCCGCTCCGACGGAGACGTGCTCCGCCGCGAACTGCCTTCTAAAGGCGACGAAGTATCTTGTATCTTTGCGCGACCCATGCCGAGCAACCCTTCAAATTCGGTCCATCTTCCCTCGCGACACTCTTCATCTTCATAATCCTCCGCATCGTTCTTCATCGCCGAAGAACGATCAAATTTCTCTCTGCATCTGCCCAAGCTCAAACATCCGACGCCGTGACGACTCACGTTTCTAGCAGATGCTGCGTTCGCATTACCTTTCCGTGGTCCTAATTGCGTGGTTTCTAAAACGACTCCAACACCTGAAGCGCATGCAATTTCTCCAACAGCTTCCGCAATTTCTCGCGCTAAACCTGCTGGATTTTGCACTCTTCGAGCAAATACTTCCGCTACGCGCGCAACTTTACTCAATCCAAGAATGTATCCGTCTTTCGGAACGTAACCTACGTGCACGACGCCGTAAAAAGGCATCATAGAAGTCGAAGAAGTGGAAAATATTGGCACGTCGCGTACTAAAATTATAGACGCGTCGTCGCCTTCTCGTTTTTGTTGTTCTTGTTTTGCTTCTACATTTCGCGTGCTCTCTTCACCCTCTCCGCTCGCGTCTTGTTGTTTCATCGTTATCGGTCTCGAAAGTGTGGGTTCTTGAAACAATGCCGTACCGAGCGCATCGCGGGCAGTTTTTCCGTATCCTTTCATGGCGAATGTCATGGCTTTGGCGACTCGTTTCGGAGTATCCAAGAGTCCTTCGCGCGTAACGTCCTCGCCGAGGCCAGCGAGTAAATCTCTCACGCACTCCTCCACGAGGTTCATCCGTCGCTCTTTTGAGACGTCGTCCTCTTCCTCTCCGAGAACTCCTCCCTCGCAGCCACCGACGAGGATGGCGTCCGTTTCTCTCTCCGCTTCGTCTCTCATGAGTGATGAGGATCTCTCCGAGGAGTTTTTTTCGTCGTCCTCGTACTCTATTTCTTCGGCGTGAAAGGCATCATCATCATCTTCCTGGCACTTCTCCCTTCTTCCTCTTCCTCCGTCGTCCACCGCACATTTTTTTGAGAGCCCACCGGCGTTCCTCGTCGTCGTCGTCGGAGTCGGAGTCGGAGTCGCTCTCGGCGCTCTCGGCGCGTGGTTGACTCTCGTGGAATCTTTGCATTCCTCCATAATCATCATCATCGCGTTTTGTTATCTATCTCCAGGGAGCGAGCGAGCGCGTGTGTGTTTTTAGTGAGTGGATACACTCGACGACACGACGCTCGTCGTTAAATGGAATGGACACTTTTCGGTGGATAACGCGAAAATCTCTTTCATCATTGAGTGGTCGGTCCCCTGCGAAAAAGGGAGAGCTTTTTGACTGAAAACTGACTGCGAGAGTCCTCCTTTCTTTTCTTCCGGGAGAAACGACCACGAACAACGTCATAACTTATACGACGATCTTTTGACGGACCGAGTGTAACTTCTCATTCTTTAGAACGTAACGAGAAAAGAACTCTGTACTTCCGAGCGCGCAGCAGCTTAAAATAACAGAAAGAGAAAGAGAGATAAATTTCTCTAAACTGGACACGCATTTTTAAAAGCGATAAGTAAGCAGTGTGTGTTGAGGGGGTTGCTTTTTCTAAACATAAAAACAATCATGTCTTCTCAAGCGATGACTTTTGGATCGAAGACGACGATTGTCGCCTCTTCTTCTTCTTTGAGAACGAGCGTCCGCAGAAATGTCAGATCGAACCGAACGACGACGACGAAAGCGCAGCAGCAACAACAAAGACGACTCGCCATCGGCTCGAACAATCATCATACGTCATCGATGATGGTAAAATCTTCCCCGGCGTTGAGATCGAGAATCGTCGGTAAATCTTCCACCGACGAGGATGGGTTCTCCGGTACGGTTGTTTTAGACGTCGACGAAGTACCGGATGAGTGCGATGTGAGGAATCCGGACCCGAAAAAGTGCGAACCAGTGCGCTTAAAGATCGACGACGTGTGGTACGACGCCAGAGGGTGGGCGAAAGCGCATCCGGGAGGTGAAAGATGGATCCACTTCTTTGACGGTCGAGATGCCACGGATGCCTTCTACGCTTTGCACTCGTACGGTCCAAACGGTGCCGACTTAGCCCTTCGAAGACTCAAAAAATTACCAAAGTGCGACCCGCCGGCGGATACTTCCAAGCTCCCGACGGACCGACAATACGAAATCTCCATGGGTTTCAGAGAATTTAGAAAGAAGCTCGAGGCTGATGGGTTTTTCAAAAGAAACGCTGTCAAGGAAATCTGGGCACTGTCGCAAGTTGTCGCTTTATACGGCGTCGGAACTGCTGTCGCGTACTCCCATCCGATTATTGCCACCGTGCTCTTGGCGCTCGGCGCGGTTCAAGCGGGTTGGCTCGGACACGACTACGTCCACGGTAGAGGCAAATTATGTGATTCTATGAGATACATGCCGACTTTATTGAACGGTCACTCAGTTGAGTGGTGGACGCAAAAGCACTCCATGCATCACACGTTTACGAACGAAGAGGACATGGATGGGGACGTCATGATGGAACCGTTTTTCTATCTCAGACATCCGAAAGATTCCGGAAGGCCAGACTCTCCCATGCGCAAGTGGCAACACATCTACGGTTACCCTTTGTTGTCCATCATGTACTGGCTCTGGAGATCGCACTCTGTCAAGGTTGCGTTTAAAGAAAAGAGGTGGAAGGAAATCATTTTAATGGGTTTGAACTACGTCTGGTTGGCGACGTGCATGCCGTGGCAAGTCGCGCTCGGCTCGGTCACGTTGGGCGGTTTCATCGTCGGCTCTTTGGTCAGCGCGACGCATCAATCTGAAGAGATTATGGACGCCTCTAATGCGGGTGAATACGTCGACGGTCAGTTTCGATCTACCAGAGACGCTGAAACTGTCTTTGGTCCTCTCGAAACCTGGATCTGGGGCGGCATGGACACTCAACTCGAGCACCATCTCTTCCCTACTATGCCGAGATACAACTATCACAAATTGCGACCGATTTTGAAAGCGTGGGCGAAAGCCCAAGGTATTTTGTACCGATCGAGTCCGTCGACGACTATCATTTCGGATAACTGGAAGCTTCTCGATAAAATCGCTCACCAAGCGTAAGAAAGAAACGCGCCCCTGTCGTGTATTTTAAAAACATTTTATTATTATAAAAAGGAGAAGCTCGCGACGAAGCGGGTGAAGATAATACACTGATAATAATAATATAAAACTTTATGATTTTAGGAATCAAAATTGATCGAATACGAGACGGAAGAAAGAACGAAAAGAGTAAAGGATTCGTCGCGTCGATGTGATTTGTGCGAGTGCGTGTTGTAGAGGAATATATTTTAATCAAATAAAAGTCCAACTAATACTGTGATTTATAATCGAGCACCCAGGGAGACTGTTGTTTGTTTTTTTGGGTCCGCCCCAAAAAAAAGCAAAATCTCTCTACCGACGTGTCACCGTTGGGAAAGAGCTCACGCGAGAACCGCACCTTTTCCGAAAATTCATCCGGCATTCTTTTCTGCCTTGTGCGCGCACTTTCTTTAAAAGAGAAACCATCTCATCCATAATGTTCGCGACGCAATCTTTAACCAAGCAATTCAACTCGACGGCGACGACGACGAGTTCGTTGACGCGCAAGCAACAAAAGCAATCTCGAAGACGCGCGGGGAACCAAATCACGCGCGCGTCTTCTGCCAACGTTGAAAAGCCGAAAGATTCTCCACCACCAACTTCTTCGGCAACTGCGACGAATCCTCCGACCCCGCCGAAAAAAGAAGATCGCAAAATTGTCAACGGTCAAGACGTTCCATCTTTCGAGGATATCTCCACCGCGCACTTCCGAATCAGTTCAGGTACGTTTCCTCTCTCTCTCCCTTTCTCTTTCGTATCCGTAGATGAGAGATTTGGTGGATATCAATTTTCCTTTTCTTCAAAATGGGTGCACTAATCTCTCCTCTTCTTCTTTTTCTTTTTTTTCTCGAACTGAAACTGACTGATGAGAAACAAAACATGTGTAAAAAATAATCTCTTTTTTCTGTGCGTTGGAAACTTATAACTGACTCTTATCATCATCATCATCATCAATTAACAGGTGTGGTCCGAACGAGATGCGTCGAGTCTCACGCCATGTCCAAGGCCACCGGAAGCAGAATTTTCTTCAAGCACGAGTGGGAACAACGCACCGGGAGTTTCAAAGAAAGAGGCGCGAGAAACGCTTTGATGTCTTTGTCGGACGCTCAGAAGAAGAAAGGTGTCGTCGCCGCATCCGCCGGTAACCATGCGTTAGCGTTGGCCTACCACGGAGCTAAACTCGGCATTCCAGTTACGGTTATTATGCCTTCGATTGCCCCGTTGACGAAAATTACCAAGTGCAGAGACTTGCAGGCGAGAGTTATCCTCCACGGCGCGACGATTGCAGACGCCGCAAAGTACGGCAAAGAAGAGTACGAGAAGAAGGAGGGGTTGAAATACATCAACGGCTTCGACGATTTTGAAATCATCTCTGGTGCGGGCTCGATGGCTCTGGAAATTTTAGAAGACGTCAAAGACGTGGATGCCATCGTCATCCCAGTCGGAGGCGCCGGTTTGATTGCTGGTTGCGCTTTGGCCATTAAAACGTTGAAGCCAGATTGCTTAGTCGTTGGCGTTGAAGCCGACCGATGCCAATCCATGAGCGCGGCGTTGAAGGCTGGAAAACCTACGCTCGTTCCTTCTGGAGCTACTTTGGCTGACGGTTTGGCTGTGCCAACCGTCGGACCGCGATCCTTCGAGACGTGCAAAGATTTGATCGACATCATGGTGACGGTTTCAGAGAGAGACATCGCGACGGCGCTTTTACGATTGGTAGAGTTGGAAAAACTCGTCCAAGAAGGTGCGGGTGCTTCAGGCTTAGCGGGTATTTTGGCAAATAAGATACCGCAATTAAAAGGTAAAACCGTGGCAGTCGCGCTGTGTGGAGGTAACATCGATACGAGCACATTAGGATACTGCATTGAACGTGGCTTGGTCGCCGACGGGAGACTCATTAAATTTGAAGCCGTCGTGAGTGATCGTCCGGGAGGTATTGCGGGATTATGCGGGGTTATCGCGGAGGCAGGAGCGAGTATTAAGCACATGACTCACGACCGCGCGCGCCTTGGTGAAGAAAGTCACTCCGTGTTGGTCACGGTCGAGTGCGAGTGCACCGGTCGGGAAATGGGGAAGGACTTGATTCAGCGCTTGGACAAGAACTACAAAATCATCAGCACGAGCATGTTGTAAAACAAGAAGGGATCATTATAAAATTGAAGGAGAGAGAGGATGAGAGACGAGGAAAAGTCCATTTACTTTAAAAAGCCTACATTATTATTAATGTTCTTGTTGTTGTAATACTTAGAGTGTGAATTTTTTTTATCAATAAAACTACAACACCACTGAAACATTATCATCGAACACAACGTGAATCGATGAAGAGGAAAGTATAATAAGAGATGCGTAAGGTTTTGTCTAGAACTCTAGAAGCCAAAAAACCTGTTTTAAAAAAGTGCCCTGATCGAGAATGCGCTTGATAGCAAACCTTGACCCCGATTTATCTATAGATTTAACTACACGCCAAAAATCGGATAAAAGTGCGTCATCATGAAAGATGTAACATTACTTCATGAACTCGTTACGGTCACCCAGACGTCTGGGTGATCGAGCGGATAATATGCCTCGTGGGAAGATAAGGCATCTGCATGATTGCCACCGTGCACGTGACCCCCGAATGCGTGGAAAACGCCATTTTTGAACGCGGCGCCGAATCGAAATCTCGCGGTGGGGATCAATTGGCGATCCTCCCAAGCGTCGTGAGCAACAAAGTATTCCTCGACATGATGCGTGGCAAGCTGGGTAGCGCTGTTATCGGTGGTGTTCGTTTCGCCCCCAATTGCAAGCAACGAGTTCGCGATTGGATTGGCAACGAGTTGAAAATCGCCTCTGCTGTTCTTCATTTCAGCGTGCGTCGACGTCCAAACGTCCGTCAACACGTCGAGCGAATAGAGCTTTGACTGACTCACATAGGGTACCGCCACACCGGTTAGGGTATCGTGCCAGCCTCCTGCGAGATAAATACTGTTTTTCAACGCCGCGCAGCTCACGTCCCCTCTTGGATCCGGAAGATCCGAAGTTTTGACCCACTCGGAAGACAACGGTCCAGCGAGCTTATACACCGAGTTCAATACCGAATAGTCTACTCCGTAACCACCCATGAGATAAATAGCGTTGTTAGATCCAGTAGCCGCGCATGCATCTTTGACGACTGATGGCAAGCAACGTGTTCCTGTTTCTGTTCTCCACGTGTTCGTGTCGACGTTATAAACCATCGGACAGACCTTGTCGGTATCCTCGTCGTATCCGCCGTCCACGCCCGGGGTAACAGCGGAGATTCCGCCAAGGATCCAAACTTCGTTTTGATTCAGGTCGTTCTTCATGACAGCTGCGGCGTAACGCGCTCTCGCTTCTGGCATGTTAGTCATGGAATCGTATGAATCATTGATGGAATCGTATCTGAGCACTGTATTGAGATACGTCCCGCTCACATCCTTGCCTCCGAAAATATAAACGAAATCCGTTTTATCTCCTTCAATAGAAACGGCTTGGAAATCCGAGCGCGCACCCCCTTCGAGACGCCTCTTATGATGCCACACTCCAGATCCTCGAAAGAATGAGAACGAGTTCTCGTTACTTGATAAAGGAGACGGTTTTCCAATCGAGAGTCTCACTCCGGTCACACCGTTAGTGTCGTTTTCAAGGTCCCGAACCGTCTTGGCGGCGTAAATCGACAGCGAGAACGCGATGAGCAAAACTATCAAGTGGACCGCGTTGTAAATAGTCGTGAATAACGACGAAGACTTTGAAGAACGATATCCTCCTCCGCTGGTATTGGGCATGTTCATCATCACTACCGAATCTGTCGAGTCCATCTCGTTTCTTTCTACGGAAGAAAAGAGTGAGGAAAATTTGCATTGGCTCGATTAAAAACGACGTCACTTTTTCTCTCGAAAGTACAGGAGCAAAGTAAGCACGACAAACGCGAGGAGCTTAAATATGCGTATTCTTATCGTACATCTATAACTTAATAAAGCTAAATTTGCAGTAAACTTCTGTGCAACTCTCCAGCTTCTGCTCCTTGCGTCATGACAAACAATCGCAACGAACTTCCGAGAGACTTGGAAAGTTCGGTGTGAAACCAGAGCAACTCGTTTTCCATATTCGCCTTGGCGGTTTCGTATTTTTTAAACAACGTCGTCTTCTTGACTCGATAATCGGCTACTTTCAATTCGAGTCTTCTTTTTTCCTCTCGTTTCGGTCCAGCGTCCGGTAAGCCTAGGGAGGAGATCTTGTACTGGTTCCTCGCTATGCTCTGTAACGTGTGATTGTATTCGTCTACTATTTTTTTCCTCGCCGCGAGCGCGTTGACAACCTCCATGATCAGTTGCAGAGACCCGCTAATCTTTTCAAGGAACAATCTATTTCTATCGTGCTTGAGCTCGGTAGTTTCCGGGGTATCGTCGCTTTGCGCTATGCGGGAGAATGTATTTGCAGCCTTTCTCCAGCAAATGCCTTGTCGCGATGAAGATGAAGACGCCGTCGACCAGTTCGCCTTCGCCGCTCCCGAAATGCGTTCAATGATTTCTACTCCTCTCGTTTCGTGCTCTTGCATGGTGTTGAACACCGTGGACAAATCCGAAAAGTACTCCGTCGTTTTCTCTTTATGTCTGATTACTTTTTTCGCCGAGGCGAGCATTTTTTCCGTTCTTTCTCGAAGTGAAGATATGTACTGACAAACCTCCGCGTGCAGCGCCGGTTCCCGAAGCGTTCCTTCGACGTCAAATAGATGAGAGCCACCTCCTAATTCACCGTCAGACGTTTTACTCGCTATGGTATCGTTGATGGATGAAATCACATTCGTAACGCTACCGAAAATGGATGAAATAGCGGAAGTTGTTTTCTTTTTAACATCTTTCGTCGTCGAGAGCTTCACCTTGTTATACGTCGTGTTGCTCTTGGAGCAGTCGAGAAAATCATACAAAGCTTTTGAGCGCGACAGAAGAGGATGCATCGAGATCTTCGCTATAAATACTCTCAGTAACGTCGCGCGCGAAGCAATTGCGGGCGATTTTGGATCATCTAAAGGAAACGTCGTCTTTGGTGGTAACGTTGGCACGATCACGCCGGCGACTTCTTCGACTAAAGCTTGATACAGCTTGTTGAACTGTGAAAACCGTCGTCGAACTAAACCAGATTTTCTGGCATACGTTGGTAACGTCGTCCAATACGAAACGCCAAAGACTATGTGCGCGTTTAATCCTTCACCTCTGCGCTCTGGTGCGCCTACCTCTACGTGCATGCGATTGCTTTCTTCTTCTTCTTCTTCTTCTTCTTCTTCTTCTTCTTCTTCTTCTTTTCTTCGTCGCCTTCTTCTTGTTTTCCTTTTTCATTACTGTTGTTGTTGTTGTTGTCGTGCAGCGGAACAGAAATTTCCACATACGCGGAAGACGTCTCTGGTTCTGGTCCTGGATCAACGTGCGCCTCGAAATCTGAAAGAAACGCTTCCTCGCTGTCGGCGTCGTCTTCTTCTTCGGCGTCGTACGTGCCGTTGTGGTGATGGTATCCATTTCCCCTCGAATGCATTTTGAATTGAGACAGAATTGAGAGGAAAAAAAGTGTGGTATCTCCTTCTTATAACTTTGAAGAAGCCTTACAAATAATAGAAAAAGAAAAATGTTCAGGCATATAGCAGTAAACGATCGTTAAATGCGCGTTGTTTGTATCGCTTCGGCGTCCAGAGCAGCTTGGACTGCATCTGATGACGTTGGGACTCAGAAGAAGAGGAGGAAAACTGCACTCATTTCTTTGCCTCTCCTTCGTCGTCCCTCGAGGAAAAGATGCATGGAATACGAACAGATACTACAGACGAAAGAAAGAGGAGAAAGGAATGCCTTCGCCTTGTCCATTGCCACCGTAGGTGCACACTTTGATGACGTGAGAGCATCACGACATCGTCGCAGGGGTGAACATGTAAAGGCTTTCGCGACGACGTCCATGACGACAGAGGACGGGGGGAAGAACGACGCGCAAAAGATAGCAACAACAACAACGAAAAAAAGATCGACATCAATCGCACAAATCATGAAAGCAGTCGTTCGTGCGTTCTTACTCTCGCTCGTTGTCGCAGCATTTGTCGTGTATGGCGCGAGAATATATTTTGGTAAACCAATCAATATACCCGGTTTTAGTTCTGGTTTTACGTCTGGCATTCTGCTTTTCTCGCAACGCGTCGCCATGGTTGCGTGTATGCGATTTATGTTTGGAAACGTGAAGAAGTTGACATCATTCATGCAGCATAAGAAAGAGATTGATAGCAGTGGTGTTAGTAGCAAGGATAGTAATGGTAGTAATCAACGTATTGGAATCGACGGGTACGTGAAAAGGTCCATCGCGCGAGCGGTGGGTAAATTTAAAGCAAATCCAAAGGGCGCGATGTTTATTCCGGTCGTCGCCGCGTTTGTCGGTTACATCACAAATTGGCTCGC
>JGI20151J14362_10002414_pt1 | contig 13223 bp, 8 predicted proteins | sample COG_01_FD_14362 | JGI IMG/M metagenome (IMG submission 14362) | reverse complement strand
TGAATCGTTGTCGTTATCCTCCTCCTCCTCGTCGTTTCTTTTCTTGGACATCTCCATCGCCTTTATGAGATTCGACACGAACTCCGCTCGACTCATCACGTCTTGTTCTTCTTCTTTACCTTCCTCTCCTCCTTTTCCTCCTTCAGAGAAGGACGACGCCGTCATGTTGTCCTTTTGGTACAGGTTTTGGTGGTACACACGCAGAGAGAGAGAGAGAAAGAGAGACGTGTCGTTACTACACCCGCGCAGAAGTGTGACGAATGCCTCACTTTTATCCTCGAGAAAACACTTCACACGAGCACTTTATAAAGAATGGCGAACAACGAGACGTTGTACCAGTCGATCGAACCCGAAGTGAAAGAAATCTCGCTTCTCGCGAAAGGATCCTCTTCTCCTCTCGGCGGTTTTTTTGGAGCAGCGAGTGTAAACGCGCAACCGGAAATACGCGAGTGCGGGGAAACCGTGTTTTCTCAAATCCGCGCGGTGGCGAGACACACGAGCGAACGGGAATGGTTCGAAAAGAATGAGGTACTGACACGACCACAACTTTGATGACGATGATGTTGAAGCTTTTCTATTTTCGTTTCCGTCGCGCTCGATCTCTTCTTTTTATCAGTACGAACGCTGCGAAACGCGCTCCGATGTGATTGGATTAATGGATTCGAGAGAGAAGGAGAAGCGCTTTGTGCTTGCTGCTGCTTGGGCGAACGAGAGACGCTCTCGGGAGGACGCTCTCGAAAAACAAAACTGACCTTATATAATATATCTTATTGATCTCTTGTAACACCACCTTTATATACAGGACGCGTTACATTTATTCCTCATGGCGATTACGAACGAGGAGTCCTCGGAGATGTGCGCGCGCGGTTTATCCGGCGTAACGAAACTGGCAAGAGCGGAGTGCGTGCATAAGAATCGATTGGCGGAGTGCTTGCAAAAAGCGTCGCAAGTGCCGGAGACGTTTTTGGTGGAACATACCAATACCACCGCGTTTACGTGGGTGGAACAGTTGGAGTGCTTGGCGGCGGTGATGGAGAGCGGGAAGAACGTGCCGAGAGTGAGCGAGGCGAGCGTTTCGATCGCGCTGGGCGCGTGCGCGAGGGGGATGTATTTGGCGAAGAAGAGCGCGACGGCGAAAGAGAGCGGAATGGTGGTCAGTCAGGCGATTTCGAGCGCGAGGAGAATATTAGAGGTTGTTTTCGTTGAGGCGAAAGAGAAGGAGAATAAAGAAGCCGTGCGGGTCGCCGAGAAAGCGTTTGAGGATTTAGTGACCATGAGTCGAAGCGAAGAGGACGGTTGTTTATCGGGTGCCATCGATTGCGAGTATAAACGCGTGCAAGAGTCCACGGTGGCGACTATTGCGAGCTTAGAGTTGTGCAACGCGTTGGTAGAGTCTCATTTCGATCTCTTCCAAAAGAACCAAACGTTGATGAAAACGTTGAAAGAACGCTTCTGCCCAATCGTCGAGGCGACGTTGGAAAAGAAATTTTTCTGCGCGGCGGAGACGACAGATTTCGCTCAAAGACGCGTCGTTTTGCGAACTTTAGAGATTATTGTGAAAATAGGTCGAGGCAACGGATTCGAGGCGTTCATAAAGACATCTTTAGCTCGATTAATGTCTTCTTTAGAAAGCGAAATGCCGGCTTGGTTGCGAGCGTCCTCGTTGGAAGTCTTGAGATTTTTCTGCTCCGATGACGATATCTGCTCGTTCTTACACGACGCGTACTGCGACCCGACAAAAATGGACGACGCAAACGCCGAGACTCCGTTAGCGAGCATTTGCTTGATTCAAGCGAGAACAGTACAATCTGGTTTATCCGCGAGTAATTCGGAGCCGACGATGAGTTCTTCGTCGAAACCCCATGGCGCGGTGTACGACGCCGTTCAGAAAGAATTCGAGAAGAAGATGCAAAAGTTATCCATCTCGACCAAAAAGAAGACGAAAAAGGACGCAGAAGATAATCTTGATGACGGAGGAGAAGATCACGACGAAATCGCAGACCTCGAAAACACGGAAGCTTACATTACCAGAGCAGTAACGATCGCCATCGAAGGTTTGTTAAACGCAGCGCAAACGATCGAACGCGTCATGTACTCGAACGAATCGCCGAAACAGTTTCAAACCGCCAAGAAAATGCTAGACGCGGTTTGGGAAACCTTAGCCTCTACGTTTTCGTTAACTCTCGACTTAGCCGAAAACGACGACACGTGCTTATACATATTGGAAGCATATCAAAACGCCGGCCGAGCGTCGGTGAAATGCAAACACAAACTCGCGAGAGAGGCGTTTTTAGGCACGTTGTGTCACTTTGCTTTGCAAATGCCCAAAAAGCAATTCGACGATAACGGAAATATCGTTCCAAAGCTGTCCGTAAAGAATGCGTTGAGTTTAAGAGCTATATTCAACATCGTAGACGCGTCTAACGGGCACTTGGAAGACTCTTGGTTTATGGTATTAGAAACCATCGCGTCTCTCGAACGCACGTTAGGGGTTGCGGAGAAGACTATGAAATCGAGAGTGCGAGAGTACGTCCCAGATGGATTGAAACCATCTAACTGGACAAACACTGAATACGAATACAAAGAAGAATTCTACGTCTTTTCGGAAGCCGCGCAAGATATGTTCAACGCCATGAATGCGTACGACGACGACGATTTGATGCACGTGGTGGATGCCTTGATCAAGGCAAACATTCGGGAATTGCGAGAGGCTCGGGCCTTGGCGGAGAAACAAGCTTTATCTTCTGCGAAGAAGAAAGCTTTAGCAGAACAGAATAACGCGAGAAGTAACGGAGTAAAGAAACCAATGACATCCATTCGCTTGCGCAGCTTGGAGCGTTTACGCGCGGTGATGGAAGTCAACGTGTCGAGAAGGTTTGCCTTGTTTTGGGACGCGTGCGCGAAACATTTTCTTAAAACCATATTGGAGGAAACAGGGAATCCTCGCGAGCAAGCGCACGAAATTTACGAAAAAATTGCCATCAACGTTCTCGAAACCGATTTAGATCTCGACGAGAAGAATGTGGCATATGCCAAATCGGTCGGATTTGAAACCGTCGAGTGTTGTGTGGCGACGTTCGTTAGGACGATGTACGACGAAGCCGTGGATTATCGAGGGAAGCAATTGTCATTGTCGCTCGCAAACGCGCTCGCGAGTAAGCGCGCGAACAGACTGAAAACTTCCTGGCCTATTATTTTAAGCACGCTCGCGAAATTAGCCGAGAACGAAGGTGACGCCGATTTAACGATTGAATCCTTCGTCACGGTGAAAGTGATCGAAAAAGAGTGCTTGCCGCACATCGACAGAGCATATTACGGAGAGGTGTCGGAATGCTTCTCGAGCTACGCGCACCAAAGGAACGAAATCAACGTCGCACTGTCTGCGGTGCAGTCTTTGTCGACCGTCGCTGATTATTTCAGTGATGTCTGCCACCGCCCAGAAGGTGCGACAGATGTGCAGTCGTGGGCGTCTAAAAAAATGACCCCCACGAGAAATGGCGTCAAATTGAACTTAGTCACAAAAAATGGTCTCGCGGACTTTTCAATCTCACCCGTCATTTCCCATTTATGCGAACGATTCGACGATAGTCGAGTAGAAGTGAGAGATTTAGCCGTGCAAACTTTCGCGACGTTGTTCGTTTCAAGAGCTTCGTTGTTGAGTAAGAACGAATTGAAAGAGTGCGCGCAAAAGGTTGTGTACCCGACCCTCGACAAATGCCGGAAGATTGCAAAAGCGGCGTCTATAGAGGACCCGGACGGACTGAAAATCGAATGGGATTTCTCTTTAGTGAACATGCACGCCTCTTTGTTCGGAAACGTGTTGCGAAACACGTTACCGTTGCTCGTTACCGTGGAAAACTTTGACAAAAACTTTGACGAGATGTGTTCGTTCTTTGTCGATTCGGTCCTGTCCGATTGCGAAGAACTCGGAAGTGCGGCTTTGGATAATTTTTTGTCAGTTTTGTTAGAGCAAGACGAATCGACTACGAAAGGTATGCCGAGACCGCTGTGGAAGAAAGCGATGAAAGCGCTGCACGTGGCGACGGAGAAAGCCACGTTGCCGCCATCGGTATCTCCGCAAAACACGCGCGTCGGAATCGCCACTTTCTTCGGTTCTTTGTACGATGGTAAGTCGGATTCGTTCGACGACGCCGATTGTCGAAGCGCTATTCTTGCGTTACAACAGTTGATTAATTCTCCGTGCGTTGCCGAGGACGCGCAGCCAGTCGACGGTGCTCAATGGGACGCGCAGAAACGCGCGCTCAAATCCATGCGGTACATGTGCGCCAAATCGAAAGAAGGTAAAACTCGAACGTTAGTGTGCGTGGAAACGTTCAACGCTTTATTGAAAACTTCCATGGGCTATGGTGAGCGCCAGTCGACGCAAACACCCGCGGATTTGGCATTTGCCAAAGCTGGAATGGAAGCTTTCTATGAAATGTACGATACGGTTGCGAACGACGAAACGAGAGCGGAGACGTACGGCTTCGCGATGACAGCAATCGCAAAGCTCGCGCGACGATGGAACGCGACGCTAACGCAAAGGGCCAACGTAGAAGACGAAGAATATGATGATGCAGAATATATCGAGCAATTGAAAAACTGGAACGCGGTGTTGATGCAAAAAACTGCGTTGCAAGCGCTCGTGGTGGTTTCGAGAAGAGGCGTCGCGTCGTTGAATTCACCGGCGGTTTCCTCGAACAACGGCATATCCGCGAAAGCGGCGGCAAAATCAGATTGGTCGGCAACCGCGGATGCGTTTGAGACTGTTTTGGGACAAAATGTTGAAATTATGAGCTCTAACGACGATAACGACGACGACAAAGAAGCGATGTTGGATGAAGAAGACGATGGAGAAGAAGGACAACAGAACGAGGACGACGAGAGTGTCTCTCGCAGGGCTAAAAAAGCGAAAACGTTCTCGGACCTCACGATTGCGTCTGTCATGTCGCTCGGTGAAGTTGTTCTCAGATACTCTGTCATTGCTGAAGACGAATGCGTTCTTCGCTTCTTGCGTTCGTTGGCGCGCGGATGCGCGGCGCCTCGCATCGACGTCGCTTTAGAAAGTTATGCGCAATTGTGCGATGTGACGCGTTTCGCTTCATACAAAGATGAGAAAAAGAGGAGCGAAGCTGCGTTTACGCATCGCGCTCGAGTGGCAAACTTTGCCTTTCCGAGACTTGTCGCGTGCACGAAAAACTTCCTCGACGAACACGCCAACGCGCCTTTGGATACGTGGACGTACGATACCACTCGCGACGCTTTGGAAATGTGCTCGACGTTAGCCGTGTCTAAAGACGTCGCTCATTCGCAAAATGAAGTGTTGAACGGCATGCTCGAAAAGGCGAGAGAGAGTAAGAGCGGCGGCGAGGGTAAAGACGAAGAGCTCGTCTTGGGTGTTTTCGCCTACGAGGCTTTGTCCAAAGCGGCGGCGGCTTCCGCGGTGGAGGATATTAAAAAACTAGCTATGTTTGCGTTACTTGGCGCTGGGAAATACTTGGGTCTTTTGTCATAAATCTCTAATATAATATTCTAACAGACAAAAACTTTCTTGATTGATTTTACACGCACAACAATTATTCTCTCTTGTTCAAAAGCGACTTGGCGTTTGCTTCCGCGTCGGTCAAATCGGTCGATTGATACTTCGCCAACAACTCTCGCTTTTTCTTGGCGATCACCAGCGCTTCTATGTCCGAATCCTCCGGAAGCGGCACGTACGCCTTCGGCGGCTCTTCTACGTCTACGTTTTTACCATTATTACTCGTTGTTGTCGTCGTCGTCGCTCGAACTTCTCTTCTACCACTACCATCAACCAACGCCGCTCCAGTCTCTTTATCCACCTCTACTCCCATATCCGCCGCTTTCAACAGCTGCATCGCCTTCCAATTCTCCGCCGCTTCTCTCTTCAACGCAATCTCCGCCTCTCTTTCCTTCTTCAAAAAATCCCCGTCCTCCTCGTCGTCGTTAAACCCAAAATACTTCGCGTCCGCTCTCCTCAACATCTCCGTCTTCGTCCGTTTCTTCCTCCTCGCTTTCCCTTCCTCGTCGTCCTCTTCTTTCTTCTCAAACAACTCCTTCACCCCGGGTAAATTCTTCGCCGCGCCGAAATACTTATAGTGCCTCGCCGCGCCTTCCAACTTCTCGTACCCTTTCGGCTTCACCGTCACCCCCCCTTCCTCGATCCCGCCGCCTCGAACGATATAATTCGGCCCGCCTAACTCTTTAATCCGCATTTCCCACTGCCATTTTTCTTTGAGAAGTTTGTTAATCTCGTCGTTTAAATCCCGCAAACGGTGTTCCCCTAAGCCTTCGTTTTGGATTTCCATCACTTTGCGTCCAACTTCCCTTAAAATCTGCGAGCGGAATTTATCCGCCTGGGAGACGTCGTCGCATTTTGCCGTGTGGTTCGGTCTTTTGCCGGATCTGTCCATGCCGGAGAGGAGTTCTTGCTTTCCGGAGACCCATTTGTTGAACATGCCCTGTTGTTGTGTTCGTGTTTATACGTTTATGTCGTTGAAAGAGAGAGAAAGAGAGAATTAGACGAACGCGTCAGAGAGATGTAAACGACGATTCAAACGCAGACTACGAGAGGAGCGAACGCTCCAAAAACAGGAAGAACAAAGAGTAAACATTTGATGGTAAAACGACGCACGTTCGCTTTCTCTTGGTTTCTCGCCATGGGGATCGACTGTTGGATCTGTTTCGCGCGGGTGAATTTGTGGCGGCTTTTCGGGAGAAAATCTTCACTTTTTGCACCATTTTGACGCGCGCGGAATAGAGGAAACAACACAACAACGAGACAATAAAACAATCAATGGTGCTCTTGAGAATCCGCACTCGGGACGGTACCGAACGTCTCGAGTGCGCAGACGGCGCAGGAGGAGGAGAAAACGACGTCGTTAAAACAATCTCGGACGTCCAAGATTTAATCTCGAAGCAACCGTGGGGCGTTCCCGTGGAGAATCAATCGTTGAGTTTAGACCCAAGTTTATTGCTCCGCACTTCCTCAGAAAACGCAGACGAGACGAAAGCGAAGACGAAGAAAGAAGTGGTGGTATTAAGTCCTCGAAAAACGTTGAAATCGTTACAACTGAAGCACGGGGATATCGTCTACATGACGTATCCAGATTCGATCGAAAGAGAGGTGACGAAAATGCGAGTCAACGTGGAGACGAAACCGTTCGGGGCGAAACGGACGATCGAGGAGATGATTTCGAAACAAGTTCGAATTGGGAGGCAAGAGAGAGGGAACGTGGCGTCGGTGTCTTTTTGCGGACACGCGGCGAACATGTTTCAGAGTTACGTGAATAATACGCTCGGATTTAAACAAAGTCGGTTCGGGTGGTTGTACGGGACGAAGACGAAGAGGAAGAAGGAGAAGACGGAGGAGGAGAAAGAGAAAGAGAAGAGTAAAGATGCGAGCAGCAAGAAGAAGGAAAAAGATGAAGAAGAAGGAAAAGAAGACGAGATGATCACGGAGTTATTTGCGGACGTGATTTACGAGCCGAATCAAAACGGGAACGCGTACGTGGCGCACGTGGACGAGGAGGACGAGGAGAGCCAAACGGCGGAAGCGATCGCCAACGCCATGGGATACGAAAGAATCGGGTGCGTGTTTAGTCAAAGCGACGTGGATCGAGGCGACGAGTCGGTATCCGCGATGAGCGCGCACGAGGTGACCTTGTGCGCAAAATTACAAGCGAAATACGGGAAAGAATTCGTGACGGTTATCGTCGTGCAATTCGAAGACGAAGACGAGGAGATGCAAGTGACGTTCGAGGCGTTTCAAGTGTCCGACCAGTGCGTGAAGTTGTACGAGGACGGCTTTTTCGAGTTGGACGAAAAGACGGGCGTGGCAAAACTTCCAGCCTCGTCGTCTGCTGGTATCACAAAAGAAGAAATAGAAGAAGAAGAAGAAGGGTCGTCGTTTAGCAATTGGGGCAGTCACACGAAGCTCGTCAAACCGGTCATGGTCGAGCGCAAAGACGTGACCGAGGTGGACAACGATTTCTGGATCGTCGCGGTACCGATCAAAGACCACACCGGAACTGCGCAATCTGGATTCCCAATCGAAAATAGACTCCATCCTCCTCAAACCGCGGACGATATCCGCTCCGCGATTCAATCTCGTTCCGCCACGTGTTCGTCCTACGCCGAAAAGTTGAGAGATTTTCATTTGCTCTTGTTCTTATCCAAACAAATGGATAAGAACGACGTGCTGGCCATCGCGGAGAGCACGAACGATTACATCGACGGTGGGGACGTGAGCGAAGGGTACAAGGTTCTGATCGACGCCATAGCCGGTATCGCTTAAATCTTCTCGTTTTACTTTTTTTAGCGGAATACTATTTTGAATTGTGTGCACTCTGTTTTGCGTGGTTAAAATTGTGTATTTTTCTCTTCTTTTCTCGAAAACGCATTTTTTTCAATCTCGAGAAAAAGAATAATATCTTTATTATTATATAGCAGTGTTGCGACGACGAACGAGTGTTTACTAAATGCCGCAAGCTCTCCCTCCGCAAGACGACCCAGATTTGGTCGCCCCGACGTACGTCCCACACGTCCCACTCCAACCGCTCACGAGCGAGAACGAGAAAAATCCAGATTTGGCATCCTACCCTGTCAACGAAAATGCGTTCAAAAACGATCCGTTTTTCCACGCGCACAAATCTATGTTCCCGGACGGAGAGACGATGCCTATTCGGGTGAAAGTATCCACCGCGTGGCACAACTTACCGTCTCGAGAGAAGTTGCAATCGAAAGGCCACGTGGTGCACGTTCCGAAAAACGGGAACATCACCATCCGAAAGTTCAAAGAACAACTCTCGGAATTAGACGGTTTCCCAGACGCGACGAACATGCAACTCCTCTGGTTCGCCAAAGTCCTCGGTCGAAAATACGACTACGACGACCTCCCTCGAGGCAAATCAACCGACCAGCTCAACGAATACATCCCAGACGAACACAAGCTCACTTTGAACGATTACAACGTCATCCCGTGGCTCCTTAAATTCCCGGATTGGGAAATCGTCGCCACCGTCCTCGACCGTGCGCCCGTCGACCGCTACGAAGCCATCCACCGCGCCGTCGCCGAACAAAAAGGCGTCAAAGATATCGATAAGCACATACGAAAGTTGAAAAAAACCGAAAAGTGGACGACGTTTTTGGAAACCGACGTGGAACAAACGAGGAAAAATCGTGAAAGTCGTTTAGGGCCCGGGGCTTAAGACATCGTCGTCATCGTCGTCGAGAACGCTTTTACCTTTCGAAGAGGCAGAGGTGAGAGCGCGAAAGGTGGTCAAAGACCAGAAAAGAAAGAGAAGCCCAAACTTTCTAAAAATTTAATTGTCCGAAAAGTCGTTTTTTGAATACCACGAGCACTAATATTTATACACAAAATCTTCATTTCCACAAGTTGTATCTCTCTGTTCTCTCTCTTGTGCTGCTGTTTTGTCTGCGGTCGTCGCGTATCAACGGACGAAGAAATAAGAGATTCGTGTGTCGGTCTCTCTCGTCGCAAAGGATCCAGGAGGTTTTCTCTCTTTTGTTCGTATCAAATCTAAAGTCCAAATTTGTAATCCCGAGAGTCTTGGGAAGAAAAATTGACTTTTTGAATTGAAAAGATGTCGAACCCGTTCGATATTCCGACGCCGCCGAAAAAACGAACGCCGAACCCGTCTCGAGACGATTACGAGGGGATGTTTCCATCCTCGTCTTCGGCGTTACGCGGGGATGGTTCTGCTGAGAATAATACCAATGTTGCCGCGCGAATGTACGCGGACGAGGAGGAGGAAGATTCCTCCCCGTGGGGGACGAATACGAGGTACACGCAAAGCGCGGATTACCATCGGTCGATTGATACGGAGGTGAGGTCCTCTGGCGGTGGCCAGACTGGTGGTGGGATGATGATGGCACAGTCTGGCGGATATTTTGGGAGAGGCGATTACGAGGAAGAGGAAGAAGAGTTGGAGGATGAAGAGGACGGGACGCAAGGGACGAATACGCAGAGGAGTTCGTATAATTCGGCGATGCAGACGCAGTCGACGACGGCAGGTGGCAGTGGTGGTGGTCACATGGTGCGGTCGTCTCTGCAGAGTGGTGGGAGTATGACTCCACCGCAGGCGACGAGTCCGAATCCTAACAATCCGGGACGAACGTCGACGAGCTCGTTGAGAACGTCGGTCTCCGCGGAGAGTTATAAATCGTTCGGGAATAGGTTGAGGAACGTAATCAAGCAGTCACAAGAGCAAGGAAGTCGCGTGAAGGCGAGGAACGACGCGAGAGCGGAAGAACTGGCGATGAATCGAAGGTATAAGGGCGGTCAGCAGTTGTTGGTGGAGAATCAAAGGCAAGAGGTGACGATGGCGTCCTCGTACGGGACGTTAGATCAACATCAGTCGAGGTCGTTGGACGTTTCGAGAGACTCGAGAGATGAGCGAGGTGGAGCTGGTGGAGTTCCACCGGGTAGCGCGCAGAAAAAGCTCGGATTCTTTGCGCGCAGACGCGGCGCGAGTTCGGAATCCGTCGATCAACAACCGCAGCAACAACAACCTCCTCAAACGGAAGGAGATATAAAATCGAAGAAATCTTTGAAACACAAGATGAAAAGTTTACAGCGACGTACGGGGCAAATGGTCCTCGAAACCGTTCGCGTCGTCGATAAGCCGAAAGACGACGATTTCAACAACCTGTGGAGACGAGTTCAGAAATCTGATAAAGTTTTGCAGCAACTCGGCAAAGAGTCCGCGAAATTTTTAGCCGCTTTGAAAGAAGTTTCCCTCCACTCGAAAGAAATCTCGACGTTACTCTTACAGTTCGCCGAAGGTGACGAGAGCGAGGACCCACGGAATCACGCGAACGCCGCTCGCACCCAAGGAGGATATGAAGACGTCGAGTTTCGAAAACAGAAAGATTTAGTCACGGAGAAAGCGACCAAGTTATTAGACGTGACGCGATCGATAGACGACCGAATCATCCCAATGTGCGCGGATGCAATGCAAAACTCGTTTGGTACCATTCGCGATAAACGATTGGAACAGTTTCCTGCGTATCAACCGTGCGTGGATAAGCGCACGGCGTACATGCGCGACATGGATGCCTACGAACGCCGTTTGGAAACGGCTCAAAACGCGAAGAAAAAAGACATGGAATACATCGACAAATCGAAACGTAAAGCTGAACTCTCGCAGAACCGTTTCCAGACATTCTCTTCGCGATTGGTGGAAGATTTGGTCCTCTTTGACGGCAGTCGTTTCGAAACGTGCGGCGAGTTGGTCGACACGTTTGCCGAGAGCTTGAATTTCACAGTTGATCGAGAACAAGACGTTTTAAGGCTCGTCGGAGGGAGCGAAAAGTGATAAAACAAAACACAAATAGTTTCGCGCTAATTTTTTACTCTTTCGCGCATGTATAACAACATCACACATCCTCTTTCACTACACGCATTCATTCATTTACTTAACTCTCCTCCTTCTTTTCCTCCTCTCCTTCGCTTCGAGGAGGCCTGTTCTTCAACTTCAACCCAGGACTTAACTTCTCGATCAAATCGTACGCCTGGTTAATAACGTCCGCTTCGCTCTGTGCCATCGACAACACGTCCCCGACCGCTTCTTTCATCGCTTTATCTCGCTCTCGCGGGTCTTTGATGTCGTCCTCGTCGGACGGATACCCTTCCTCCGCGAACTCTTTCATAGATTCCGACATGTTCTCCTTGTCCCCGTACCCCAACGCTTTGGCGTCGTCTTCCTCGATCGTCGCTCTTCTTACTACTAACACCCCCGTTGTTTTTCGTCGGCTACACCCTCCTCCTAAATGTCGAACGAATTTAACGGAAGAAGAAGAAGAAGAAGAAGAAGAAGTCTGAATCGTCATCCTCGCCGCGGTGGTAGTTGTCCTCCCCGAAGGGGTGGTGAGAGTGACCAAAAAAGGTTGCGCGAACACCATCAAGTTCGTTTCCCGATGACTTACTTGTGTGGATAATTTTGAGTATTTGGTTTCTTTTAATATGAATGCGCGTGTGCTCCTCCTGTTTGTATTTCTTCTCATTTTATCAGTTTTACATGTCTAAGCGATAGTTGTTGTTGTTATTGTGGTGATAGTAGTAGTATGTCGCGTGGTGCATCTCTCTCCGCGTGACTTGAAGACGCCGCCCGCGTACAAATTTATACGCTCGTTCGCAAAAGTCGTCTCGGTTTTTGGCGCGTCGTTTCAAGTCTCGTTTTCCTTTTCTCCGTTTCTTTCTCTCCTTAATCCCTTTATTGTGTGCCCTTTCAAATGACCTTGGTAAACCGAACGCCGTTGATAATACCACCCATCATCGCCTTCCTCACGTTGGACTTGAAATTCGACGTCGATTGCATCAAATCTTTCGCCGCTTCGCTATTTAACGGGTCGCTGGCGTTTGGATCGATGAACAGAAACAGCAAACCAAAAATAACGCTCGTGACCGTTTGTACCGGACTCCAATCTTCGCGCAAAACGTTCAAGCAAATGTTCCCTTTCGTGTCCAAGTTCGGATGGTACACTATTTGGTCGCACAACACTTTCGGCGGTTCGTGCGGGTACGAGTCTGGTATTTTAAACGTAAACGTAAACCTGCCGCCTTGCCAATAGTTTTCGCTCGGTTTGATTTCAATCTGGAAGTACATCAAGTCGTTCTTGCCGTTCGGGAACTTAATCGACATCCCTTTTTCCAACTTCAACTCGGCTAAATCTATTTTATATAATGAAAAGAGAAACGTGTCAGTGTATTGTTATTACACGCGATATGCGCGCCGAGAAAAAGAGAAGAGCGTCATCGAAGCGAGACAACACGAGTGATGATTTCATACCTTTGGCTAACCGAATCTCCCCGGCACTTTTCTGCGGCCCTTCCTGCCCGCTCGCTTTCACCGCCGCGGCGGCGCGCTTCTCCGCATCCTCCGCTTGCTTTTTCTGCGTGTTTTTGTGTGCGCATATGGAAGAAAACGAGAGACAGGTCAGCGCAACCACACCGAGAGACTTCATCTTGAAACAACACGTAAAGAGCGATGAAAAGACGATGAGATGATGTTTTTCATCGCGCGACGAAGAAAAAAAAGTCGAGAAAACGAATACTATTAAAACGAGGGAAGAAAAGAGTCTTCTCGGTACCTTTGCGGCGACGAGTTTTATCATCTCTCTTACGCTCTCTTTCTCTGTCGCGTCTGCTCGTCTGAGCTTCTTTCTCTCTCTCTTTCTCTCTC
>JGI20151J14362_10002404_pt1 | contig 13257 bp, 13 predicted proteins | sample COG_01_FD_14362 | JGI IMG/M metagenome (IMG submission 14362) | reverse complement strand
TAGATTGAATAATACTCCAACATGGATTAGGACTCCTATTAAGATTGAGGAAAAGAAGGAAAATAAGGAACAAAAGTATGTTCTTCATGCTACTGGACACGCCGATATGAATGGGCGCAAATATATTGCCCTACCTTCAAAATGTGACGTCTCTGACCCTACTATTAAACGGAAATATAATTTAATGTAGTCATATTATGTATCTGTTGTATGTGTTGTATATTTTTATTGTCTCGCTGGTTCACTTTCCGCCTCTAACATATTGTATTTAATCCCTAGTTCTCGCAGTGATATCTTATCTATAGAATATAAGTAGTTTTCATACCACGGAACTGGGGTGTATTCTTCATAATTTTGTAACATTTCTTCTCCTGCTTTTACGTCACGTGTCGTGTAAGTCAGTTTTTTACCGGTCCGAATGCGAAAAGAAATGTTATTGGTTGAAGAATGGTTTGTGTAAAATGGAATTTTATTTACGTACACATGTGTGCTGTCTATATCAGAATCTTTGCAGCGGGAGTGTGCGAAATTTAGGACTAGGTCCTTATTTTCGCAGACTATATCAGCTACGTTCTTATAGATATTTAAGTCGGTATCCATATCCTGAATTCGGATTATCTTACCGACCAGACAATCGTGCGCGAAGAATCGCCCTCTGCCAGCGCCTGGAATACTAGAATGCTTAATCTCGGTTTCTATCAAAAACCCGCCTTCCATTATATTATAGTGACGGATTTTAAGTTTAAATGTTTTTGACATTCTATATACGGAGCATTGTGATTGGTCCGAGGAATGTCGCTAAGAAACTCGCTACCGAGATGAAAGAGTCGGTGTGGTCCAATAATTTAATCGGATTGAGGGGCGAATCTTTCGGATTGTCTATCGGTAGTTTGCGCTCACGAATGTTGGATGATATCTTGTCTATTTCCTTGGGAATGTCCAGATTTTTAAGAACATCCACCTCTTTGATCATAACATAGAGGAACGTCACGCCGGCTACCATTGGTAGATATGCGTATTTCACCTTGTTGTCAATTATGTTATCGTAGTCCTTCATATATATCTCGGTCAAGAGCATAAGACCGCCTAGTCCGATGAAGAATATTTGCATTATCAGAAGGATGTAGTTGCCTTTAAGTTTTTCATAGGCGCCGTATTTGAGAATGTTGGTCGCTTCGGAAATCTTTGAGCACATCCCAGTGCTGTTCAACCAAAATAAGAGGTATGCGGTGAATAGCGTGTATATGATGTAGTATGAGTTAACCGAGTCTTTGTTAAAGAAGTTGTTCTCTGGATTAATCTTGTAATAGGTCATGCACGCCACGATACCTTGTAAATATAATACAACCACGATTAATGTTGAAAAAATGTGATTTGTCGTGTTACAAGTGGGATTGTTTCTTAAAATTAAATCAAATCCCTGAATCACGCTGAACGCCAGAGTGATTATACCGAATATAACATCGTTGTTCTTCTTACCGCTATATAGTAAATATATTGAGGATAATATACCTACGACAAACGCTATTAGCGATGTAGTTGAGCTCAAATACATATAATATTATATAATATTAAATTTATTTGATTATAATGCTTTGAATATTTAGATACTTTTTAGATTGATTTGTTTTTTACATATTTAAATTTTTTACATATTTACATATTTAAATTTTTTACATATTTAAATTTTTTACATATTTAGATACTTTTTAGATTGACAGTCCACAACCTAGTTTAGCCAGCTTATCGTTGCTAATTTTGTGATTATTGAGCTCCGGAGTATTATGCAACGATTTTTTATCGTAAATCCATACATTAAGCAGTCCATCAACGAGGACTTGTTCGCTAAAATCTGCGAGATCTAGACGACAATTCTTCATGTAATCGGGAACGTATGATCGCGCCCTCAATAGGTCTCGGTCGGGTTTATAGTCGGGGGCAATGTCCACGACTACCACTCGCTCTTCGGCTAAATTGATGGCGGAATCGATCGTCTGTTTTCGCAGATATTGGGGGAGATCGTTCAGATAGAACATGCACGTGACTACGTCGTATTGCTCGTCGGGAAAATCATCGTTGGTAAACGAGTGGCGGAATTTTTTTTCTGGAAACAGCTTTTGGGCTTTTTGCACGGTGTACTTGTTTCGGTCAATTCCTAGACAGCCCGCTGCCTCCGACGTAGAATACCCGAGACCACAACCAATGTCCAAGATGCGCTTTCCTGGACCCTGCGCCTCGATGATAAGGTTTCTCACTTTTGTGCTATCCGCGCTGGCAGGAAGAAACGGGTAGCTGGTAGGATTCCAAGAAAAAACATTATTTACTAGTGCGAACAAGATAAGCGGGCGCATCATTTACATATTAGTTTGGATATTATCTTTAAACTTATTATTAAAGGCTTTGTGACTATTTACTATTAAGAGGGCAGGATTTTGGCTGAATCCGTTTATTACACGACGGGTTGGTTAGGAAACTGTTGCAGACGGGGCAATACGGTGGCGGTATTTGGATGAGCTCTTGTAACTCTTCCACATACGGCTTTAGAACTAATTCAATTGGAATGGGCAGGGGCAGCGCACTCTTATTAGAGAGATTTGTGGCGATTGGCTTTACGAAATTGACGTTTACGAAGTTGACGTTTACGAAATTGACGTTTACGAAGTTGACGTTTACGAAATTGACGTTTACGATTTTACGAATGGTCGGACATATTAGTTTTAGTTGATATATTTTTATTTTATTGTTATCCACTTTCAATTTTATATGAATTAGAATGAGTTAACATTATGGTTTGAGAATAATGATTTAAATATATTTTTGTAGTTTTAGATACATTATGCGAATGAACGATACGGAGAACGACGGTTTTGATTTTTATACGGGATTTGAGGGGTTCTTTGAGGCGGAATGGGTTCACCACATTGCTTCGCAGCCGCTGACGACGACGATCGCGCAATGCTGCTCCGTGTCTCTCGCCGGTGCGGTGTTCGGTTTTATCGGCTACATGGTGCTCTGCGTGCCGAGTCCAGATGAGGTGGAGAGGAAGCGGCGCAAGAAGGAGATTATGGACTACAACCAGGGCTACGTGGCCGAGCTAGAGGATTTGGAAGAGCGCGACCTTACCGAAGACGAGTTGGCCGGTCTTTCGGAGAGAGTGGTGGAGGACGACACGCCGTTTGGGAGGGTGATTATGACCTACAGCAGCGACTCCGAATCATACTGGTACTACGCGGACAGCAAGAACGTGCCGTATATGACGCTGGATGCGCTGTCGCGTCAATTCGCGGTGACATACGATTGCAAGACGGTCTGCGTGAACTATAAGGAGGAGTGGGAGAAGAGCAAGGCGGCGGCGCTGGCCCAGAAGACCGAGGACGCGAAGAAGCCGGTTGAGACCGTTGTTGAGAAGGGCGAGCGGGACGTGTTTGCGAAATTCCAATCATACAATACGAATAACAAGAGGACCGACTCAATTAAACGAAGGCGGTATCGCATCATGACGGACAAATCAAACCAATTTAGCCATAAAGGGGCGTTGGCCGATTACAAAAAGGTTCCGACTAGCAAGCAACCCGATGGTAATAAAAAGGGGTTGAGCTTTTCAGAATTTAAGGCGAAACAATGCTGAACGCGTGTTTAATGATAATTAAAAGCTCACTTTTTATATATATATATGGTCCGACGACGAGCAGTAAATCCATCTCAAACGAACTCAGAAGGAATATATAACGGTATTAGAACTAAGCTCCCGACTCGAGATAAGGTAACTGGTGCTAGTGAGAAGGTTAGTGAGGCGGCCGCCGAGTTCGGCAAGCTCATAATTGAGATTCTTGAAAGAGCAATAATGGTTTATGGCGATGATAGAAATATCATCTTTAGTGTAATCTCCACTATAATGGATGCGGTCAATAATAGTGTTATGGGGGGGTTGACTGGGTTAGAAAGCGAATTGGAAAAAATAGTCAATGAGGAAAAAGCGAAAGGTAGCGGTAAACCAAATGCGGCNCTTGATTTCCTTGCTGACTGTGCGAACTTCATTCGTTTTTTTTTAGAATATCTATACTATAATAAGAAATTGAAGATTCAAAAACATCTTATTAAGAAGATGGCTGAGGCGAAGGCGGAGAAGAAGGCGGCGCAGGAGGCGAAGATGAGGGCGTCGAGGTCGCGGGAGGCGGCGAGAGCAGCGAGGAAGAGGGTGGAGGAGGCAGATGAAAAAATAAAAGATTTGCAGAAACAGCAGAATGAGGCGAATGACAAGTCAAGCATACGGGCTGATACGGAGCAAAATGATGTTCTTACAGAACATAACAAGCGTATTGAATATCTAAATAACGCGTTCAAGCATTTAGTCTTTACGTATGGGCAACTTTCGGGGAGAACGATATACAACATAATACAGTTTTTACAGAACGGACCTCCGGCAAAAGTAGGGTATTTTGATCCAATATCGTTTGGCTCTTTGACTAACACTATGATTAGAGCCTCGCCACCGGGTGCAATCGCAGGACAAATAATGGATTCGGTCGTTGATTTTGGTAAGGCGTTCATTAATGCGGGCGAAGCCAGTTATGTATCGTTGGAAAAGGAACGCGAATTAGCAAACGAATATATGGCGTATATCACGGAGGACACTAAGAATCCAGGTGGTGCTCAAAGTGGTGGTAAACCTGAACCCTCTGTTGATCCAAAGAAGATTGAGAAAGAGACGTTTATAAAATATTATGATTCGGTTAAAGCAGAAAAAAAAGATAAAAAGGGTAAAGATAAGAATTATGAAGAGAGAATCAAGAAGTTGACTCGTAATAAGGGACGTAATAATACAAATCATAATATTAGCCAGTTAACAACGGGTAATATTGAGAAGAGAATTGAAGATGTTACCAATGCTATGGCTGAATTTAACCATGTTAATAATTTAAAAGCACTATTAGAACTAATACTCGCCAAAAACTATATAATTTATAAGAAAAGCATTTACATAGATAGTACTAATAATAGTAAAGATAAGTCTAAAATCCCACTTCTTACACGTGATGAAGTCAAGAAAATGCGTGAGGATGATAAGGTGGTAACAGTATTTAATAAGATAATTGACAACTTTAATACTGCAATTAAATCGCCAGACACAGCTACATTAGATAAATTAACTATAGAAAAGTCAAACCCTCAGCTATACGGATTTGTAATGAATTTTATTAGAAATAATTACAAGAGTGCCGAGGACCAGGTGGAAGAGCTTACCAAGAAGATAGATGAGGCGAATGAGGACACGGCGACGCAGGATCCAATGAAGCAGCAGAGAGATTTTTTTCTTGATGTTGTGGTAAAGGAGCAGAAATTGGCGGTGGCGCTGGCGGTGGAGGCGGTGGCGAATGCGAAGGCGGAGGCGAAGGCGAATGCGAAGGCGGAGGCGGAGGTGGAGGTGAAGGCGAATCAGGAGGTGGCGGCGACGGATGATTCGGTGAAGGTGGTGAAGGCGACGAAGGCGGCGGCGGATGCGAAGCGTGAGTTGCGTCGGATTATTGATATGCAGAACAAACTTATGCCAAAGGACCAAACTGATGATACATCATCAAAAGGTATTGATGACGCGAAAACAGAGTTGATTGTCGCGAAACAAACGGCGTTGGATAATGCGGGGAGTATGAATATTGATGATGATATTAATGAACAATTACTTAAATTACTTGCTCTAATGGAAAAACCAGATGATGATGTAGGCCTCCCAGAAAACCGAGAAGGGCGTGTAATAAAAAATGGATGGAAAAATAATATATTATTAGCTTTAAAAATAGTAGCTTCAAACAAATTAGCTTTAGCTTCAAAAAAATTAGCTTTAGCTTCAGAAAAATTAGCTTCAAAAAAAGGGGTTATTACAGTGGAAGCACAAACAAATCAATCCAAGGTAAACCCCCCGATGAAAGCATCAAATGAAACAGTTGAAATTGACAAAAAACTTCGGATGAAAAATGCGGACATAATAGATGGCGAAAATACAGACGGCGAGAATAACAAGGATGAAAAAAAACTTGCCTACATAACTAGAGAAATTGCCAACCTCAACAAAATGGTCACCGAGGAGAATAAACACATTAAACAGTTAAGAAAGAGTATGGAAGACACTAGCAAAAGTAAGAAGACGAAAAAACCAAAGGAAGGGAAAGAGTTTTTAGAGGAAGAATATAATTCGTTGCTTGACCTATTAAATAAAATTAAAATACAGGAACTGGGAGAGCTGAATAGTGAAATTCATAACAGTGGGGATTTTGGGAGGTTGGCGTCTACATATGTAAACTTAAAGCGAGGGATGGCGGCCGATATTAACGGTCTTATTAACACTGTTAAGGCGAACGGCATCCAGGAAGAAGACCAAGAAAATTTAGAGCTAGTTAAATCGGGGTTGAAGAAAATGCTTAGGTTTATTAGTAATAGAGAGTTTGGGAGTATTAATGCTTTGTTTAAACGACAGAAAAAGAAAAAAACGCGCAGAGGCCAGGGCGGTGGCGATCTTTCAAATATTAGGCGTCATATTGCTAAGGCGACGCGCCGGATTGAAACAACGTTGAACAATTTTAACAATACGCGCAGAAATAAGCGGATTAAACCTCGCAAAACACGGCGGGTAAATTATGGTCATTAATTTAAATAGTTTGTTTTATTTAAATTAATCTTTGTGTGTGTGTGTGTATTTTGATTAATTCTTTGCTTTTCTGGTGCGTTTCGTTTTGTTGGTGCGTTTCTTGCGTTTCGTTTTGCTGGTGCGCTTTTTTAGGCGGGGCTGTTTCGGTGGAGGGGGGCAGAATTTCTGCTCTTTATCCTTTATATTGTAGATCCCCTTGGTTATTATTTTGCCGGCCTTGATGCCGCGGACGCTGTTTCCCATGGCGTCAAGCGGAGGGGAGACGATGGCGAGACCGCCGATGCCCTTCAGGATGATGATGATGCCGCCCGCCACGCCGCTCTTGGCCGCCACGTAGCCCACCTCGGCGGCCCAGGTGCCCGAATACTCGTATAGGCCCGACCGGTGCATCGCGCGAATCACGTAGTTGGCGGTCTCTTTGGAGATTACCTTTTTGCCCGTGTTCGGGTGGTAGCCGCCCTTGGCGAAGACGCACGCCATGGTGGCGAGGTCGCGCGCGGAGACGGTTTTGGAGCATTGCTGGGTGTAGACGTCTACGCTGTCGTCCACATCGCCGTAAAAACGCTCGTGGGATTTGAGCAGGTACGCCAGCGCCATATTTTTGGAGTTCGTCGCACTTTCCGACTTGTAGACGGCGCTATCAAAGCCCAGCTTCTTGCCGGCGAACTGGTCCAGATTTCCTAGAACGCGGTTTTTGAACTTGGACTTGTCCTTTGTATACAAGAGACTGGTGGTGGCCATCGCGCCTTGGTTCACAAAGGGATTGATGGTGTGGGTGGGCGAGAGGTCGGCGGCGACGGCGCTATTGAAGGGCATCCAGCTACCGCTGTGGCCTATTTTTTTGCTGACGGTTTTGCCGCCTAGGTCCTCTACGGCCCGAGCGAGCGTGAAGAGCTTGCTGATGGACTCTATGGGCACGGTGGTGGTGGATTTGCCCGCCTCGTAAACATTGCCGCTACACGAAACAAAAGAAATACCGAATAGTTTCGGGTCGGCCTTTGCTAGCTCGGGAATATAGGACGCATTCTTGCCACCACCAGTATTCTTCAATTTATTAAATGTTTTATCAATAAGGGCCTGGATATCGGCGTCTTTCATTTTACTTTATAGAGAGATAATACTTTTACTCTCACTTCGTCTCGGGAGGCGCTTTTATTGCTTGTTTGGTAGTGCGGTTAGATAGCCACTCTAAATACCCAATGCTTTTCTCAATACTAAATGAAGATTCTAGGTGCTCGATTGCTATGTTTAATACCAATCTCTCCTGCTCCGTCATTGTAGTCTTGTATTCTTCGATAAGTTTGTCAGTATTCATATTGTTACTAGTCATTGAACCTATTAGATATATATATATGTATTTTCAATTTAATATGTAAAGTTATAAAGTTATAATATTTGTATAAAGTTATAATATTTGTATAAAGTTATAATATTTGTATATTTATCACTTGGTTACGATATAAAGTATTTGTTTTTCGCTTTTTACTGGGTTCTTTAGAGCCAGCTCGGTGAGCGATGTGTTTATTGTGTAGCCATTTGTCGCTAGATAGGTTATTAGGAACGCGCTATCTTCTATAGTGAGCAGGTCGTCGCCTTGCAGCGCGAATATACAGCGCTCGGCGGGACAGCACGGCGTGGACTGTTTGAACTCGGATAATTTGGGGCTTACTAAACGCTTGGTGATGGCGGAGAGGGGTCCAGACGGCATCCTATCCAAGGTGAGGATTCGTTTATAGCACGAATTAAACGAATCGTAATATACCTGCGACGAAATTACATTCGTTTCGGTTCCGCTCATTATATAACTATAACACTGATTATATAAACAATACAATATATAATCCGTGTTATATTATTGGAATCGGNTATTTGAAATAAAATTGATTTTATATAAACGGTGCGGTGTGAAAACTAATTATGGCTCGCGCAGATACTACGGCCGTNTTTCGGTTTAATTTTGACGATGCNGTCGTGGACGCGGTCACGGAGTTTGCCAAAACGCACGAGCACGATTGCGCGGCCGACTACAAGGAGGCGTGGACCCTGTGGTGCNGCGAGAACGAGGAGCTCATACGCATGGAAACGGGGCGTCTTACCGGAATAGGATACGACGGCGACGTTCTGGACAAGATGTACAAGGCGGGGCGCTACTACTTCCGAAAGAAGAAGACGGCGAAGACCGTGCCAAAGACGCGCCGAAACTATATTTCGGTGGACGGGGCGCTCATCTCAAAAATGGACGAGCACATTGACGAAAATATCAAGAGGGGCGATTTCAGTCCGGCGCGCGGATTTGATTTATTTGAAAAGGCGGAGGCGGCGTCCATAGAGGACGAAATTGCCCGCTTAAACGAGGAGACTAAAGACGACGACGTCAAGATAGAAATGTCGCAGAAAATAAAGAAAACATACAAAAATCGTTATTTCATTTTGAGTCGGCGATTTAAAGAGTCGGTTTCATCATAATAAAATAGCTCATATAATTATATGAGCAAACTGCTGAGCCAAGGAGGATTCGGGTGTGTTTACTATCCGGGGATTCGTTGCAAAAATTCTAAAGACGATGATGATATGAACGAATACGTTACTAAATTACAGCGGGACAATTTCAATTCAAAAAATGAGGCGGCCATTGGACTGCGCATTAAAGAGGACGTTATTTATAAGTATTTTTTTCTGCCCGTCATTTCAGAATGTCCTGTTAAAATGGCTAGTTTTAGTAAAGATAACGAGGACCTTGTATCCAAGTGCGAGGTGATAAAGGATACGGACAAGGATTATACGCTGATGAAAATTCCATATGCGAACAATAAACCGATTATGGAGGAGATATTTGACGAGCTGCGAGACAAAAAACACATTGTTATCTCTATATTAGAGGCGTACACGCACCTGTTAAAGGGGATAGAGTATCTCGTTGGCTTGAAGATCGTCCATTTTGACCTTAAGAGCGACAACGTGCTGTATGACTCCGATATGAACCACGCGAATATTATTGACTTTGGTCTCTCTATTCCCATAGACAAGATTACGCCTGAGAATATAAAAGAGTATTTTTATTTGTATGCGCCTGAATATTACCTGTGGCCGCTTGAGATTCATATTATAAACTATTTGCTTCACGAGGTGGAGGAGGGCGAGGAGGCGGTGGATATTGCAGAGAGAATAGCAGAGGAGTATGTTTCGTCCAATAAGGGGCTTGAAATGTTCAGCAAGGAATTCGCAAAATCGTTTCAGGAATCGTGTCGCAGACAGGTAGAAAATGTGCTGGGCAATTTTGATGGGGCGGCGCATAAAAAAATAATTACGAAGCTTATTGAAAACTACGCTACATGGGATAATTATGCTGTGAGTATTATGACTTTGCGGTTGATACATCTATTATTTCCAGACGGATTCCCGGAGAATCGGTTCTACATCGATTTCACGCAGTTACTTTTGACGAATATTCATCCGGACCCCGCGCGAAGAACCAGCGTTCTAGGCACACGGCAACGCTTTTACGAGTTGTTTTATTTAAATGAAAACATAGACACTTATATAAAAATGATTGAGGATATTACGGTTGATGTTGATAGGGTAAAATCGTTGGTTAGCAGAGAGACCGAGACGCTTAATTCGGTTATTGAAAAGACGGATTAGTTTTAGTGACTGATGTGATATTTACTTGAGGTGCTTCTTAATTTCTTTCATGCATTTCTTGCAGAGCTCGCACTTGTCGAGAATCTCGGAGGCGCTGGTATCGTCGTCGTCCGCTGTTTCGCATCGGCTCTTTGCGGTCTTGCTCTTCTTGCTCTTCTTGCCCTTTTTGCGCGTGATGACCTGCTTTCCCTTTACATACTTTGGGTCCTTGCCCGCTTTGATTTCTACCCACTGCTTCTTCGCGTCGCCCATCACATCTTTCACGCCAGCAGGCTTGCCGGCCTTCTTCCGCTCGGCGATAAGCGCATTAATCAGACCAATCCACGAAATTTCTTTTTTGGACATTATATATTATAACGCTATATTTAATGTTGTATTAATGCTATATTAGATAAAATTGACTAAAATAATGTATGATGTATATTCCATACGAAAATGTCCGAATATAATCTCACTCGGTATCTCTATGCGAGGGACGAGGTTGAGCTGTCGTTTATAGCGGCGATTCTTTTGCGGAAGGGGGTTGACGAGTGCTACTACTGGGGATACGAACTACACTACTCTGGGTTTGACGTGTTTCCTATAATGTGGAAAATTTATTATGACTTTTATTTCGTGTCTAATCCTGGATTGGAAACGCTGATTAGACACAAGGAGAAGATGTGGGAGCGAAATAAGAAGCTGCATTATCTGGCGGCGACAATATCTAATCTCGTCAACGCACCGTCCTCCGGCGAGGTATTTATCATGAGACAATATATTGAGCGGGTGCTAATTTCGGAGAGCGGGTGCGGGTTTGCAGAACGGGGATTTATTGCGCGAGGAAGACCTCCTGCGTGGTGCGGCGATTACGATAGTAAATATATACCCCTCCTCCGTTCTATTGATAAATGTCGGTATAGAGAAATAGCTTACCACACTTATTACTTGCTTGCTGGTGGTGCTGGTGGTGCTGATGGTGCTGATGGTACTGGTGCTGCCTTGTTTGTTGTATTGATTAAATACTTTGCGGTTGCGAATAAGTGTAAATGTGTGGATAGGGAGGAGGAGTGTCTCGCGTCGTATGAGAAGTTCGCGGCTCGTATGGGAGGGAAGATTCGGCTTCACCATTGGTTTATGGCGATCATCGTTCATCTGCTGAAGGGGGGCGATAAAGTCGCTCCGCCCGTCTACATTTACGACAAGACTATTCTAGACAGCATCCGCGCCGGTCACGAAGAGGCGGCTATTCCATTGAAGGGCGACCGAGCGTATAATACGCTGAAATGTAAGCGGGGGTATGGAGTGGTGCGTTTTATGGGCGGGTTCGTGCTGGCGCGCGATGGGCTGGTGGAGGAGGGTCGGCTGCGCGAAGAGGCGCTGGGGCGGTGGGAGCACTATATATGGAGCACGCCTTGTTGGCGCGAGCGACTCCTTGCTTATAGCGCAAATGAAAAGGTAGAATTTGAAAATGATGATTTACTGGAGGAATTTTACGACGCATTTGGTTACGAACCCGACGAACAGAGCGCAGAGACTCAAGCTCAGACTATTTGCGAGGTAGAAGGTGACTGGTTTCAGACGGTATTCAATGAGGGACCATGTATTAATTTTGGAGAGAACATTCGGTTTATATATTAATTATATTGTTGCTATTTATTTTTTATTTAATAATTTTTTTTAATAATTTTTAATAAATAAAATTGATTACCATATTAAATATTAATGTGAACAATATAACAATGGTTAAAAATAAGACTGGTGGTAATAAATCAAAGAAATCGGCGCGCAAATTTACGAATCCGGCTGTTACGAACAGGAAGCTGCGACTGGCGGAGGAAGACGAGACGTACGCGGTTGTCCTCAAGCTTTTCGGCGGGCAAAACTGCCAAGTGGTAACAAACGATGGAGTTACGAGACTTTGCGTAATCCGAAATAAATTCAGAGGAAGAGACAAACGGGACAATAATATTGCACCGGGCGTTTGGATTCTCGTTGGCGTTCGCGAGTGGGAGGCGCGGACGAAGGGAGAGAAAAAATGCGATCTATTGGAGGTTTACAATTCTATAGAGAAGGAGAAACTCAAGGCAATGACCGGTCTTAATCTGGCACACATTATCCAGGCCAGCGAGGGTGACGACATTAAAGATAGCCATACGGATATTATATTTGAAGACGATAATATTAGCGAAAATAAAAATAAACTACAACAAGAGATTCTGGGTGCTGATGGTGCTGATGGTGCTGATGCGGGCGCGGATTCGGACGACGATTTTATTGATGTTGACGAAATCTAACCAGAGGAGCTGAGATCGTTAAGACTTGCTATAATAGCCTGTTCTATGTCATCATCTTCAGACATTACACGAGCCCTTCCATAATCATATACATTTGACGTAAAATTTGATACTCTATTCAGAGAGTTTATTAGCGTATACGCCGCATCAATATCAGCGAATATCGGAATGTCGTGTGCGCGGATGTCGTGTGCTTGAGCTTCGCTCGGATTATCCACTTTATTATGATCTAATTGTAGACGACAAATTGGACATTCCGATTTCTCCTCGGTTAGCCATTTTTCTATTGCGCGGCTATTGAAGCAGTGATTGCAAGGAAGACGCGTTATTTCCTGGTTCTCTTCAAATTCGTCGCACAATATTGGACAAGAGTGATAGGTCGCCTCCGATTTTATATAACGAATTATAGTTAATGATTTTCGCCCTTCGTCCGACAAGATTTTTTTGAACTTGGCGGGTTGCTCCAATTCGTTTATTAACGTGCTCATTATATCATCGTAATATGTGCTTCCCATATAATATATATATTTTATACAATGTTTATATTATATGAATTAATTGTTAATTGATTAGTAGATGTTAATTGATTAGTAGATGTTAATTGATTAGATGTTTGTCTTAAGGTGCTTTTTAAGCCACTGATACCGCGTATGGTTCAGCTGCTCCCAGAGACAGGACCAGGGAGTGAAATCCTCT
>JGI20151J14362_10002402_pt1 | contig 13258 bp, 14 predicted proteins | sample COG_01_FD_14362 | JGI IMG/M metagenome (IMG submission 14362) | reverse complement strand
CTCCTCAAATGCAACGGCTGCTGCATCTTGTTGGACAGAGCAGGCGGAGAGTGCCCACGCCAACCCAAGGACGGTTGTGAATGTCAGAAAAGCACGGTTCATTTCCGAGATGATTTCTTGGCTTTAAGCTCCTTCGTTTTCAAATTCTGTTCTTTCTGAATCTGCTCTAAACGCTCTTGAAAGCTGGACTTTTTCTTTGGCTTCGCTTTGTTTGCGTCAATTTTCGCGCGGATTTTGTCTTCATCGATCAAGAACTGCTTTATAAGCAACATTTGCCCCATGCTGATGACGTTGGCCGTTAAGTAATACAGGCTTAATCCAGAGGCGAATTGATTAAAGAAAAACAGCATCATGAAAGGAAAAATCTGCTGAATTACCTTCATGTTTGGCATGCCAGCTTGCTGCGGCTGGGGCGGCTGATTGGCCATGGTCATTCGCATATAGAAGAATGTACTGATGGACATCAATAACGTAAATCCGCTGATGTGCGCGCCGTAGAATGGAATGGAAAAAGGAAGGTCAAAAATGCTGTCGTATGCGCCCAAGTCATCGGCCCATAAAAACGATTCGCCGCGCATCCCAATGTTGGATGGGAAGAAACGGAACATGGCATAGAGTACGGGCATTTGCAGCAAGGCCGGGATACAACCGGCCAAAGGATTGACTCCAGTTTGGCGATACAAGGCCATCGTAGCTTGTTGCTTAGCCATGGCATCGTCCTCGTGTTTTTTATTGAGTTCTTCAATCTCCGGTCTGAGCACTTTCATTTTGGCCGAGGACATAAAGTTCTTCCACGTAATGGGAGTAAGGGCCAGCTTGATAATCAAGGTGATGATCAAAACGATGAGTCCAACTGATGCAATTTTCGAGTCCAAGAAATCATAGAGAGGCAAGATGGCATTGCGGTTGACCCATCCAAAGATCCACCATCCGTAATCGATGATTCGGTCGGCTTCTTCCAGCTCAAGCGCTTCCAATGCACCCTGCTCATTCGGGCCGAAGTAAAATTGGAAGTTGCTGGCTACAGCCGTTCCAAGTCGCTGAGGTTCAAACGGAAGACGTGCACTATAAAGCATAGTTACAGTCGAATCTTCCTCTGGAACCGTGGTAATGAGCTCTGCTCCTGGTAAGAAATTGCCCTCGTGGTGCACGAGTGCCGAGAAGAAGTTTTGTTTGAAGGCCATCCACTCCAACGGTTCTTCTGTGACCAGATCTTTGCTTTGACCATCTGTCAAATAATCCCGACCCAATTCGGCNTCTTTAAAATAGATGCTGCTGTGTTGCCGTTCCCAATCCAGCCCTTTTTCATTGGGNATTCCGGCTGCGTCCCAGGCCAAAGTAAACGATTCACCGAGTTGGGTTCCAAACCCNTCGAAAGAAAGGAGGGAGGTTAATTCGCTTCCATTGAGTTCGTGCTCCCATCGGACAACCTGACCGGCGACTGATCGGCTGACCAAGGCGATGCTGTTCTCTCGATCGCCTCGATTTCGAAATGCAAATCGCTCAGGTGCATGACCCCATTGACTTCGTCGAACTCAAATTCAATGTCCATGGCACTCGCCTCCGCATTCCAGAGTGATACAGGGGTATCGGAATTGTACCGATTGTACTGATTCAGCTGGGCTTCAACAGGCACGCCGCCGCGGCTGCTGAAGGTTAAGGTCGTCGCGGTACTCGCTAAGGTGTAGGTTTGTTCTTCGCCTAGAGCGGCGGTTGCTAGCCCCCCGAATCGCTGAAGCAGGTTGGGGTCCATTGAAGCGGAAAGGCCAGTATCGAGGGCCGTTTCAGTTCGAAGTTCTGCTTGAAACGCAGCCTCTTTGGCAGCGGAAATGCTGTCCAAGCGTGCTTCTTCGACGATGCGTTCTTGTTCCGCAATTGCGGCCATTCGGTCTTCCTCCGTAGGTGCAGTGTACCAGATGTATCCGACGTACAAAAGGACCATCAGGACGATGCCTGTGATTTGATTTTTATCCATTTTCGGGTGCGAAGTTAGGTGAATTAAAGGGCGGGTTCATTACCAATGAATTTGACCCTCTCCATCCCAGAGTCCTTTGGCTTTCATAAAGGCTTCAATTAATTCCCGCACGCATCCCTTGCCTCCAGGTATTTCACTGACATGATTGCATGCGGAAAACACGTCTTGTGCTGCATCACTTGGACAACATCCGAGCCCTACCGCCTTCAACGCTGGAATATCGGGCATGTCATCTCCCATGTAAGCCATGTTTTCGAGCGGAATGCCAAGGCGAACAGAAAGGTCACGCAGAACAGCGAGTTTATCATGGCTTTTTAAATGCACTTCTTGGACCCCAAGTCCGCGCATTCGGTCTTCCACACTCGGCTCTTTACCACCTGTCACAATGGCCAAGGGAATTCCTTGTTTGCAGGCCCATTGCACGGCAAATCCGTCTTTTGCATGTCCCTGTCGCAACATGGTGCCATCGGAATCAATGAGGATGGTTCCATCTGTAAAGATGCCGTCGTAATCGAAGGCCAATAGTTGGATGGTTTCAAATTGGTCGGGTGTGTACATGAGGCTTCAGTCGGTGTGAGGGTGGTTGGTTTGGATGCTTTCGGTCAGCATGCGATAAAGCTCGGCCAAATCGGGGCGATTCTTCAGTGTTTCAAGGTGCGCATCAATGACCTTTTGGTCTTTTCGAATAGCCGGCCCCGTTTGATTCTTCGCCGAGTTACCAGCGAGCGCTCGTTGTGCCGTCATGGACACCAACGGTTGCAGTAATTCCCAAGGGATTTGAGCTTCTTCGCAAAGTTCTTGAGCCAATCCGAAGAGATGGTTTGAGAAGTTTGAGCCAAAAACAGCGGCCAAATGAGCACGTTGGCGATTGGATTCCTCCAACGGGATAACAGATGAGGAAATACGCGATGCAAGTTGCTGCGCATGCTCGAGAGCCAATGCGTTATGAGCCGTGACGACCAATGGCATGGAGTGAACTGCCTCCGGAGTCTGGGCTTGAACGCTTTGGACAGGCCAAATCACAGCACCGTTAACAGGATTGGGAAGGGAGCCGCTGAAATGAATCGAAAAGATTCCAGAAGGAAGCTGATCAATAATGGCCGGCACGGCATCATCGCTGACAGCAATCATGGCCACGTTGATATCACTCGGAAGTTGACTGCAATCTTCTACGCACAGCGCATCAAGGGTGGTGAATCCATCCGGGATTTCATGAGAACGGTTACAAAATGCGCCAATTGAAAGGCCACTGGATTCCCATGCGCGACCCAAAGTGGTTGCTACGCGCCCTTTTCCAATGATTGCTGCGCAAATAGAGTCAGGCATGTTGGGATGCGGATTTTCGGTCTCTTTGATACCGGCTCAAAACTGCAAGCGCTGTGCCGATGGCCATAAGTATGCATCCGAACCACAGGACGTTGATGAGCGGAAACATGACTGCCTGCATCACCACAAAATCTCGGCGAACCGATTCGTGTTCCCAGACCGTCATTTCCAGCGATTCAGCGATGGGATCAAAGGACTCGATGCGCATTTTGATGCCGAATTCTTCCGCTTCGTAAAGATCTGGAATGAGGGTGCTATCCCGAACAATGTACAGCGGCTCGTGCAGTTGACGAGACGTTTTGTTTTTTAGCCTGACACATGCCGCGATTCCGATGTCCTTCTCCAACAGTCCGCGGGTTGGCTTCTCCGTATTTGCAATGGCCCGCAAGCTATCGATGGTCATGAGCGTGTGGCCTATGAGCATGCTGTCGCCAACTTGCATGGAATGGGTTCGGCCGCCCATCCAGCCTTCTTCATCCGTTTCCGGCGGGGTTACGCGGCCCCATTTGATGTGTGTGTAGAGGTCTTTGTAGAGCCAGTGACGTGTGTCCGGTTCAGGGGCGTTGCCCATTTGCTCGTTGAGTTGGATTCGGGGTTCCAGCGTGAACTGCTTCTCACCCGGTGTGCCAGACTTCCAAATTTGGGCCGACGCGGCTTGCCGTTCGTTGGGAAATGGAATGAACATCCAATGGTCTTCCATATCTTCAGAAAACTGTGCCGATGCGGAATGTTTTCCAAGGCTTCAAAGACCATCCCATCAAAGAAAACGACATCCCCTGGTGAATAGACCTGCGGCTCTTTGTCAAAATAGTCCATGCGAAACTTCACATGGATGCCCTCCTGATACCGGTCTCGATAGCTCACAAAATAAGGCCCTAACGGGAGGGTGTCGCCCTCCATGATCAGCAAGTCTTCCCGGTTGTTGAGCTCTTCATTCAGCGTGCTGATGTCACCGATTTGGTTCTGGGAGATGATGGCTTTTTGGCTCGTGCTAAGGACTGCACCAAAAATAACCAACCCAAAGCCCACGTGTGCAAGGGGCGAACCAATTTGCCTCCAATTGCCTCGCACTGCTCGGATGAGATAATCCGCATTGGAAAACACAGCGAAAGAGGCAGAAAAGAGGAGCGCTACCCGAGGTAATTCCCACCATTCGAAAGGAAATGCTGCGATTAAACCACCTGTAGTAAGCACGCTTAATACCAAAGGAAGAACAAGCGATCTGCCTACTTGGGCCAAATTAGATTTCTTGTATTTGAGCCATTGCGCAAATCCCATGGCTCCCATAATGAGCACGGCCAAGGGAACTTGAACAAGGTGATAGGTTTGATCTAAGTCTGTTCCAGGAGCGAGGTTGTGTTGGCTAAGATCGGTCAGCAGTGCACTGTCAAATTGCGCTCCCAGTTTGGACAACACGGGGCTGAGTGGCTCCAGGAATTGGTTGAACACGGGCAAGCTAGTTTGCCATGTGATGTGGGCCGCACTGACCAAGAAAAGGAGGCTGCCCACAAACATCCAGAATTCACGGCTCCAAACGGATTCTTCCTCCGATGTGCGCACAAAATCATTGCGGTAAGCTTTGACCGATGTAAAGGTCAGTGCCAATAGGAATACTGCGATGGATTCAACGACATACCCCTTTAGAGCGATTACAGTAAGCAGGACAGAAAAGGCAGCCATACCGCGTCGCCAGTGCGCGGATTTGAGGAGTAAGATGTGCGCAAAACCAACAAAACTGAGCACGTACACGAGCAACTGCGGCAAGATTCCACTGTCGACAAAACTGTGCACTGAGGTATCGCCTAGAATACCAGATTTGGTCAAAAACGTGCTATACAGAACAAGAAGAAAGGAAATCAGCAAAAAGTAGAACGTGCTGAACAGGGCCATTGGTGATTTTCTGTTGCGATTGATCAGCAACAAATGTGTTCCAGCGACGAGCGTGAGCCAGGGAACCAGGGAGGAGTTTTCAACGGGATCCCATGCCCAAAATCCACCGAAACTGAGCGCTTCGTATGCCCATGCTCCACCCATCAAGATTCCTGTCCCCAAGATCCCAATGCCAAAAACGCTCCAGCGCAACGCTGGCGCCATCCAAGAACGATCGTCTCGTTGAGTCAAACCAGCAACGGCGTAGGCAAAGGGCACTGAAGTCGCCGCAAACCCCAAGAACAGGGTAGGAGGATGTATGGTCATCCAATAATTTTGGAGAAGGGGGTTCAGCCCTTGACCATCCTGAAACATAGGAAATGACGTTAAATAATCGGCACGTCCGGTCCACGGTAAGCCCCAGTTGCTTGGAGCATCACGAAGGAGTAAGAAAGGGTCGAGCCCAAGTTGGAAATCCCCGAAGTAGATTCCCAGGAGCATGGACGATAAAAACAGCTCGACAGCACTCAAAGTCGCCATAACCTTTGCGCTCCAGCGAGTCGTGGTTCGAAGCAATATCAACCCGAGCACGTTGTGCCAGAACATCCAGAGTAGAAACCCGCCTTCTTGTCCTCCCCAAAACGCACTAAAAATAAAGCGCATGGGCATTTCATTGTTCAGGTGCTTCCAGATGTATTGAAATTCATAGCGATGCGCTCCAAACAACGCGAAAATGAGTGCGATGCTTGCAAAAGTGGATACCGCATGAAACTGAAATGCGCGTTTCCCGGCTCGTTCCCATCCTTTTAGAAAGCTCACTACGGCAACGAAAGAAGCGCCAAATGCGAGTGCAATCAGTGTCCTGCCTAACAGCGCGACTTCGGTCCATTCACCAATGTATTCTGGGGTCATTTAGGATTCGCCTTGGGTTTCCTCGGACAGGAGAACGTGGTTGTTTTCGTTGTATTTCGAAGGACACTTCATCAACATCTCTGTGGCGTGGAACTCCCCGCCTACGGCACTGCCGTATAAATCAATGGATTCGCTGTTTTCTAGCCCGGTTGGCTTGGGTTGATTGAGGATACTCGCTTGGTTTCTCCTGCAGCGTCTACCATATGGAAAACGGTTTTTGTCGGGTCAACTTCAGGCTCATAAACGACGGGATAATCCCGGTTCAATGTTCCCGAAACCTTGCATTCTTCCCCAGGAGTTGCAGCGGCTTCGGTGAAGTTAACGCTTCGGCTCGTGCTTGTGAAGGTCGCAATGAAGGAGCCGATCAACGCAGCGATGAGTAGCAGNCTAACGATGTGAGTGCGCTTCATGATGGCTGATTTTGTGCATCATTCAATCGTTNATCCAACGCATCATTNAAGCGCTGTAGACGCGACTCCATGCGAAACAACCAGAGCCCCAGGCCGATGAGAATGATGATTGCAACACCTGCAACGACCATGGCTTTCCCACTGCCAAAAAAGAACCCTTCCAAGGGATTGATCTGAAAAAACAAATGATTCATGTTATTGCAATTGGCCAAGTTTTCGTTCGATAGAGGAAGCTTTTAATCGGACGTGATACATCCATGTGCCGAGCATCATCCAGCCTAGAACAGCAGGATAAAAAACGGCGCGCAAAGAACTGTCCAAGTCATAGCTGTTGAATCCAGGGTTTCCTCCTTTGCCGGGGTGTAAACTCTCAGAGAATCGGGGCAAGACCATCAAGAGGATAATGAGAATGACAAACGCGAATAGGTTATAAACGGAAGACAAGCGAGCTCTCAGGCGGATGTTCTGAATCGTTGCCCGCAAGACGAGATAGCCAGCATATACCAAGACGGTTACCAAGGCTCCGTTCAATTGCGGGTCGTCCACCCACCACGCACCCCACGTATACCGAGCCCATAAACTGCCCGTAACAAGTCCCAACGCACCAAATAACAATCCGATTTGTACGCTGGCTTCTGCTTTGGTATCCTGGTGCAGGTCATGCGCCGTGGACAGTTGACGAATAGATGCGACAAAGCTTATGCCCATCAATAAAAACATGGTGAACCACATTGGCACGTGCAGCATCAAGTTCCGGATGGTCTCCAAAATCTGAGGCTGATAGGGAAAGTGGAACGGCAGTTCCGCAGGATATTCCGCAATTTCTGGGTTCGCCCATTTGGTTTGCTCATCGATGAATCGATCTTGAAGGAAAACGCCATTTTCGAGGAGCAGGGTGCCGTCCACCGGGTGGGTCACAAGCACATCCCACGATTTTGAGGGTACCGTGTACGGCAGGTCCATTCCGACAAGGACATGGGTCGCATCAAGGGTCTCGATCAAGGGCAATGAAGCGAGTTGAGTGCCATGACGCAACACCACGGTTAGTTGGTCCGGTGATTCCGTCCAATGCGTTCCAAAGCCAGTGAGAGCATAGACGGTCACTTTGCGGTCTTGGTCCTGAACGTGACCCGCCGACCCGGTGCTCGTGAACTCGAGCAAGCCCGGTCCCAGGGGCACCAAAAAGATCATGCAAAGCACATAACCCAAGAGGGCCAATCCACCTATTTTCCAGCTGCGTTGAATCATCGGGTCTTAGTCTCTCCAAAGGTAAGGGAAGAGGATGTACCCAAGAGCAGTAAAACCACCGGTTAAAGTTGCCAAAAAAAGCAAGTGATGGGCGGTGTCACCAAAGGCGATGCCCTTCATGATATCCATTCCATAGCGTGTCGAAACTAAAATGATGGGAATGATCAACGGCAACCCCAGGACAGCGATGAGGCTGAATCCACCGCCAGCACGAGCAGCCAATGCTTGAATCATCGCCAGAAGTGAAGCCAAAGCGAGGGCTGTTGCCTCGATTCCCAAGAAGAAAAACAAGGCTCCACTGCCAGTAAAAGGATCCATCCCCAAAAACAAGAGGAATGCAGCAAAGATGAGCGCTCCCAAACCTAGGAGCATGAGGCTGTAATAAAGAATTCGAGCCAGGAGCCAATCTTGAGGTTTTACCGTATGGAGTAGAAAACTTCGCATATTCGATGCATCGTCGGCCCAAGGTTTGGACACCGCATTGAATGCGGTAAACAGCAACACGACCCATGCTAGGGCATTCCAACTCTCGCGTTCAGCATGCATACCCGTAGCCTGGTAGCAAGTGTAAACAGCAGCTATAGCGAACACAGCGAGTCCTGCGATGCCGTGTTTATTGCGCATTTCAACGCGTATAGCGTGCCGGACCAAGTAACGGATTTGTGCTGCGCTGCTCACTTTTTCGAAACAGTTGAAGCCTTGACTAGCGCCATGGGTTGGGCGATTACCTGGAACAAGCGCGCCATGTTACGTGCGTCTTCTATGGCGCGATGCTGGGTTCCACTGTACGCTAATCCCTCCATTTCCAAAGCGGATTTGAGCCCAATTTGGTTCTTACTGCCCTTCCATTTGCTGTAGTGATGCTGCAAGCAAGCATGGTACCGAAGCCAAGGCAGGTCAATATTGTGTAAGTCACTGTCGCTCAATAATTGCCTCTTATCAAATTCTCCCCAGCTCATGAGAACTGCTCGGTTCACCTGAGGGTCGATCCAGTCTTCAAAGTCTTCGATGGCCTCATCAAAGTGAGGAGCATTTTCTATGTCAGACTGGGTAATGCTGGTCAGTTGCGTGCAAAACTTGGAAATTTGCGGATGCAAGGTGGGGCGAACAAAAGCACAGAACTCGTCGATGATGTTCAGCGATTCATCCACCTTGACCGCTCCAATTTCAATAACCTCAACGCGCTTTGGCGCACGACTCCTCCAACAGGTTGCTTCGAGGTCATAAATGATAAATTGCCGATCGTCCATGCGAGTCCAAAGATAATTGATTCCGAGGTAGGCGCTATACCTTGCTCAAGCTATACCTTGCTCCTATGGTAACGTACACTCGCCCGGAACGCCTGGTCGTCCTGACGGGCGCTGGAATGAGCGCCGAAAGTGGAATTGAAACCTTTCGGGGTGCGAATGGGCTCTGGGAGGGGCACCGCTTAGAGGAAGTGGCTACGCCAGAGGCGTGGAGGCGACAACCAGATTTGGTTAGGAGATTTTACAACGAACGCCGGAGGAATTTGATGCACTCCCTTCCCAACGCTGGACACGAAATTTTGGCACACTGGCAAGCGAAGATTTCCGTAAAAATCATCACGCAAAATGTGGATGATTTGCATGAACGTGCAGGCTCGAAGGATGTTCTTCATTTACATGGAGAGCTGATGAAATCGAGAAGTTGCGGCCCAAATGAAACGACAAGAAGAATGAAGGGTTGGGAAATGACGGCTCATGATCGATGCCCGGATGGTTTTCAAATCCGACCGCATATCGTTTGGTTTGGAGAAGCAGTGCCGAACATGAGTACCGCAATGGAACTGGTGAAATCGGCGGATTGTCTGGTCGTTATTGGAACATCGCTGCAGGTCTATCCCGCAGCTCAGCTGGCTTTTGAAACAGGTGCCGATGTACCCATTCACCTGATAGATCCTGATGCAAATAGCCTCAACCAAATGGGCGCAGAGGCTTGGCCCATGAAGGCTTCGGAAGGCTTGAAGAAATTAGATAATCGCTGGTTTGGTTCAGATCAATGCTGATTCCGGTTGCGCCAGGGGGATTGTGCATTGACTGGTTTGGGAGCCTTGGAGTTGGATGATTCTTGGCTCGGGGCACGTTTTAGCAATGCAACGGCAAGTTCAGCGAGCGATTCTTTAGACAGCGTTCCGGTCCTCTTGAGGGCTTCTTTATCAAAGTACTGTTCTACAAAATGGGTGTCAAACGATCCAGATCGAAAGGCGGGATGGTCAATGGCAAAACGGCCAAAATCTAGCGTTGTATGAACGCCGCTGACGTGGTACTCGTCGATGGCGCGAATACACCTTTCAATGGCAGATGTTCGGTCGTCAGCGTATACCACGAGTTTTGCGAGCATGGGATCGTAGTGGATGACGACTTCTTGTCCTTCCTCAACTCCATCGTCCACACGAATCCCAGGTCCTATTGGTGGTCGGTAGAGGGTCAGTTGACCCGTGTCGGGCATAAACCCTTCGCTCGCATTCTCGGCATACACCCGAATTTCAATGGCATGGCCCCGAATGCTCAGATCTTCTTGTCGAAAGGGCAGCGGGTGTCCCTCAGCAATGCGGATTTGTTCTCGAACCAAGTCGACGTTGGTAATGCACTCCGTGACGGGATGCTCTACTTGCAGCCGAGTATTCATTTCGAGAAAGTAAAACCGATGTTGGTCGTCCAGTAAAAACTCTACCGTTCCGGCGCCAACGTACTCGCAACTGCGGGCGACTTCCACGGCACTTGTGCCCATGGCCTCCCTAAGTTCCGGCGTAAGAACAGCGGAGGGAGCTTCTTCAATAACTTTTTGGTGGCGTCGTTGTATGCTGCACTCGCGCTCAAAAAGATGCACGACGTTCCCATGCTGATCGGCCAAGATTTGCACTTCGATATGACGAGGGTTGGTAACGAACCGTTCGATAAATACAGCGCCGTCTCCAAAGGCGTTGATGGCTTCTGATACCGCACGCTCAAAGCTATTCTCTAATTCTCCCGCCTCACGAACGATGCGCATTCCTTTGCCACCTCCTCCCGCACTTGCTTTAATCAGCAAAGGATAACCAATGGACTCCGCAACTTGTTGGGCTTCTTGTGGTGTTCGAACGGGATGATCCGTGCCAGGTACCAAAGGAACTCCGAAGGGCTTGACCGTTTCTTTGGCCGTTAGTTTGGACCCCATGGTTTCAATAGCATGAGGTCTAGGACCAATAAATCGAATTCCAGCAGCTTCTACATCAGCGGCAAATTGCGCGTTTTCGGAAAGGAAGCCATATCCGGGATGAATCGCATCTGCCCCGGTTGAGAGCGCGGCTTCGATGATCTTGGAGCCAACGAGGTAACTCTCTGAAGAAGGGGCAGGACCGATGCAAATGGCCTCGTCTGCAAAGCGCGAAAAAACAGAATCCTTGTCAGCATCAGAGTATACGGCAACCGTTTTGATGCCCATCTCCTTGGCCGTGCGCATCACTCTCAATGCAATTTCGCCGCGGTTTGCGATCAAAATTTTTCGAATGGGATGGAGGGCGATCTGATTCAAAATCAAAAGGAGGGAAAAAAGGGCAAGCGATTCCTATCGCACCGCTACAACCGTCTACCCTTGCTGCCTTCCGGCCCTGGGGGAGTCGACGGGAGCTGGTCGTAAGAGACTTGCCCCGTGCAAAGATACCATCAAAATAACGGTTGCACTACCTTGCGGTCATGAAAATCCCGATGTTCGCTTTACAACATGGTGCAGCTACTGGAACTGTCATCATTCTTCTGAAGCTGGTGGGTTATCTGCTAGGTGTTGAGGCCATGATGAGTGGCTGGTCCGGGTTTGGTCAAATGGTTTTTGTGGTTGCGGGCATGTTTGTGGCTGTGGCAGCGACACGCAACGCAGAAGAAGGGTGGATTACATTTGGCAGAGCATTTGGGGTCGCTCTCCTGACTGCAGCTGTCGCAACGCTGCTAGCGCTGCTCATGGACATTATTCTTGGGACGCTTATTGACCCTGGTTTGAGCGAGAAATTGATGCGCCTGACGCGCGAAGAGCTGGACAGTTCCGGCTTTTTTATGCTTCTGTCAAAAGAAGATACGGAACAAATTCATGTCGGAATTGAAATGGGCCATGAAACCCATTGGGCAGTGCGTGAGTTGGTTGCTTGGCCTGATTTTTTGGTCGGGCGTAGCCTTGATCGTTGGGGCCATTACGAAAAGAAATGACCCACAAAAATTTTGAAACAAAAGGAAATTTTTGCGCGTAAAACCGGACACATGATAGACGGAGAAATAGACCTTTCAATTGTTGTTCCCTTGTTCAATGAGGAGGAGAGTTTGTCTGAGTTAAAGGCTTGGATTGATCGAGTTCTCGTGGGGCGCAGGTATGAAGTGATTTTTGTGGACGATGGCAGCCGAGATGATTCGTGGTCCATTATCGAGCAATTGGGGAGAGAGGATTCAGAACATGTGGTTGGAATCCGGATGGCCCGCAATTACGGAAAGAGTGCGGGGCTTCAACTGGGCTTTGAAGCGGCGAAAGGCCGGGTGGTCATTACCATGGATGCGGACCTGCAAGACTCTCCGGAAGAAATCCCTGAATTAGAGCGTAAAGTTCTCGAAGAAGGTTTTGACTTGGTCAGCGGTTGGAAAAAGAAACGACACGATCCGCTCAGCAAAACGATTCCGACACATCTGTACAATGCGGCCACACGATGGGTCAGTGGAATTGAATTGCACGATTTTAATTGTGGGCTGAAGGCGTATCGATTAGAAGTTGTCAAAGCCATTGAAGTGCAAGGAGAGATGCACCGGTATATTCCCATCTTGGCAAAGAGTGCGGGTTTTGATCGAATTGGCGAGAAAGTGGTTCAGCACCAGGCAAGAAAATACGGCTCCTCAAAGTTTGGTCTGGAGCGATTCATCAATGGATTTTTGGATTTAATGACCATCGGATTCATGACGCGGTTTTCGCGAAAACCGATGCATTTTTTTGGAGCATTGGGAGCGTTGATGTTTTTGAGCAGTTCAGGCGGGTTTTCTTGGCTTGCCGTGAATAAATTGATTTCAATTTGGGAGGGCAGTCCATCCCGCAACATCACGGAGATTTCCGCCTTCTATGTTTCACTCACAGGCATGGTCATGGGAGTGCAGTTCTTTTTGGCAGGATTTCTTGCTGAGATGACATCTCGAAACAATACCCAACGTCACGCATATGAAGTGGCTGAAAAGGTCAATCGAGCCTAGGAGGAGCGATTGAGGTGGACAATGTTACCTTACAACAATGGTGGTATGCGCCGACTCAAGCCCTTGGATTCCCACAACCTGGTACATGCCCGCTTCAAAAGATGAGGTGTTCAACACCCAATTCGCGGCGTTGCCATTGGGCACGAACGCGTACGTGTGGATGAGACGTCCAGCGATATCCCGAACTTCAATGTCGATGGGCAAGTGCTCGTCCCAACCTTCACCATTGAGGTTGGTTTCCAGCTCGGTCGGGTTGGGGTAGGGAGCAAATCCAATGGGGTCGGGAAATTCAAAGGGAG
>JGI20151J14362_10002397_pt1 | contig 13266 bp, 8 predicted proteins | sample COG_01_FD_14362 | JGI IMG/M metagenome (IMG submission 14362) | reverse complement strand
CGATGCGGCCGACGGGGAACTGGAGGCCCGCCTTCGCGGAGCGAGAGACGGCCTTCTTGCCGGACTTGCCCTTACCACGACCAGACATGATGTATGAGTTGAGTGAGTGTTAACGTAAGCGCTTGCGCTTTGGTTGTGATGGCTGCAATCNGTGTCTGTCCTTTTTATACTCAGACTGGTGAATTNGCGTGAAAACACTGNAATCTGATTGGACGGGGCAGTTCGGGAGGGACCGTGAATTTCCAAAGCCGGCAGAAAATTTCTGAGATTGGCAGCTGTTTTCAAGGAAATCGACTCAATCTCCTCGGCGCTTCACAAAATTCGAGCGGATTTGGAAAAATCACGGTCCCTCCCGAACTGCCCCGTCCAATCAGATTACAGTATTTTCACGCTAATTCACCAGTCTGAGTATAAAAAGGACAGACACCGATCGGAGGCGTCACAACCAGTCGACACAGACTAACACAACTACAACAATGGCCAAGCCTACCTCCAAGAAGCCCGCTAAGAAGACCGTCAAGGGCGCCGGCGGCAAGAAGTCCAAGTCCAAGACCGAGACCTACAAGATCTACATCTACAAGGTCCTCAAGCAGGTGCACCCCGACACCGGCATCTCCTCCAAGGCCATGTCCATCATGAACTCCTTCATCAACGACATCTTCGAGAAGATCGCCACCGAGGCTTCCAAGCTCGCCCGCTACAACAAGAAGCCCACCGTCACCTCCAGGGAGATCCAGACCGCTGTGCGCCTCATCCTCCCCGGTGAGCTCGCCAAGCACGCCGTCTCCGAGGGCACCAAGGCCGTGACCAAGTTCACCTCCAACTAAAGGTCGTGACCTCTTCGGCTCTGAGCCACTACATCAAACACATCTAACGTCGAGCCGCTACACGCGCCGACGCTCAAACAATGGTGATAAATTAATCACCACCTCTCTTACAAAGACAACACTTCACGGGCATCGCCCCGACCACGGGCACCAGCCCAGTTCAGTTCAAATTTCAAAACAACCCCCCTTCGCCGAAGGAGGATCCTCGCCATCGCGCCCGACTACCACCATCCACACTCGACATCGTCTTCAAACCCGCCATGCACGACCGAATCTCGCCCCGACCATTGTAAGCCCGGAATGCTCCCAATGTACATCGCAAGAAACCCATCACCCTCAAGTGAGGCAAACGACTTCCTCCGGCCAGGATCTGTCCTCGGGTTCGACCAACGCGACACTCTAATAGTGGGCCGTATCGCGCGCGACTCGGTAGAGTATTATGTCCTTTACATGGCCTACGTAGCAGCCGCGTCTCTAATGTATACAGTACGTGTGTTGAATCTCACCCGAGAGCCGAGTACATCCTGTCGATGTCCGCCTGGAACGCGATCCTGGCCTGGGGCCGCTTCAGCTTGAACGTCGGGGTGAACAGCCCGTTCTCGACGCTGAACAGCTCGGGGTGGAGGTGCACAGCCTTGACCTGCTCGAACCCCTTGAGCCCCGCTCCCTCACCCACCGCGAGCATGCTCTGGTGAACCATCTTCACGACGGCGGGATCCGCGCACAGTTTCTTGAAGTCGCCGCCCGCCGGGTGCCCACTCTTCGCGGCCCAGGGCAGGAGAACCTCCTCGTCCGGCACGACGACGGCGACGAGCGACGGCATGAGCGAGTCCCCGTAGACGAAGCTCTGCGCGACAAACTTGCTTCGCGCGTAGACGTTCTCGATCTTCTCGGGCGCGACGTACTCGCCCTGCGCCAGCTTGAAGATGTTCTTCTTGCGGTCGATGATCTTGAGCCTGCCGCCGGGGAGCCACAGGCCGATGTCGCCCGTGTGCAGCCACCCCTCGTGATCGATGACCTCGTCCGTCTTGTCCTGCGCCTTGTAGTAGCCCTTGAACACGCTCGGGCCGCGCACGCAAACCTCGCCGCGGGGGTAAGGCCTGTCCGAGGTGGTGTAGTTCATCTCGGTCACGTTCTCGAGCTTGATCTCGCAGCACGGTACGGGCGATCCGACGTGTCCGCAGCTGAAGTCGTCCTCGTGGGTCTTGCTGATGACGCACGCCGACTCCGTCATGCCGTATCCCTCGAAGACGGTGCCGCCGAAGCACACCCGCAGAAACTCCATCACCTGCGCGGAGATAGGCGCGCTGCCCGTGGACATGTACCGGACGCGACCGCCGAGTTTATCCCTGAGTTTGGAAAAGACAATCTTCTCCCAGATGGCGGGCGGGGCCCTGCCCTCCTCCAACGCCTTCTTCTTCGCGGCGTACGCGATGGCGAACATCTTCTGCTTCACGAACCCGCCCTCCCTGATGCCCGCGTGAACCTTGTCGTAGATGCGGTTCCACAGCCTGGGCACCGAGCAAAACACCGTGGGCTTCAACTCCGCGATGTCGTCCAGCAAACCGAGCACGTCGCCGCGGAAGAAACCCGCCTTGGCCCCCGCGAAGAGGCACACCAGCATGGTGACGCGCTCGTAGATGTGCGCGAGGGGCAGGTAGGACACGTGGCAGTCGCCGGGCTCGAGGTCGAGGTCGTCGGCGTAGGCAGCCGCGTTGGAGATGAGGTTGCGATGGGTCAGCATCACGCCCTTGGGGTCGCCCGTGGTGCCGCTCGTGTAGCATATGGTCGCCATCGCCTCCTCCCGCGGTGGTACGGGCGCGACAGGTCGCCGCCGCCCCTCCGCCTCCAGCTGTTCAATCGTGACAACCTTGCACGCGTGTCCCGCGCCGGCCGGCGTCGGCGGCAGTGGCTTACCCCCGTGCGCGTACACGACCAGGAGTTTCACCGTGGGGCACTCCGCGAGGCACCCGAGCATGGTGGGCAGGCACGCGTGGGACACGCACACCGCCGCGAGCTCTGCGTGGTTGCAGATGAACCTAACCGCGTCGGGCCCGAGGGTGTCGTAGAGCGGCACGGAGACCAGCGCGGTTCGCGTCATCGCCGAGTCCAGCACGCACCACTCCGCGGTGTTCACCGAGTACATGCCCACGTGGTCGCCGGGCTTTAAGCCGTGCGCGACGTACCCAGACGAGCACGCGGCGCGTCGGTCGTACAGCTGGCCGTAGGTCATCCATCGGTACGCGCCCGGAGTTCCGTCGGGCGCGACGTCGCGGGTGCCCAGGCACTCCTCGTCGGAGTGCCTGCTGCACGTGCTCTCCCACAGGTCGTGCAGGGTCTTGACGCCGTCGAACGGGGGCGCGTACCCGGTCATCAGGCGCGTGTACTGCCCGGCGTTCCTGGGAGTTTGGGGTGGGATACGTTTGGGGTGGGATACGTCGGACGTCAGTTGTCTATGTCGAACGTCAGTCGTCGCGCCGGTTCGGGGGTTGCGTGTAATTGAGCGGAAGGGGGTGGCGCGCTCACCTGTAGACCTGGAAGTCGCCGTCGCTCAGACGTTCGGGCAAAGGGACGGCGTACGTGGCGGTCGCCACGGCCATCGTCGGGTTCAGCCCGATTTGTTGCGAGGCCTGGGTGGGGTTTGAGGTTCCGGGGGCGTCTCGTCAGATCGACGTAGGTTACTGGGATAACAAACAACATCCGACAGCGCGCTGTACAGAGGTTCGGGCGTGCGACGGACGGATTTTTCGGGCGCGTACCTCGTCGTCCGCGGGTGCGACATGGTCGCGGAGCACCTCGATCCTACGCGAAGCGCCGCTCATGTCGTATATCCGGTTCGACGAGCGGAAGTGACGCCGGGCGAAGGGACGTGCGTAACAACACGAGTGAGTCAGCACCGACAGCACTACGTGTATAAAATAACTCAAGGAATAGACCCACATTCATTGGTCGGTTGGACATTCGACCGCAAAACAAAAATTCGGTCGGACATCCGCAAAAACAAGGCGAAACTAAACCCTCTTTGCCGAACCTCGCTCCGTCGACTCACCCTCTTTTAGGGGCGCGTCGCACGTGTAGTCGACAAGCCAAAATGAAGTACTCCACCTCCGTGAGCAGCAGCCGGCGCAAGTCCAGGAAGGCGCACTTCACCGCGCCTTCTTCGGCTCGCCGCAAGATCATGTCTTCTCCTCTCTCCACTGACCTGAAGTCTAAGCACTCGGTGAGTGTCCATCCGGAGCCCTGATGTCGGGGCGGAAACGCGGTCGTGCGCCTCGCGCGTGCCTCGTTCCCGCGCCCGATTGAACCGTCGGGCCCGATGCAAACGCGAGACGACACTGAAGTCGATCGGAGGCGCGTGCGGCCGCATCGAAGCGGCCGTTCCGTCGACGACGTCGGGTGTCGGCAGGATGAGCATCGGGTTATTTTTTCTCGGGAAGCGGGGCTTGGCGGGCTTCGGCTGCCGCGCGTTAGTCGACTGCCGGGCGCTCGCGACCCGTCACGAGCGGTGACGTGCCATCACACGTGTGTGTTGACTTCGTTTACGTCGTCACAACACGCTCCGATGCCGTCGACGCTCGCCGGTCGCGCGTCAAGGCGCCTTGGCCGCCGATCCCGGTTATTAGGGTTTGCCAGTCTATTTTTCCAGTGGGACTTGTTTTTGCCATCCAGCACGCGCTGACCTCCTCGCCCCTCTCTCTTCGTACCATCAGGTTCGCGCGGTTCCTATCCGCAAGGACGACGAGGTGACTGTCGTGAGGGGTAACTACAAGGGTCGCGAGGGCAAGGTCGTCCAGGTGTACCGCAAGAAGTGGGTCATCCACATCGAGCGCATCACCCGCGAGAAGGTGAACGGCGCCACCGTCAACGTTGGCATCGACCCCTCCAAGGTCGTCATCACCAAGCTCAAGATCGACAAGGACCGCAAGGCCCTCCTTGAGCGCAAGTCTGGGGGTCCCGAGGCGGGCAAGGGCAAGTTCACCGAGGATGAGGTCAAGGCCATGCAGGACGTCGATTAATCCTCCCGGCTCCGCGCCACGAGCCCGGGCTCTCACGGTGGTGAGGGACTGTTGTTCACTTGTCGTCGAGGGCGTTCTATTCGTATTGTTAGCATGAGTACCTTGGAATCCTAAGATGGCGTTCTTTAAACACGTGTCGTGTGCTTTCATCGCTAATCATCTACCTACTGCCTACTCTGTGCCTCTCCGCTTCTCTTTGCCCTTCTTGACACCCTTACTCCTCAGGTACTCCTCGGCCGCCTTGATCTTAGCCTTCTTACTGGCCTTCTCCTGCGCCCTGTACTCCTTGATGAGCCGCTTCCGCTCCGACTTGGGCAGCGAGTCCAGGATCCCACCCGGCCGTCCAGCCTCCAGCTGTTGCAGCGCGTCCTCGCCGGCGTCTCCGAGCATCATCTGCTGATTAACACCGTCGGGGTCGCACCCGCCCCGCGTGGGGGACCGCCCGATCGTCATCGGGGTCTTGAGCGCGAACTTCCGATCCTTCATCAGCCCGTCCCTCGCGCGCATCAGCGTCAAGGGGTCCTCGAGCTTCACGCGAAACTCATCCGCCGGGTTGTGGTCGCGCTTTGGGCACTCCTTGTCCGTGGATACGTGTCCGAAACCGCCGCACCGCATGCACTGCACAGCCTTGACCTGCTTGCCGAAGGGCTGCACGCGCGCCAGTCCCACGCCGGCCATCTTAGGGGCACCCTTGAGCTCCGGCATCTCGGCCTCGGTCATGACCTTGTTGCCGTGAATGTCCTTCTTGAACTGGTGCCGCTGCGGCTTCTCGGGTTCTTTGGGGGGCAGGCCCGCCGCTTCCCTCGCAGCCTCCTCCTCGCGCTCCTTGAGTTCATCCATCTCCCGTCGCTTCCGTTCATCCGCCTCCTGCTTCTCGCGCTCCTGCATCTCCTTGAACCCGGGCGGCTGCTGGTACATGAAGGCGAGCTGCTGCCTGTTCCGCAGGTTGTCCCTGTCCGCCTGGCTGAGCAGCTCGGTGTTCTTGAAAAACTCAGCCCGCTCCTCGAACTCCTTCTTCGCCTCCTCGTTCCGTGTCTTCCTCGTCTCCTCCTCCTGCTCAGCCTTGAACAGCCGCTCCTGGTTGCGATACGACAGCGGATGCCAGAACTTTTGGTTCAGGAAGCCGTGGCTCCACGCGGTGCCGCCCTTGGGCTTCAGCCCGAGCTTCTCCGCCTGGGCATCCTTGCGGATACCGTCCATGACGCCCCTCGCCGGCGCTATGCCNGCCTTGGCCCTCTCGAACCTCTCCTTCGCCCCGCTCATGGCGCTCCCACCGTAGATGAGCGCGCCCTCCTCTGACGCCGGAGGAGACGGTTTTGAGATTGGCGGCGCTCCCACGCGCGTTCCACTCTGATCTCGGAAGGGATATTTCACTTTCTGGCGCGCGAATGGAGGGTCGGGGCAGGGGAGGCCGTGGTAGGGGCCGCTTTGGTGGCCGCTTTGGTGGTCGGGGCAGGGGTGGTGGAGGCCGGGCGCCACCACCACAGCAAGATGCTGAACCCGAGATGATACCTCCGAGCTGGCCGGTGTACTTTCCGCGACTCAGGTTCGCGGAAGATGACCGGCGGGCCGAGCTCGTCGCGGTGATGGCGAGGTTCTTCAGCAGCGAGATCGGGTTCGAGCTCATCAAGGGCGTGCGGACCCATTACCACTGGAACGTCAAGGTGGAGCTCGATTTCACCCAGCTGAAGGCGAGGGCGGACATTCCCGACCTGTTCGCGGCGCTCGAACTGGCCCCGCCCGAGGCCATGCTGTGCCTCCGCGCGGCCATCCACGAGGTGGTGTTCAACTCGCCGGTGGGAAGGAGGGAGCTGCCGCGTCTGCAGATACCCCCGGCCGCTGTCAATCTCGTCAAGCCGCCGGTGGTGGACGTCCACCTGGTCAACCACCCGGAGGCTCGGGTGACGTTCAAGAACCTCCGCTCCAGGCTGGCGGGCAAGATCGTCACGCTGCGGGGCCAGGTCGTCCGGTGCTCCGTGTCATCCCCGCGCGTAAAGACGCTCGAGTTTAACTGCGACAGGTGCGACACGCCGCAGACGTTTTACTTCACCCACGGCATCTACGACGAGCCCGAGAGCTGCGCCGCGCCGGGGTGCCGCGCGAAGAAGTTCACCCCGGACAGGGACTCGGTCAAGTGCGTCGAATGGCAGCGCATACGGCTCCAGGAGCTCGTAGAGGATGCGGAGGAGGAGGAGGACGACTTTGACCTCGGCGCCGCCCCCCCTCGGTTCGCCAACGTGGACGTGGAGGGGAGCTTGGTGAACCGGTGCTCGCCGGGTGACGGGGTGACGATAGTCGGCATCGTGGAGATGCACAACGTGGAGGCCAAGGGGAGCGCGCTGGAGCGGGAGAGGGCGGCGAATCATTTCGAGCTGGTGGTGCACGCGTTGTCGGTGACGAAACGAAGGGCGGGCGACGACGCGAACAGGCAGCCCCTCTCGGCGGAGGCGGAGGAGGCGTTCAGGCGCGGTCTGCCCAACCTCGCGGCGGAGGATGANCACTTCGGCAGGGTAAAGGAAGGGTGGCTCGGTGTGGATGATTTCCTGAAGGAGATTGAGGAGGAACCCGCGATGTCTCCCGCGGATCTGGAGTTCATCGTCAGGTTCACCGAGGAGTGCGACGGCGAGCAGTTCAAACAGCTGGTGCACTCGCTCTGCCCCGTCATCTACGGCCACGAGCTCGTCAAGGCTGGCATCGTGCTCGCCTTGTTCGGGGGTGTGAGTAAGAAGTTCGACGANGAGGGGTGCATTCCCACCAGGGGCAGCGTCAACTGCCTGGTGGTGGGCGACCCGGGCATGGGCAAGAGCCAGATGCTCAAGGCGGCGTCGAAGGTATCGAACAAGGGGATGTACTGCAGCGGTGGGACGGTGTCCACCGCGGGTCTCACCGCCGCGGTCATCAAGGATCCAACCACCGGCCAGTACACGTACGAGGCTGGCGCGCTCGTGGTCTCCGACGGCGGCGTGTGCTGCGTCGACGAGTTCGACAAGATGCCGGGCGAGCACGACGCGTTCCTGCAATGCATGGAGCAGCAGGAGGTGAGCATCGCCAAGGCTGGGATCCTCTGCACCCTGCCCGCGCGCGCGGCCGTCATCGCGGCGGCTAACCCCAACGGGGGCGTGTACAACAGGTCGCTGAACATCACCGATAACCTCAAGATGTCCCCGGCGCTCCTCTCCAGGTTCGACCTCATCTTCATCCTGGTGGACGACGCCGACGCCAAGCTGGACGAGCACAGGTCGAGGCACGTGCTGGCGCCGCACGGCATGAACGCGGGCGCGCAGCTCAAGGAGGCGCAGCAGCAACTCCTGGCATACCACGCGCACGAGGACCAGGAGATGGAGGCGGCGCGGGAACGGGAGGAGGAGGACGAGTACGCGGGAGCCTACACGCAGCCGGAGCCGCGGGACGGCGAACAGGCCGCCGACAACCAACTCGCCGTTCGCAGGGGACCAACGCTCAAGCAGAGACTCCGGCTGGATCTCGCGGGCGCGGACGAGGACTTCGCGCCGCTGCCCGTGGGTTTGATGCGGAAGTACATCACCTACGCGAAGGCGTACTGCTTTCCCATGCTCTCGACGGAGGCTGGCAAGATTCTTCAGGAGTATTACATGGAGATTCGGGCTCGGTACGCGGCGGGCGCGGATAGCGTACCAATAACGCCGCGTCAGATGGAGGCTCTCATCCGTCTCGCCGAGGCCCGCGCCAAGGTTGACCTGCGCGAGACGGTCACGGCGGAGGACGCGCACGACGCGGTGGAGATCATGAAGGAGGGCATGAGGGACGTGCTCAAGCCGGGGGGTACCCTCCGCGGCGGGGGCGGCAAGCTCAAAAAGTCCGGCAAGGCGAAGGTGTTTGTGGACGCGATGAAGCGAAAGGCTCAGGATAAGGACAGCGCCTACTTCACCACCGGCGAACTGTACGCGCTGGCGGACGACCTGCAGCTGCAGATTCCAGACGTGGACGCGTTCATCGATAGCCTGAACATGGCGGGAGAGATCCTGAAGAGCGGACGACTGTGGAAGGCTGCGTGATTTAGACTAGAACCAACTTAACGCAAACGATGTAGCTAGGCGATAAGACCCTCCTGCATCTCCAGACTCGTCATGGCGTCGTGGTTGAGAAGTACGTCGCGAATACCGTCATTTTCCAGCCGAGCCGCCCACCTCCACATCCTCTTGAACGCGCGGACGTTGTACGCCGCCTCGCGCGTCGGATCCTCCGCCTCGGGGAAGGTGTCAAAGTAAGCGTACCCCGCGTACCCACCCGCGGACCCATACGACGCCCGGAGCCAGTACACGAGCTCGAGCGCCCCCGCCGCGTGAACCGACCCGAACGCGAGCCCGTCCTCCGCCGCGAGCTTCGAGTGCACGTCCCCGAGGTGGAAGCCGAACAGGACACCCGCGTCGGCGACCATCGCGGCGCTCTGCGCGGGGTTCTCCCCGGCCGCCACCAGGTGACCCGCGTCCAGGGTGAGCCCGAACCGTCCCGGTCGATCGACGTCGCTCACCAGCGTCAGCGCCGCCGCCGTGCTGGGAACCAGCGCGAACCGACTGGACGGGTCCGTCGGTTTGAACTCGTACGACAGTTTGACGCCCTCGCACTCGTCGCGGTCCAACGCCGCGCGGATCGCGTCCACCCCGCGCCGCCACGTCGTCGTGTAGTTGATCTGCATGTGGTAGTCGTACCCGTCGAACTGGGGCCAGACAATGACGCCGGCGGACGCGTCCAGCGTACGAGCCCACCCGCACGCGGCCGCGACGATATCCACGGCCGCGGCACGGACGGACGGGTCGGGGTTGGTGAACGCACCCGCGCGAAACGTAGACGCGGGGAACCGCACGGCCACCGCACCGGCGGCGAGACCCGCCGCCTTCAGCGCGCCCGTCACAGCCTTGGGCTTCAGACCTCCGAGGTGCTGCGGGTAGTTGAAGTCCACGAGGTCGATACCCTCGGCCGTGCCCAGCCTGCGAACCATGCCGAGAACGTCCAGCTTACCCCCTTTCCACAGGTCCGGGCGCTCCTTCATCGAGTTGAGCCTCGAGCCGAATCGAAGCGGGCACTCCTCGTTCACGTCTCGCGCGTCCTCGACGCTCGCGCACGGAGTCGACTTTGGATCACCGGGCGCGGGTGGTCGCCGGTCCTCGGGGAGGAGAGCCTCGGCGGCGTCGCGCGTGGGAAGCGACGGCACCGCACCCTCCACGCTCACCGCGTACGCCCCCGCCGCGGACGCCAGCGCCATACCGCGCTCGGTCCCTTCGATTCCCTCGGCGATGGCGACGCCCAGCGCGGCTCTGAACGCGTCACCCGCCGCGGTGCCGTCGACGACCCGCCCGCCCGGGACAGCCACCGGCGGGTACCGCGCCAAGACGCCCTCCTCACCGATCGCCACGGCACCGCGCTCCCCGAGGGTGACGATGACGCGCCTGGCGCCCCGAGCGACGAGCGCGCGGCCCGCGGCGGCGACCTCGTCCTCCGTCCGGGTGGGCAAGTCCGTGAGCCTCGCCAGCTCGGACTCGTTCGGGCACAGGTAGTCCGCCGCCTCGAGCAGCGCGGTGGGCACCGGCGCGTCCACGCCGCCGGTGTCCAGGACGATGGGAACCCCCGCGATCTTCGCCGCAGCCGCCGCGGCGAGGTTGACCCTGTCGGGGACCTCCCGCTGCAGCAGCATCACCGCGGCGCCCCTCGCCGCTCGTACCATCGTCGACACGAGCTCGTCGTCGTTCTCGGGCCACGCGGAGTTCGCGCCGCCGACGACCACGGACGATGCCTCTCCACCGGGGGAGAGCATGACGAAACCCGTCCCCGAGGGTAGGTCCGGGTGGCGTCCGCCGAGGGACACGTCGACCCCGTTGGCGACGAGCTCCTGCTCCAGCATCGACGCGTGAGCGTCTCCGCCGAACTGGCAGACGAACTTCACCGGTCTCGATCCCGCGACGAGACGCGCGGCGGCGACGGCTTGATTCGCGCCTTTTCCTCCCACGGCGACGCTCACTCGCGGGTCTATCGCCGTGACCGTCTCCTCCAACGCTGGCGGGCGGTTGACCCGAATAAAAAAATCTATNTTAACGGAGCCCACGACCACGATGTGCGGGGGCGGGGCGTCGCACGATGCCTGTNCCGCGGCGAACGATACATCCGGCGACGCGAGAAGAAGCAAGACTGCGATCGCGGAGTACACGGTGCGGGCGAACGCCCGCGATGTCGCCATGCTTCTCGGACGCGTCGAATGAATGAGTGGGTGAGTAGGGTGAGCACGGTGGAAGCGAGTCTGTAAATCTTGCCAAAACTTTCTTTCTCTCAGTCTCTCGCATGCGGTTATGATAGAGCGGTGGAGGTCAAAACAATCATTGACTTTCAATGCNGGTTCAGTCCAGTCTCCAAGCCTTCTACCCCCTTCTTCTCGGGTTAGTCACTGCCTTTTGCGGCGGTCACCTTGGCCACGGCATTCGCCCACCGCCGCCGTACAAAGCGGCTCCGCCCGGCTACATCGGCGTCGGCCAAATCGAATGTTGCTCGCAACGACGTGAACAACATGCGGTCCGTGCTGCACAACAAGGCGTCCGAGTTATACGCGTCCGGCGCGTTCTTGAACGGCTGGATCAGCACCTCCACCATCGACTCAGCGATCCAGTAGATGGACGCCGCCATGAACGAAAATATCAAGACACAGAAGACGTTCATGCACAGCACGTCCCTTCCTGTCATCCGCGAGCTCGCCCGTGTCCGCGTTCACCACGAACTTTGGATCCAGCTGCAGCGCCACGTGCAGGGCCTGCAGCAGCACCAGGTAGCTGACGATCACATGACACACCGCGTACCACACGTTGGGCATGTTCCGCACGAACAGGTCCATGTGCCGCGCGGTGATACCCCGCAAGCCGCAAAAGAGAGAGTTGTCGATGGCCAACTCGCGTACCTGATTCGCGCGGATCATCCGCTCGACAACCACCTGGATCCACGTGATGAGCATGTCTCTCGACTTGTTTGGGACGTTCGCCAGCAGCCGGACCTCCTCGGGGGTTAACAGACGCTGCGGAAGGAACCCGGCGTCGCTCTGCGGCACGTGCGGGTTCACGCTCGCGTACGTCTTTGAATGCACGACGTTGAGGTAGCGGTACAGCTTGAAGATGTTCGATCGGGTCTTTGGGCAGGTCGAATCGATCACCGAGCCACCGACCGCGACGCCGATGTCGTGGAGCCGCGCTTGCACCGTGTGGCTGTTTACGAGGAAGTCCCTCCATCGGCTCACGATGTACCCGAGCAGGCCGAGCAGTAGGAACGCGGGGAAGAATCGAAACCCGCCGAGGACGTGTGAAAGCGCAGCCTCGAGTTGCATCACGAGCTTGGACGCCGTCCTGGATGGCGCATCGTACTCGAGATGCACGTACCACACGAAGCAGGAGAAGGAGGCCATGATGAAGGAGAGGCCGACGGCGTTGAGGATCGCGGCGTACACGGGAACGCTCTGCACCAAAATGGCGAGCAGGGTTGATGGCCTTAGGACATAGATCGCTCGTTCGGTGGTGTACACGGGCGGGACCTTGAGCTCCGGGTCCGCGTTGCCCCGTGTGAAGTTACTCTCGTACCTGATGTGGGACGTAAACACGGACTTGCTGAGGGAGGCGCGGAAGTTGGTTACCACGGCGCGTTCAGCCCTCGCGGAGTGCGAGATGTCCGAAACATGCAAACCATCGCCTTTCCTGTAAGTCGGATCGAGGGATGAAGGAAGAGGAAGGTGAGCGATGAGCGATTGACGGGTGATGATGAGTCATGAGTCATGGGTGATGCGTGACGTACCTGGCGGTCTGCACGACCTCCGCGAGGTGGCCCGTCAGCTGGTGACTAAGCGCCTTTCGGATGCTGGTTTCCTTCTTCAAGTTCCGCGTGCTGGAGGGATGAAGGACGAGGAAGGTGAGCGATGAGCGATTGACGGGTGATGAGTCATGAGTTATGGGTGATACGTGACGTACCTCTTCTCCTGCACGACCTCCGAGAGGTGGCTATTCAGCCGGCGTTTAACTCCCTGTCGCAGGCGGCTGGGGGCCTTCTTCAATTTCCGCTGGCTGCTCACCGCATATAGCGACTCCTTGGGATCCGTCAGCCGCTTCCACACGAAGTGCGGGACCTTACGTAAGATGATACATAGACCGACGGTGAACAGGAAGGCGAAGAGCCCGAGCGCGAGCGCCAGGTCGCCCGATTCGTCGCCAGTCATCGGATAGTGTTCGACGGATAACGACGGAAACGAACTTTTTGACACGTGCTGCTTGTATGAGACAGTTGTCAGGTTGTACACGACGATGAATTGTTGTTGGCGACACTTAAACACTTAAACCGTCCCGAGTGATGTTGAGTACAATACGAAATAATAATACGGTCGACGCGTCCCCGCCGCGTCTCTACCTAGCCTCGAGCGCCTT
>JGI20151J14362_10002395_pt1 | contig 13269 bp, 9 predicted proteins | sample COG_01_FD_14362 | JGI IMG/M metagenome (IMG submission 14362) | reverse complement strand
TGCGTCTAACAATATAATTCCTAAGTCTGGATAGAATAATCCTAATCCACCACCTGGTTGACTTGCTGCTGCTGTATTGATTCCGTCATTAATGGAACCACTAACAACATTGAATACTCTACCACCCTCATTTACGAGTGGATTAAGTCCAGCACCACTATCATCAATTAGTTGAATCTTTGCTGCTTTACCAGCCATTTGACCGGTTAATTGTAATTCCCAATTACCTGGGTCAATCTTTTCTCTTTGTCTTGCTCTTTGAAACGAGATAAAGTAGAAGTCATCACTTGATGAAGCTGCACCTGTAAATGAAAATTCATTTGTGTTTGGTGCCAAGATAACATTTCTAAATTGTCTATATAGAGCTGCTGTCTGTCTTCCACCAGTTGTTAGTTTAGTTGTATTACCTGCTGAACCACTTCCGTGAACATTTGCATATCCAACTGCGATTTGTGTTTCTGCAGATGTGTCTGTATTTGGGTCTACATTATATAATTCTAATACTGAACCCGTAATATTTCCATTAAGTGATTGAGTAAAAAATCCAGTAAGAGTTGAACTTCCACCCGTCCACAAACCACTTGATATGGTTGTTCTTTGGTTTTCAACTACATCATTTTCTGGATTAAATCTTTGAAATGCCATTATCTACTCCTTATACTTTACTTGGGTCAGCTTTTACTGAGATAGCTACGGTGAATTGTGCACCTGAACTATTACCAGTTACTGACAAGTTTGTGTTTGTTAACGTTGTTAATGACCTTGAAATCACTCTTACACTTTTACCTACAACTGATATAGAACGTTTTCTTTCTGCTTCATTCATAAATACTGGTGTTGTTGCTCCAGCGTTAATGAAGTCCTGTTCTTTTCTTACATTACCACCACCTGTTAATGATATATTAGCAACATCTGCATTAAACAATGTAAATGTATATGTTTCATTAGGTGCGTTTCTTGTGTTAGGCGTTACGGCTTGTGTGATACCAGCTCCATTGAAAGTCAATGAAGGACTTGGTAATTCCAATATAGGAAGTTTATTTGTTTCCTTTGGAAGTGTTGTTAATTTATATCTCATTAATTGATTTTCATCTACGAACGCTTCTAATAAAGGCATATTTTCTATTACTGCCGCATAAAAGTTTGACCCATTTGGGTGCGCTGTATCATAAAGATTATAATCAACCTCGTCGTCTGCTAATGCAAACTTCGTAATTTTAAATTCGTTTTGTCCTCTTGCCAAAAGTTCACGACCTTTTTTTGTCAAGATGGCGTCTACTGTTATACTTGTATTATCTAAAAATCCCATTTTATTTTGCTCCTGTGGATATGATATAACTATTCTTTTTCAATAATAAATATAAGAAAGTTAAATTTTCCATTGTTTTATTCTGTTCGTAATTTACTTGTATCTGAATCTTGTGTCTTTAATACGGTAGGTGCAACTTCATTAACTATTACTGGTTCTTCCCCGTCAATTGTGTTGTCCCTGGTTAAAATATTTCCTTGATAAAATGCTCTAAACAAGTTAGTTGATACTGCCATACTTTCAACATCTGATGCTTTGAATGATGAACTATATGCAACACTCGGTCCAATAGAAGCACTCAATGAACTCGAGTAAAAGAATTCTCTTTCCTGAGACTTTTCTGATAATCTTGAACCTGAAATATTAGGTTGTAATACTTCTGTAAATATATTGTTATGTGAACCGGAAGAAATACTTGCCGTAGCGTATAATGTTCCATACTCTCCTCTTTTATCTATACCATTTAGTATCATTAAAGAACGATTGTTTAAAAATCCTAATGATGAACCCGTATCAAAAAATGCTAAATTAATCTCTCCACCATAGGTTGTATATTCACCACTTGTTTCAAAATAATTATCATTAGAACCCGTTATATATCTTGTAATAAGAATACCCTCATCATATTCTCCAGCGTTTTCAAAAAATGTATTTTCAAATTCTGGTCTTTGACCTATAATTTGTTTATTTCTTTCTAAGATGTTTGGTTCAATCAATACACCGACACTTGTTTTTGCTCTTGCTGGAACTAATTGTAAAAGTGTATCGTAAATACTACTATCATAAAATTGTAGTATTCTTAAATAATCAAAGAAGTTATTTGACATATCATATCGTTTAAAATATTCTCTTCTTAAATGTCTTAGGTCTTTATAAAAAGATTTGTATTGGTCTCTTGGGTCACCAATGTAATCGTCAAAATTAAAGTCTGCAATACTATACATTATATCTTCATTGACTACATCAACTGGTGAGAAATAAATTCCTAATGAGTGGTCGTCAAGTGGTGCAAAATCGTCATTAGATTGTTCTCGTCTTTTATCAACCAACAATGAACCACTACCATTTATATCTGGTGGTAATGTTGTGTCTTCAATTCTAATCTTAGTCGCATTTCTACGAGTTGGTCCTAAACTTGGAACTCTTAACTTTTCTTGGTCCACTATTGTTCGTGAGAAGTTTCCTGTAAATCCATCTACATCAACTGATTGTGCTTCTGTATATAATGATAAGTCGTGTGCAGTATTTGAAGAAGTCGCTGATGATGATAAATTTTTGTTTTCATCTAATTGATAACGAACTAATAACTCATCAAATGATGATGAATAACTATTACCATTATATGCTTTAGGTGTTCTTGTATGATTATCAAATACACTTGAACTCAATGGTTCTGACCATAAACGATATTCCATTAATGAACCAGTAAATTGATTTCCAAATGAACTACCACTACCACCTAAAAACACGTGTCCACTTGAAGTAAATGCCGCATTAATTGCAGAAGATGTTACTTCCATACTTTGACTATCTTGATATAAAATCTTTTGTCTTGATGATTCGTAATACTTCGTAGTTAATTCAAATGATGAACTAGCGTAAATACTATCATCATCAAATTCTGTTCCATTACTTGCTGACTTTCTTGTCAACATTACTGACCACATTTCATCATTATAAAATGGTTGTTCTGATGAAGTAATATAATTTACACTTCCATCTGAACCACTAATAGTAAATCTTAAATGTCCATATTCATCTGTTTCACCATTATCTTCTAATGATATAGCAAAGTTGTCATCTTTTTGCAAGATTACTTGGTCTTGTGATTTAGGACTTCTAAATCTAAATTCTATTGTGTCTGGAATTAATCCGTCAGAAGCTGCTTTCCAATTAGATTGAATATATTGTGCCGCTCTAAAATCTGTTGCTCTTGTAAACTTTCTTTTGATTTCATAACTTACTCTTGTTCCTTTATCTGGTCCACCATACTCACGAACTCTTAACATAGAACTCGGTATACCATAACAATTTAGTAATCCTTTTAGAGAACGTTCTGTTCCTTTTGTTTTAATAAAGAAAGGTAGGTTTGCTAATATTCTTTTCCAAATCTTTTCTGTTACCTCTTCCTGTGGTGATTCATATAAATCTGTTCCGTCTGTATTTTTACCTAATAAATATGTTGGTAAAGTTAATAAATCATTACCACTATATAGATTCATACCGAGTGCATTTGCATAATGTATTGCTACATCTTTCGATATACCCTCAGACATTTTATTTACTCTTACATTTAAATCAGTAATGGATTTAGTATAAGTCCATATTTCATCAAATTGTTGTCCAGTCATATCCATAAATTCTAAGAATACATTATTTTGTGTATCAGCGTAAATGTGTTCTGGTAATGAATTTCGTAATGAATTCATATTTCTTTGGTCGTAATCAGAAGACTCTGTAATTCTTCTATTGAACCAAGTATTAGCATCTGAACTACCTACTGCTGCTAATGTATATGGTGATGATGAGTTTGTCTTAGGCCAAGTTGTATCGTGGAATTGTCCAGCTGATGAACTCACATAAGATGAACTTTCAAAATACATATGATGTTCAAATGGGTCAAATGAATTTTTAACTCGTTGTCTTTTTCTTTCTATCTCTTGGATAGTTTCTAATGAACTTGAGATACTAACTAATGATGAACTATCTGAATTATATCCCTCAATTAGTTTTATTTTTTTCTCAAAGTTTCTAATTCTTGTTTCTGCACTTGAGAAATGAACAAAGTTTCCAAAACCATAATCGTCTGACTCTATTGTTAAATCAGTTGTTGTTTGACCATACTCTATATTTGGTTGGACATCTAATAAACTACCCGATACTAATAATCTTTCTATATCTCTTGAATCCTCATCAGACTCACTTAACAATCCTGTATGTGTGTTGTATTGTGTTCCTTGAAAATTTATTGGATTATCTTGTGAATTAAAGTTTGGTAGTCGTAAAAATATTCCGTCATCTACATCATCTTCAAATGGAACTAATCTCACACTATCAACATAGTCTGGTAATCTTTTTTCTACAAATGAAAAACCCTCACCAAACTCAATATCATTTGATAGTGGCAGTTTTGTTTTTAAAATTCTTTGTTGCCCGTCAACACCTAATACACTATTAGTAACAAGATAATATTGTGAATCAATTTTTGCATAAGTTTTATATCGTTCTATATTATTCTTTACATAATTTACTCTAAATCCCTTAAACCTATTTGCTACTTGGTCATCACCTTTATGTCCGTAAAGATTTACTCCATCATTATAAGATAAAGAAACACGAATACGATTACTATCTATAACTTCTTCAATGGTAGCAACATAATCTCTCGGTGATAAATTAGCTTGTTCTTGGTTAGGATTAATAATTACTTCATCAGCTACCTGTTTATATTTATTGGTAAATTCACCATTTGGTTTAATAACTTTTCTTTTAACCAAATCATCTTTTGAAAATGCTCTATCTCCCAATCCGTCATTAACCAATGATGCTTTTGTTTCATCACTTACAAAAAATACTTCACCTGCCTCATCTCTACCACTTTCAACGTGTTCTCTAAATTCATCTCTTACTGCTTGAATACTTGGTGGTGGGTTTTTCGGGTCAAATCCTGCGTCCTTTATAGGGTCAACAATCATTTTTCCATCAACACCAATTTCCTCTAATACTACTCCACCCGGACCCAATACTTCTATTACTCCGTCTGGTCTTACGATTGTAGGTGAACCTTTAAATGTTGGTCCCTCAACTATATTCTGTGGTTTTGGTTGTGGTGCAACCACTTTTGCTTTTGGTGTTCTTGCTGGTGTAATTCTTGGTGGAGCTGGTTTTGTTGATTGTTTTTTATTTGAACGAGTTCCTGCTCCTACTTGTCTTGATTTACTTGTTGCTCTTGCCATTAGTATCTACCCCCACCTTGTCGTCTTGTTCTTCTTGTTCTAACTGGCGCTGACGCTACCTGTGGTCTTGGTGTTCTAATTGGTGCCGTTGCAACTCTTGGTCTTGTTTCAACTGCTTGTCGCACTGGTGGTGGTGAAGGAACACCTAAAGCTGGTGGTGCTACTACTCTAATTGGTTGACCACCTATACTTCTTGTTGGTCTCACTTCTCTAACTGGAACACTTGGTCTTGGTCTAACGATTTGTATTACCGAACGAACTGGTGCCGGTCTTGAAACTTTTTTTGTTTTTCTTGTAACTTCTATCTGTTCATTTATAACTTCAATTATTGTTTCTCCGTTAGGAACTCTTTCTTTTTTAAGACCTGCTTTAATATTGTTTCTGGCATTACCTCTTTTAGATTTTACTTTTCTAACATCTACCTTAATAGGTTTTCTTTTAATACGAACAATTTTCTTTTTCTTTTTAATCTCTATTGGTCCACCTAAAATCTCTTGTTGTCTTACATCACCTGAACCTAAAACTCCAATCCCCGTTTTTACCTCTTTGAAATCTGGTAAGTCTTTAATGAAAGGTCCTTTTGGCGGCGGCGGTGGTGGTGGTAAAATTAAATCTTTTCTTTTTTTCTCTTCCTTTAAATCAACATCAGAAATAATTTCATCACCTTTTGTATCACCTTGACCTGGTCTATTTGTTTTAATATCGACCGGAAATCCATTTATGGTTTGTGGTTTAGGAACTGGTCCATTATCATCTATTGGTAATGGTTTTATTTCTTCTAACACCTCTATATTTTGTGGTCCTATTCCTCCTGGTCCTGGATTTGGTGTTGGTATATCTACCCTTATTGGGGTAAAGCTATTATCTTGGACTGATAATCCTGTATTTCTTGAACGAGCACCTTGTGCTACTTCTGCTCGTCCCGTTTTCCTACGAATTCCGTCAGTTCTTCTGTTTGCTCCTATGAATGCTCTTCTTGCCATTAGTATTGCTCGTTTGCTCGTTCTTGTAATGCTCCGTCTGCTATTTCTCTTTCAATTGGGTCTGGGTCATTTAACATTATGTCAATTAATTCTTTGTTTGATATTCCATCACTTCTGAAATCAGAAGCTGCTCCATCACCAAGAAGTTCTTGTAAATTTGGTTTATCATCATCATCTAATACAATATCACTATTATCAGTATCTTCATCTCCATCAACTTTATATAGTTTTGGTATAACGATTTGACCACCTACCATATTTTGTGTAAATCCTCTATCTGTTGGGTCTATGTCAAACTCTAAAACCTGCGGGTCTTTAGATTCAAATTTTATAGAACCCATATTTTGTCTACTTACTGGTTTGTATTGAATCATTTCACCCATTTCCGCAAACTCGTGTATATATTCTGAATTTTTTATTTTATCATCAAGTTGTAATATAAATTCTGTTCTGTCTGGTGATGTTTCTACAAGTTTGTATTTCATTTCTTTTATGAATACTTCCTCACGACTACTCTTATCTGATTCATCTCCGGTAGATTTAAAAAACTTTACTTCATCATTTACTACATCTCTATCAACTTGTCCATCAAAGATTATTCCTTTACTATCTACAAATTGAGTAGTTTCTCTACCAGCTAATCTTCTAAGAAACTTATATGTAACATTATAATCACCCTCACTAAATCCTAAATCTCTTAGGTGCTGTCCTACATCAAGGTCTATAAAATCTCCGTCATTTTGAAAGTTAACTTCATTAAGACCCATAATTTTACTGATAAGAAAATTATCTTCCATATCATAAACATATAGAACCATAAAATCGCTTTCAAAGTCTTTTCCCCAACTACTATAAACCTTTTCAGGATTAAAGTATTGGTTTCTTTCTTGTTGTGTAAATCCGTATTCTAATGCCATTATGCCTCATCCGGTTGGTATGGAAAACCTAATTGTAACCAAATTTCTTGTCCTCGTTTGGTATGATATAATTGTTTATTAATTACTTCATCATATTGATAAGAGTTTAAATCTTTTTTTAAAGAACGATAGTTGTGTCTATGACCACGACCTCCACCTGGTCTTTTCTTTTTTCCTTTTTTTGTAAATCTTTTAACACTAAGTTTATCTTTTCTAAATTCTTCCCAACCTTCAGCGTTTTTAAATTTCTTTTTATTTCCAACGAACCCCTTCAATGTCAATGGTGGTCTCTTACCTTCTATATTAAAAAACTCCTTTAATAGTGAGTGTAATTTGTCAGTTGATATATCTGGTGTAAATTCTTCATTAAAGTAAACATTCATAACTTGAATTAAATTATCTCGTTTTGTCATTTGGAATTCTACTTGTTCGTCTGTTGCTTCTTCAGTAGCATTATCTTCTTCCTCATCATCTTCGTCTGGGTCTTCTTCGGGTTGAAAGTAATGTGTAAATTCGTTGTCAATTTCTCCCTCAAAAAAGTATTGTGCATTTTCTAAACGAACTTGTTCAAATTCTTCTTCTAATGAAACACCTGGTGTTTCACCCTCAAATGAAACTAAAAATCCCTCATCATCTCTAAGTGGTGTATTGGCATCTACTGAACCAGAAATAGCTTGTTGTTGTTTTAAAAAGTCTATTTCCTTTTGATATTCTATTTCAGGACCATTAAGTATATTACTATATACTTTAGATTTTTTTGCTGCTTCACTTGGTAAATAAGGCATTGTTATCTCACAACTCTAAATTCATAATTATCATCATAGAAGTTTATTTGTTCGTCTGTTGTTCCGCTACCACTAACAACCTTAATACAAAAACGATAATCTCTTTCTGCTTGTAGTCCGTTCATTTGAACTCGGAAAAAGTTTCCGTCCGAATCACAACTAACTCTTGAACCACTACCAAAAGGTATGATTACTTCTTCAGTATCAGCGTCTCTTACTTCATACTCTACTGAAGCGCTTGGTAAATATTTAACACCTAACTCACTTGGTGTTGCGCTGAAACTTGATGAAGGATAAAGTTCTCTACCAACGACTCTAAATTTTACAATTGATTTTTCTTTATATTCTGTTTTCATATTCTTGAAATAAACTTTTAGTCTTTCTAAGTCTGTTGAACTTAATGGTGATAAACTTCCTGAGTTCCAAGATGAATCGTCCCACTCAACTTCTAACTTAGGTGGATAGATTGTATGTGTTTCTCTTGAAAAATATTTTAGGTTTCCTAATCTTGAACTATCACCCTCTTGTCCTGTATTGAAATCAAAACTTGCAGTTGCGTGATTGTTTCCATAAGAACCACTATCTTCTCTCTTAACGATAAATCCATTGTTTGGATAAACTGAACTTGAGTAAATAAAATTGTTTACCAAGTTTGTTACATCTGCCCTAACATCTTTTTTATCAAATGTTAAATCATAAGATGAACTAACTTCATATTGACCATTACTCGCAGTAAACCAAGAACCACCTTCAGTCAATACTGAACCTGTTACCCAAGGTGTTTTTGCCTCGTGGTTTCTATATTGATATGTAGCTCCATTATCAGTTACTGGGTCGTGGTCAAGTTTTCCTGAACCTTGTTTCCAACTACCACTAACCATATAAACGTGTAGTGGTTGTTCAACTTCTACTTCTTCTGAAGTTGCGTCAAATAAATTTAAATAATATTTTGCAGTAGAAGGTATCTTCCCGTCCTGTATAGACTTAGAGATAAAACTTAAATCAAAGTCAATCAATACTCTTGATACATTACCTACCGTACCATTGTTGTTTACAACTTTATTAATTTCCAATATTTCATCAATACCAGTATTTCTTGATGCTGTTGTTCCACCAGAATAAAGTGTTGTATCTCTTTTACCAAATTCAAAATAATGCATTATCTATCTCCCACTACTCTACCCTCAATATCGCTATTTGGGTTTTTTAATTCAAATATACTTGGGTCTAATGATGGATAAATGATTCCGTCTTTTGTAGCTGATAACATATCATAAGTATTACCACTATATCCAAGACCTGTTTCAAACTTATTCTCAATAAGTATAAGTTCGTTGTTTGGATTATTTTCTGCTGGTGGAACTAATGATACTACACCCTCACAAGTAGAAATCTGATATGCTAAATCACTCAATATAATTGGTTGATTCATTTGCCACTTCTCTACTTGAAAGAATTCTTTTACTTTTTGTATTGTTCTAAACAATACATCATTTTTATTATACCCTCTCTTTGTAACAATATTATATTTTACACCAAAGTTAATTATGTATCCGTCTTTAATATTGATAGCGTCTGTTAATAATCTATATTGTGAAAGATATGTTTTAACATTTTGTTTTACTGCTCTATTCAATCTAACCAAACTTTTACTTGCGTCATATCCTAATAAATACATATTTAATGCTAATGGATTTTTTACTTCTGTTCCTTGACTTCTTGTATCAACTACTAACCCATCATTAATAACTAATTGTCCATTCTGTTCTAATTGTTCATCTTGAACAATAAATGCTTTTGCTACATTACCATATTTTTGTGGTAAAGAATAAACTCTTGTTATGTAGTCTGCTTTTGTAACTGCTCTATTTTGTGCATTAAAGTAAGCAGATGCATTTTGTTTTATTTCTGTAATGGTTTCTGTTGAAGCCCCACCCGAAGCTGGTTCTTCATTAATAGGTGTGATACTTGCTTTTACCGCAGCTAATGTAGTTGCACTTAAACCTTGTGTAGTATTTGTATAAGTTAATCTATTAAAAGATGTTATACTATTTGTTGATACATTATGTTCTACTGCTCCACCATAATTATAAGATACGGTAAGTGTTGTGTTACTTGGTGCTAATCCAAATGTTCTTGTCTTTAAGAAATTACTTGGGTCAAATGACTCATCTAATCTTGATACACCAAGACCTAACCTTGAACCGACATTGTCTGGATTTGGAATTATTTCTTCATCTGCATTATCACTAATACCTGAACCGAATCTCAATTCCATACGATTGTCATCACGAGCTCTTGTTGTAAATCTTCTTGATGCCTTTATTAATTTTAACAAATAAGGTGTATCAGTTTTAAATTCAGCTAACGCTGGGTCATTGAGCGTTGAATTTTCTTCATCTTCAAAAACCGTATCCTGTGCTAAAAATGGAACTTCATAAAATTTATTATTTTCACTATCTGTAACTTCAACTATACTTGTAACTTTATCATTAGATAAAATAATTTTATCGAATTCTTTTGCACTTGTAAATGTAAATTCTTCTTCTTCTCTTACACCAGATTGAGCCATACCTTTTTTAGTTAATCTAAAGTTTGTAGGAATATTACCTGATGTGGGTTGTAATGCTTTTACTTCCATATTATCTAATGAACTTGATACTTTAAAATCAACATCATCTAATAATGTAAATTCTGTTCCATTATTTGCTACCAGAGTTGAATTGGATTCTATCTTTCCTGCGAAATCTAAATTGGGTTTGTAATTATTTGCGTCGATAGCTACTGCTGGAACATCAATACTAAATGTCATCTCAACAATAGCAGGTGATGCTAATCTTGGTTTATACCCATATGACTGAGCGATTGACAATACATTTTTTCTTTCTTCTGCGAATTGAATTAAAGTTTCTCTGAATTGGTTATCAACATAATAATTCAATACATCTCCCACATACGCTGCCATTTCAACAAACATCATACCTGGTGATGCTTCATTAAAGTCATTGTATTGATTTGGGAAATATGATTTCGCAAACTCTATTAAGTTTTCTCTAATATCTGTAAAGTCTCTACCGAGATAATTTACTTCTTTTGATAATGTTTTTTTATTTGTTCCGTAGTCGGACATTTCTATTCTCCAATTCTAAAGTCAAATGATAATAGTTCAATTACATCTGGATTAAGTGTGACTGAAAACTCAACCTGAATATTGACTTGATTTTGTTCTTGTATAGTGAATACATTTATAATGTTGATATAAGGTAAGAAAGTATCAGTAGCTGTTCTAATAGATTCTTCAACTCTATTTGGAATATCTTGTCCTTGTTCAAAGACGATATTTTTTAAACGACTCCCAAAGCTTGGTTGAAAAATTCTTTCACCTGGTGTGGTAAGTAATAGATTTCTAAGATTTGCTTTTGATTGTTCTAATACGGTTTTCGTTTTATAGAAAAATCCCTCTGGACTATAATCCAATGGAAATCTTATTCCGACATACTTGTCATCATTTCTATCTATTTCTTTTACACTTCTTGCCATTATGGTCTAAACCCACCTTCACCTGTTTTCTTTTTATTAATTGCTTTCATCAAACCAGAATAATCACGAGTTAATGCATTTTGAACATCTTCTGGCACTTGGTCCACATTTACACCTGCTTTCTTAATTGAATCAACCGCTGCCATTTCTCTTGCTTTTTCTTTATTCTGTCCACGACCTAAATTTCCGTAACCTAATACTTCTGCCATATTATCACTACCTAATACTCCACCACCCAATGANGGATATTCATCTTCCATTGGTGNACCTAATGGTTTGGTTTGGTTCAATACTTCATTTAACGCTGTGTTTTTTGTGTATTGTTTTTTAGGTTTTTTGATAACCTTTTTAGGTTTAGGTTTAGAAATCGTTTCTGCTAATTTGATTTCTTTTTCTTCATTAATAAATATCTCGCTAAGTTGTTTTTTAACTTCTTTGCGAACAACTAATTCAATTATATTTCTTAATTTATTTTTATCCATTATTACTCCTGTTTTGCTAATTGTGATATTTCTGCAAGATTAATTACTTGCTCTAATTGTGCTACATCTTGTTGACCTTGTGCAGCATTTCTTGTCAATTCTTGTAATTGTGGTGAACCACCATTTAAAAAGTATCTTTGTAATTCTTTTGAAGTAGCGCCATCTGATATAACATCTCTAACATCTGTTGTATCTATTTCTGGGTTATCTGGATTACTTTCAAACTCATCAAGTGTTGTTATAAAATCACTTGGTTCTACTTCTCCATTTTCTACGATTGAATTTAATTGACCTCCTACTTGTTGTGCACTTTGTGCTAATCCATCTGCTACACCTTTCATAACTTCAAGTTTAGCTTTCGCTCCAGCTATATCAGCTAACACACCATCAAATCCACCAAGTGCGTCAAGTCCTGGTAAACCTGGTAAACCAAGTTCATCTAATACTTCTTGAAGGTTTACCATTTCAAAATCAAATCTTGGTAACCATTCTAAACTTATAAATCTTTTAATCATTTCTATATAAAATTTTATTGCGTCGTATCTAATTTTCATACCTACCATAAAACTTGGATTAGGTATTCCACCTGGTAATACTGGTGGTAGTATTAAAAAAGGTAATGCTTGTAATTCTAATTTAAGTATTTCAACCATTGGTCTTAAGTCCCCAGCTCTTTCTTTTATAAACTTAGGTAACATTATATCTCCGTCTGGATTTGCTATATCCCTTTTTTGTCCATTAATAGTTACAAAGTCAATAACACTATTTCTTGGTCTCAATCTAATTCTGTCTGCTGCTTCTAATAATATATCACCATCATTTGAATCAATAAGAATACTATCCTCTGATACAATTTCAATACCAGTATCTCTTGCATTTAATTCTATCCTGTCTGCGTCCATTGTAATGGTTGCTGCTTCTTTTACTTCTGGAAATATTTCTCTACCTATTTTACTAAAAGTAACTTGTTCTTTTATACCAATATCAATAGTTGCAATATCAGCGTTATTGATATTTATTATACCTCTACTCTCTTCATCACTACCAAGATTTATATAGTTATCAAATCTACCTTGGATAAGTGTTGACCCTTCTTCAAAAGCTTTAGCTGTTGGGTTTATATCTTTTTTTATAGTTCCAAATAATCGAGATAAAATACTTTCTTTTGGTGTTTTTACATCTGTGTTATCTACACCTGGTGAAATTACTTTTTCACTTTCTCCCAATTTCTGGTAGTTTACTGAAATATCAGTATCACTTAATCTTGCTAAATAATAATTTTCATCTTTATAACTAA
>JGI20151J14362_10002392_pt1 | contig 13280 bp, 8 predicted proteins | sample COG_01_FD_14362 | JGI IMG/M metagenome (IMG submission 14362) | reverse complement strand
GTTGTCTCCGGCGGCGTCGAAGTTATCCAGAGCGGAAAAAAGTATACACGATACGTTGGAACGCGCGTTGAATTCGGACCCGTATTTTGCGTTGGTTTCTCCGACGAGTTTTAACCCGACTCGGCCAAACGGTGTGGTCGCGAAGCCGACAAAGTTAGTGTTCACGAAAGCGAACAGTCGAAGCGTTGTGAATTTTGAGCTGACGCCGATCCAAGAGCAATTTTTGCGCGAGAATAGTAAAACGGCGCAACTGCGAGCGTATTCGGTGTTGATTAAGGAGGACGAAGCAAAGGCGAAGAACAGAGTGTTGTGGCCAAATGATTGCGTGATGCACGTGAACGGCGTAAACGTGGACGTGACGAGAAGATCCTCGTCCCAAAAAGTTACGAAATCGACGAGAGAACGTCCGGCGTTGATTTCGAACGCGAGAGGCGTGAATTTACGCGCTGGACAAAATACCATGCGCATCATGGGCGTCGACGCTCGACATTTCGCACTGTGCATTTTGTTAGTTCGAGAGCGAACGGACAAGGAAGTCAGAGCTTTGATACCGCCGCCGAAAGAGTTTGATCATTACGTCAGTAGCTTAAAGAAATCGCTCGGTTTCAGCGATCAAGACGAGGAGGACGACGATATCATAGGTCCGGACACCGCTATTATTTCCGTTCGGTGCCCGATTCGCATGTGCATGATGGAAACGCCGGCGAGGTTGGAAAATTGTAATCAAGCGTGCGCGTTCGACGCGGATTCGTTTTTAGAAATGCACAAAGAAACGCGGAAATGGACGTGCCCGTGTTGCGGCAGCGCCGGCGGGCCGAAAGATGTACGAATAGACGGATTTTTAGTGCGAGTCATGGCCAAGTTGAATAGCGATTTGCGACACAAACGCATCAATCCATCGAGCGCTTCGGTGTCGAGGATTGAAGTAGATAAAGATTGCAGATGGCGGTACAGAGAAGCAGCTGGAGATAAACAAGAATTAGGCGAGTGGGTAGATATAGCAGAAACTCGCGCTGTAGAGCTTAGCATACAAGGCAGGGCGATCGCCTCCGCCGAGGAAGGAGTAGCGCTAGAAGGAAAAAATACTAGTACGAGAAATAATAAAAGAAGCAGCGGGATGACTTCTGCGAAGGAAGTTGAAATAGTCATTAGCGAGGAAGAGGAGCGAAAAAAGCCGAAACGCGATAATACTAATGTGGCCGCCGCCGACGACGATTACGATTCGGAAGAAGAACTACGAAACGCCTGCCGAGAAGCTGCGGCTATGCGCGGCAACGGCGGCGCAAAAGACACGGTTCCCGACATTATCGTCATCGATGATTCGGATTCAGAAGATGACGTGCGCATCGTTGGGTCGACTTCCGGCGCAGCACCCGCTCAACCCCCGCATTCTGTCGTTGCTCGGAAAGCTGCGGTGACGCCGATGCAGCAACTGCGTGATTTACATCGATTAAGAAACGCGGCGGAGGAGGAACAACGCCGCCATCAACGAGAACGAGAACGAGAAGCGCATCAAAACGACGGCACGCAACCGTGGCAAAGAGAAATTCTACAGCAGGCTCAAGCAAGAAACGGACGGGTTCCGGTGATCCGTGCCGCTGCAGAGGCGAGGCAACGCGCGGAACGCCTCGAGTCTGAGCGCAGAGTGAAAGAGCACGAGGAGAGACTCAGACAACAAAGAATCAACGCCATGCACAACGGCCGAAGCGAGTACGAACGAAGCGTGATGGCAAACGCACAAGCGCAACCGTTTGGTTTGCAGCCACAATACTATCACAACGCGAATAATATGGCACCACAGCCGCCGCCGCCACAGCCGCCGCCGCGTCCGTATGTGCCGCTTCAAAATGGTGACGGGGGCTTGGGAGTGGTGCCGCCGGTTTTCGGTTTTGGGTCACCGTACCAGCCGCCGCCGCCGCGACCGCTTCGTCACACGCAACAACAACAACAGAAACCGCCTCACCAATCCGTTCGTTTTGTCTTTCGACCGCCGAATCCAGCAACTACTAGGAGCAACACGCAAAAGTAAAAAGAATGAGACGAAGAAGAAGCAATATTTAGAAAACGTGCGGTTTTAGTATACGTATGAATACACACGCAGCGTACAAACGTACACACTACAACATCCTCTCTCTCTCTNTNTATATATATAATCCTACCGCACATCGCGCGATGCCTCACTCTCTCATCATCATCACTATTTTAGGTCCTCATGATCCTATTCATCCCTTTCACCGCGAACGTCATCCCCGCGAACGACTCGCTCACCCTCAGCTGACTCGCCAATCTCGACCTCCCTCCGTCTAAAGGCTCGCTGCACAGCTCTTCGATCTTGTCCATCTCCTCTCCGGTTAACTCCTCTAACTCTTTCCTCACCTCTTCCGGGACGATCACGTGCGCGTCGTGTCCTAACATCGGTGATATTATCGGTACCGCGTGCATCACGTCTCGGTGTTTCGCGAGGACTTTCGAGAGTTGTTCGTTCACTGAAGCGGAGACGGCGTGTCGAGTGCCGTCGAGGATGACTTTGAAGTCCACCGTACTTTTGTTCACATCAGAAGTAAAAGAAGAATAAAAAATCATCGCGAGAGGTGACGATCTGCGAAGCAGAAGCCCGTCGGTGAGTCCTCGAGAGGACGAGGATGATGCGACGGAGAAGAGCATGTTTACGTGTTGTACGTGCGTCTTGGAATGAAGAGAAAAGACTGACGTTTTAGGGGAAATGTGCTTGACAAATTTGACTCGCATCATCTCTCATACTATCATGTGGCGGGCGTAAAAAAGCGCGGTTTTGCGAGAGCAGATAAACGATACGCGCGTATATATTGTGTGTGCGTGTGTGTGCGCGTGTGCGTGTGTGCGCGTATTCGTATACTATGGATGCATTCTTTTCGTCTGTCTTGGGGAAGATGTCAAAGACGTTTGGACGTTTCGATGATATTGATGATGATGGGACGATGAAGATGACAGACGATCCCGCAACTGCGATGGCGCAACGACCGGATGAACTCTTCGAGAGAATGAAACCCCCATCATCGAGGAGGGGTGTTTCTGGTGACGATGATGATGATGATGATGATGATGATGAAAGTTGCATCGTGCACAAAAACGGACCAAAATCCTCTTCTTCTCCTTCTTGGACAACAACTTCGAGAACAAAAATGTGGCTGGAAAACGCTCGAACGCGAACGGAAATCGACCGGAAAACGTGCCACGAAAACAAAGTCTGGCACAGAAGCGCGCACGTGTGGGTGTTTGATAAGGAGAGGAACCGGGTGTTGTGTCAGAAACGGAGCGAGAAGAAAGATACGTTTCCGGGGATGTGGGATATTTCCGCGGCTGGGCACATCGAGTTTGATCCAGAGACGCAAGGGAGGAGGAAGAGGAAAAAGAAGACGAAGGAGGGAGAAGTCTCGAGAGGAGTCGAAGGTGAAGGAGAAGAAAAAAGTGACGAGGACGAGTACGAGGAAGAAATAAGCGAGGAGGAACGAATGATGGAAGAGAGAAAGAAGAAGAACGCGAAAACATCCGACGGAGACGAAGACGACGAAGATTTCATCCACGAGGCGGACAAACACTCCACGCACCCGAACTCGTCTAGAAATACCGCCGCGAGAGAAATAGCCGAGGAATTAGGAATCAATGTCGATCCGAAGCAGCTCACTTACGCGTTCACTTGCGCGGCAAAACAGGCGGACATGGGCGGATGTAACGCCTACGAAGACGTTTACTTCATGCACGGGGATTCGAGCAAAGACGTCGCGGAAACCTTCCCGTTGCTCGGAAAAGCCGAGGTAGATCAAGTCGCGTGGTTCAGCTGGGAGGCGCTCGTCGCCACGTGGAATAAAGAATATTTCGCCAAAAACAAAACCCAGGCGCGGCCTCGGGAGAGGTTTTTACCGAACGAAAATTCCGTCTCCCCGAAATCCAAATCGCTCCTTTACGAGCACGACAAGCGAGAACTCACGAGCGCAAAACTCGTCCCAAGAAACGAACAGTACGTCCGCACGCTAGACGAAATGTTCAAATCCGTCGAAATTCTCAGCTCTGGGAAAGTGTCAAACTTGAAATCGAAGTTTGAAAACGCGCGAGACGGGCGTCTCGTTTCGCCGCTGAAAAAGCCGCCGCCGCCCAAGAAGAAGACGAAGAAATAAAAAGCCCCGCGACGAGAGAAAGAGAGAGAGAACGAGGTTTTGAGAGAGATCACGGAGCGTCCACGGTTGGACGCACAATGCGACATTAGAATGAATACTATCATCGTCGTTTTAAAATGTCCCTCTCTCACTTGCTCTTTTCCTCCACAAAATGTCGTCCATATTACTCCCACTTATTACTCCTCCTATTACTACTCCTATTCAGTACAAACCCACCATCGGACCGAGAAAAAGCGTCAGCATCGCGAGAGGAATGAAAACAACGTCATCAACGAACGCTTCTTCTTCTTCTTCTTCTTCTTCATCATCGGCGGTGGCGGACGACGAGAAAGAATCCAAATTGGAAACGAAAACCGACGGCGACGAGTACGGCGACGCAAATCGACGGACCACCACCACACCAAAACGCCTAAAAGAAGACGCGAGATGGAGAAAATGGATCGGCATGCCGTCTAAAAATTGTTTGGAGTCCATGCCGATCATTTGCGCGCACTGTAACCAAAAACTCACCGCGAGAGATGTCCCCTATGGGGTGGATGTCTCTAGGTATTCATCGAGAAGAAGAAGCACTAATGTTGAAGATGAGAACGACCAAGAAGAAGAAGAATCAGAGTGGGAATCTATGTTGCGAAGAAAATTTGTCCAACTTTCGAGAGACGCAGAAACGGACGCGTTTCTTTTGCGATCTTCGCGGCGACCGCGACTCGTCAACGCGCGATTGGCGCAGGCGTGTACTCGCTTGCGCGAGAAAGAAGGCAAGTCACTGACCGAGGCGAACGCGATCCTTGGGAGAGGAAAGATGTTCGTTTTGAGTCGCGAGCAGGCGCGTGTTTTAGTGGGGAGGAGTTTAATGCATCGTCATCGAGGCGGCGATGAAGGTGGTGAGGGTGATGATGATGACGATAACGCCGTCCTCGACGCGGGCGCGTATCTGGATATTGGTTCCGGCGAAGGCGAAGTGGCGAGTAAATTGGGCGAATATTTTGGCACAGTCGTGGCAACCGAGACGAGTCCGGCGATGGTAAAGCGGTGCGCGGAATCGCATAAAGATTGGACGGTGTTGGAAACGGGAACAATCGAGGACGTCTGGGAAAAATTTAAGATGCAAAATGCAAGGGAAGAAGAGGAAGGGACGAGCACGAAGAGCGAGGCGGCGAAGAAAAAGGTGCGCGAGCTTTTAGACGAAGAAGAAGGAACAGAGACGACAGAACGCCAACATCAAGGACGCGGCGGCGGCGGCGGCGGCAAATTCGATTGCATCGGGATGTTCAACGTCCTCGACCGATGCGACCGTCCCTTCACCATGCTCTCGCACGTCCGAAATCTTCTCAAACCGAAAACGGGACTCTTCGTCCTCGCCGTCGTCCTCCCGTTCCGCCCGTTCGTAGAGCTCGACGACGGCACGCGCCGCCCACCCTCAGAAAAACTCGACGTCGCCACCCCAACCGCCGCTTGGGAGTACGGTTGCAGAGACTTGTACGAAAATGTCCTCAAACCGAGCGGCTTTGAGATTGAAAAAATCTCGCGAGCGCCGTACGTCAGCGAAGGCGACCATCTCGCCGGAGCGTACGTTTTAGACGACGTCGTCTTTGTTTTGCGAAGAAGTGCCGATGTGTAGAAAGTGTTCGTTTGTGGCCCGGAAAGGCCTTTTAGATTCAGAATCATAACGAGACTTAAATTCTTTGAGAATACTACTCTCGTCTANCACAGTTGTCACTCGTTTCCATCCAAAGGCACCACAAATCTTCATTCTCTCGTCTCTCCTCTTCTCGCGACGACTCTATCTATATGAACGACTTCTCCTCTTCTCCTCTCAAAATGACCAAAACCACCACCCTCACGCTCTCCCAAAAGATCTCCCAGTCCATCACCCCGGTTTCGGTCTGTCAAAACTTACCGTTCGACCGGTACGAACGCACGTGCGTGCATTTGCAACGACAACTCGCGGTGTACCGGCTCGAAACGAACATCGTGCAAATCTATCGACTCGGTCTCGGGTTCGTCTCTTTAGTCGAAGAGACGATGAAGAAACACCGCGCGTGGCGAGAAAACGAGATGCGGTTTCAACGGTGGCAACGCGAGGCCGAGGACGTGTGCGGGGAGCTGGAAACGTTGAAAGGGGAGATTAATGCACTGGTTGGGGTGGAAAAGTATTCGCACGCGACATCGACGTTTAAGACGATGAAGCGACCACCACCGGTAGCGAGAGAAGAAGAGACGAGCAAGGACGCTAGGGTGGTGGCGGTGGGGTCGTCGGTGTCGTCAAAGTCGTCCTCAGCGGCGGCGGCGACGATGAGAGCAGTAGGCGCGGGAACGGCGGCGTCGACATCGTCGTCGGCGGCGTCGCGACGAACAGAAGGCGCGGCGGCGAAGAGCGGGAAACACTCCTTATTGAGCGGAGAGGTGATTACGGAGAAGGTGAAAGGGCTGGATATAGGGGTGTCTTCGAATAGTACTAATAACAACAACAGAAACAACAGCACTACGGGCGCGAGCGACGCCTCCTTAGGCGATTATCGGTCGCTGGCGAGGTCTCTCATGGACGACGAAATTGGTTACGGCGGTTACGGTGACGGCGCGTTGAAACCGTCGACTCCTCCTCCACCTCCACCTCTTCCGGTTCCGCCGCCGTCATCGTACGATTCGTACGATTACGTTCCTTCCGCGGGATCGATCGAGTTCCGACCATCCGTCGTCCTCCAACACGCGCAGAAACCACCTTCCTCTTCAGCCGCCTCCTTGGACCACCTCAAGTTGGACAAACGCCTCGAGCTTTACGGTTTGAAAGAGTTCATCGTGAACGGGGACGGCAACTGTCAGTTTCGAGCGATTAGCGACCAATTATACGGCGACCAATCGCACCACGCTTCCGTGCGAGCGGTAGTTATCGGGCAAATGCGCGCCAGACCGGATCGATACGCCGCCTTCGTAGAATCGCCGAGCGACGACAACCAAAACGATACCACCACCGAGCTCGCAAACTACCACGCGTACCTCCGCAACATGTCCAAACCCGGATCCTGGGGCGACCACGTCACCCTCCAAGCCGCCTCCGACGCGTTCGGCCTCCCATTTTGCGTCATCACTTCCTACCGCGATAACTTCGTTCTCGAAATTCAGCCGGAAAAACGCAAACATCATCAACGAGTGAATAATAATAATAATAATAATAACGAGGAGGAGGAGAAAGTGCTCTGGATTTCCTTTTGGTCCGAGGTCCACTACAATAGCTTATACCCGATAGATTCCAGTAAGTTTAGTACATAGAATTTGCGTAAGAGCGAAGTTTCAGCGTTGGTTGAGTTAACAGGTATTTTTTTCAAAACTACGAGGTAACGTATATCAATATTCAGCGTTTCAAGCAACGCGATCAATACAAAGCAAATCATCTCTCAAACTTATATCAGTAGAACGCGTACATGCCTCTTTCCCACACACTTCTTCTTACGGAGAGGACGACGAGGATGCTCTTACCAGCGGCGTCTTTTCATCCACCTCATTATCTCTCCTTCCACTCGCGCTGCTATCGTTGCTATTATTACTATTATTCTCTGTACTACTACTACTACTACTACTACTACTACTACTATTATTACCACCATTTTCACTTCCGATATTACTCTTAGGATCCTCCGCGGTGGAGAATATGGCAATCCCTACGGCTTGAACTGCAAAGGTCCCCATGAAAATAAGCGCTTGCTCGGTGGTAGAAAACCCACCGTCAAAACCAAATAAACGCACCAGGCCGCATAACAACGCTTGTTGCAACAAAATAACGTTGAACGATCCAGCGTCGATGTATTTCAAAGATCTGTACGCCGAAGTGAACGAACAAAATATGACAAACGCGAAAACTATATAAATCATCACGTCGGATTCACCCACCGACTTCAAGAAATTGCCCAACTTCTCCAAGTCCCAATCGTGTTCCCATAACAACGCAACCAACGCCAACAAAGCGCCATAAAAACCAAACGCGGTCAAAATCTCGTTCATATACACTCCATTTTCTATCGCATGTTCTTGCAAAACGTTCGTGAGTGAATTGCAAACCGCCGCCGCAAACGCCAAACTATCCCCCAACGCCGGATTTTTCTGCTCTTCCCCGGGGATGTCGTCGTGTAACTGTTTCTCTTCCTCCACTCCGTCTGATACGACCAATAAAACGAGACCTGCGCACGCAATGATCGCACCAACAACGTGCCTTCTCGTGTACCGTCTATTCATGAAGAAATACCCCACACCGCACGATATTGGAACCGTCGCGCTGAGAAAAATCGTCGCGCTCGTCACCGTCGTGTACTTATACGCCAAGATCGCGGTATAATTCCCACCGAAATCAAACACCGACATCGCAATCAGACTCAGCGCTTTCAGCGTCACACCGAAGCAAAAGTCGTCCTTGTACCCGTACTCCGTTAAACTCTTCTTCTTTTTCTTCTTTTCATCCTCTTCTTCGTCCTTTTTGTTCTTCTTACCCGCTAAGAAAGAGGGCAAAAACTGATACGAGTCGTACTTCTTGTGCAGCGTCAACTTTTTCCCAACCCCGGAGTCCTTCGAGACCATATCTATCCTCTGCTGTTTCTCCACGTCGTCATTGAAACCGCCCTCCTCCTCGGCTTTCAAAATCATCGGATCGTCCTCGACGACCGCGCAACAACAACACCACCACGCCAAATTGATGCCAAAAATCACGTACAAAATCACGTAGTCGATCAGTAACGCGACGTATATCGATTTGTTTCTTNCGTTCAGAACTTTGGACAAAATCGCTTCCGCGGCGTATAACACGGCCGTGATGAACGCGTACGTCGCGCCTCGACCGTAATTGTTATTATTCGCGGAACCATTATTCGATGATGACATTTTGTGTCGTTGAGGGGGGTGTTGTGAAGTGCTTCAGAGAGATCGCGCAGAGATCGTGTCCCCGCGAGGGTGTTACGCCTTTTTTATGGACTCTCGTACGAGACCGTCGAATTAAATAAAGTAAAACCAAAAAAAAGGAAAAAAAAAAGGAAAAAAGAGTGCACGGTGAAAGTTCTTTTCAGCAGCGCGATGGCTTTGTGTTTCGCGCGTCTCTCTCTTACTCTCTCTTTCGTCGTCGCACGCAAGGGCAAAGGCGCGGCTTTATTTAGGACGACGCGTGTCATTATATTCCGAGTCTGAGTCTGATTCTGATTGAAGACACCATCTGACGATGTTCTCTTTCAAGTGGTCGAGAGTCGTGCACATCTCACATGCGAGGAAACGACGGTCGAAGAAGAAAATTTCGCGAATCGCGTTTTCCTCAAAAAACAACAAAGACTTTGACAGATTTGGTCTCCTTCTCGGACGACGATGGATCCTCCTCGTCCTCCTTCTTCTCTCCGAGCCGCTGCGAATACCAAGAGCAGCAGTAGCAGTAGTAACACCAACATCGCGTGCAAATTCTTCCTCGCCGGCGCGTGCGCGAAACCCGAGTGCAAGTTCTCGCACGATGCGAACGACGACCAACGGTTAACGACCTCGAGGTGTCCGTTTTATAAGAAAGGGAAGCAGAACAGTTGCACGTACGGGGATAAGTGTCGGTACGATCACTGCAACGACGATAACAACAACGCGTTGGGGACGATTCAGACGACGACGGCGACGGCGCGACGGGAAAATAGCGGTGGTGGTGGTGGTGGTAATCTCGCGACGACGACGACGAGGATGAACACGAAAGCGCCGAGTTTTGTACCAACCTTTGGGACCGGAGGAGCGGCGTATTTGAGCCAGCAGATGCAAAGGACGAATCTCTCGGGGGGGTCGCAATCAACGTCGTCCTTTGCGGCGGCGTCTTCTTCAGTCGTCGCGGGCGGTGGTGGTGGAGCGAGCGGCGCGTGGCAAAACAGTTCGGTGGAGCACTTGCGCCGGAGCGGAACGACGGAGGAAGCCGCGGAAGAGTTCGGGGGAGACGGCGGGGACGATTGGGGGTACGAGGACGAGTATGGGAACTGGGTGAGCTTTAATACCGGGGAAGGAGAGGACATGGCGGATTTTGTAGCGGCGCAGTTACCGGACGATGACGATTTGTTCTTGGGGATGACGGCGAGTAGCGGCGATTTGCAGGAGTATCAACAACAACAACAACAACCACCACAACAACGACAACAACGCGTTGCCGGTGGCGATGGATACGGGTACTACGATCAACAAGGCCAATGGGTCAACATCGAAGATCCGCAAAGTCAGGCGTTTTTAGAGCAGCAGTATCAGTTACAACAACAGCAGCAGCAGCAGCAGCAATATCATCACTTTCAACAACAACAACAACAACAACAACAACAACAACAAAGACAAGTTCCCAGGGACGTAAATGCCATGTTCCGCCCCCTAGAAGTAGGAAACGCGTCGGACCAATCGTACGATCAGCAAAGATCTTTTGATGCGCAAATTGAATGCTCTATATGCTTGGAAAGAGTCGCGGATGAATCTCGCCCGTTTTCGGCGAGACGGTTTGGTTTGTTGGATAAATGCGACCACAGTTTTTGCTTATCGTGTATTCGCGGATGGCGAGATGGTGGCGTACAAGGTAAAGAAGCTGGTGCGATCGCGACCGAACAGGCGAGAATGTGTCCGATTTGTCGCGTCAACTCTTTCTTTATCACGCCGAGCGCTCACTTTCCACGCACGCCGGAGGAGAAAGAAGAGATTTTGAAAAACTATTTGAGCAAAATGAAACAAATTCCGTGCAAGCATTACAACAACGGTCGCTGTCCGTTTGGGACGAGCTGCTTTTATTCTCACGGATCAGGAGAGGTCGATACTGGGGTGAGGAAAACGACGACGGCGGGGGAAGAGCTACACATTTTGACAACGCCGACTTTGGCAGATTACCTCGACGTTTCGAAAAAGGTAGGAGGAGGAGGAAGTCGATGAAGATCGATATGGCTCCTTCGAACACGAGGGAGATACTTGTATTCTAAAAACAAAAACAGTTGTACTACCACATTACATCAAAATACACGAAGACAAAGAACAGTTGTATTCATATCAAGTTTTTTCTTCTTTTGTAGCGTGATGTTTTTATGTATATTTGATTAAATAATGTGATTAAGTTAAGTTGTTTAAGTTGTTCGGTGACATCTCTCTAATATATTATTCCACGTGGTACGCCAAGTTTTGCCCCAACCACTTCTCAACGGTAGCCACGTCCATTCCTTTTCTCGAGGCGTATTCTTCCACTTGGTCCTTCTCAATCTTACCAACGTTGAAGTATTCTGCAGATTTACCGCCAAAGTATAAGCCAGACACAGAGGCCGCCGGCAGCATAGCGAAGGACTCCGTCAACTCGACGCCAATCTCTTCCTTACATTTCATCAAATCCCACATCGTGGCCTTCTCGGTGTGATCAGGTTGCGACGGATACCCCGGCGCTGGGCGAATGCCTTGGTACTTTACCTTCAACAAGTCATCAGCGTTGAGAGATTCATCCGGTGCGTATCCCCAGTGATCTTTACGAACTTGAGCGTGGAGTAATTCCGCGAATGCTTCGGCTAAACGATCAGCTAAAGCCTCCGCCATAATGTACGAGTAGTCGTCGTTGTTCTTTTTGAAAGACTGTGTCAACTTGTCCAAACCCAGACCAGCCGTGCAGACAAACATGCCGAGATAATCGGTAACGTTAGAATCTTTCGGTGCAATAAAGTCAGACAAAGCCATGTACGGTTCTTCAGTATCTTTTTCAGCTTGCTGACGAATCGTGTGGAACGAGCAGCGCTTGCCGGAAGCGGCGTCCTCGCCGTTGTAAACTTCGATATCGTCACCGACGGCGTTGCACGCGTAGAAAGCGAGCAAACCGTTCAATGTCAACTGTTTCTGGTTTTTCATTTGATCTAACATCGCATTTGCCTCATCGAATAGCTTTTTCGCCTCCTTCCCGACGTTTTCGTCGTTGAAAATTTTCGGGTAGCCTCTGTTCGGGTATCGGCCTCTAAGTTGCCAGACTTGAAAGAATGGGTTCCAATCAATGTACGGGATCACGTCAGCAATCGGGACGTCCTTCAATGCCTTCGTACCTAAAAACTTCGGCTTTACTGGTTTGTGCTCCGCGGAGGAGAAATCTGGCAACGTGACCGACTCTCGCGCTTTCGCGAGGGATAAGTACTTTCGATCTTCGAGACCGGCGAAGAATTCCTCGCGCATCTCCTCGTACGTTTCTTTGATATCATCCAAAAACTCCGGACGTTTTGTCATATCCATGAGAGTTTGAGCAACTGGGACGGCTCTAGACGCATCGAGAACGTGAACGACACCGCCAGAGTACACTGGTGCCATTTTGACCGCCGTGTGCATCTTGGATGTCGTCGCACCACCGATGAGTAACGGAATCTTCAACCCAGCTTTTTCCATCTCTTTCCCAACTGTCACCATCTCGTCCAAAGATGGAGTGATGAGACCGGATAATCCGAGAATATCGGCGTTGTTTTCTTTCACGGCATCAAGGATAGTTTGGCATGGACACATCACGCCAATATCTATGACTTTGAAGTTGTTGCACCCCAAGACAACGGCGACGATGTTCTTCCCGATATCGTGCACGTCACCCTTCACAGTTGCAATCAAGAACGTCCCGGCACTAGAGCTCGAAGTATCGCCGGCGGCATCTTTTGCCGCCTGCATAAACGGAAGCAAGTGTCCGACAGATTTCTTCATTACTCGTGCTGATTTGATTACTTGCGGCAAAAACATTTTCCCGGCACCAAACAAATCCCCGACTACGTTCATGCCATCCATGAGCGGTCCTTCAATGATCTCAAGGCAGGATGCAAACGAACCAGACGTTCGGCACTCTTCGGTATCGGCGATGCAGAACTCATCGATACCATGCACGAGAGCATACTCGAGACGTTTACCGACTTTTTCGTTTCTCCAAGCCTTTCCGTTATCTTTCTTTTTCGCGGCACCGCCGGCAGCTTGGCCTTTGCGGCGGAGGTTGCACGGTCCAGATTTCGGGTCTAAAGTCGCCGCGAATTGAAGCATTCTCTCCGTCGCGTTCGAACATCGGTTCAACAAAACGTCCTCGATGTACTCCAAAAGCTCCTTGTCGATATTCTCGTAAACATCTTCTTCAACCTGAGCGGCGTTGACGATACCCATATCCAT
>JGI20151J14362_10002384_pt1 | contig 13310 bp, 13 predicted proteins | sample COG_01_FD_14362 | JGI IMG/M metagenome (IMG submission 14362) | reverse complement strand
CACGTTCCGAAATGAACGAATTATGAATTTTCCGTTTGGGATTTACTCTGGAATAATGAGCTTTATTTCAGTTGATTACTGAGATTAAAAGCCACCACGCCGAGAATAGAACTCGGAACTAAAACTCAGGAAACTTCTATTCTGCAACTACATCCACGGCGCTGAGGACGATTCGATTTGAAAAAGCCCCCAGTCTCGCAGTTGCTTCGCTGATTCCACTCGGACATACGGGAGGGTAATCGGCCCAGCTGCCGTAGAAAGGACGACGTCAGCTAATCCTTTTCGCTGCATGAACCAGTTGGATCGAATGCTCACCCGTTGGAGCTTTCTCCATTCAACACGTCGTTTCACCTGCACTCTCCACCCCGTCCTAAACAACAATTCTGTTGGTTTAACAACAAACGAGGTCCCCTGATACTTTCGCAATGAAGCCAGGACGCTCCATAGCATCCATGCTATGAAGAGGACCAATACCAAAGGATGGGGCAACAACAAAAATGGAATCAGTCCGAATACGCTTCTCCAGATACTTCTGCGGATCCAAAACAAGCGATGGGGTCTCAGAACTTTCGCATCCCGGGTGAAATCCTCCAAAAACAGGCGAGATGCAAGCACAGCTGTCTCCTGATCGTTCAGACCGGGGATCAGCACATTCACCGCTCCTCCATCGGAAGTCACCTGCGACCTTGCCTGATGAATCCTTACGGTCTCAAATCCTGCGATTCGCTGCAAAATTCCGCTTTTGCTCTCGAGCATCTGAATTTTATGGAGCGGTAACTTGAACTCAAATTTTTTCAGAAACCCCCCACTCATTTCCAATTGATTATCGGCTAGTCTCACCGTGAGCTTGTGGTACCTGAGTATCGCGCCGACCAGGGAAACAAGCAATCCCACGAGAAGGAAAAACAAGAAAAAAAGGGGGATTGCGAGCACCCAAATCAACTTCAATGCCCAAACCCATGCCCATGGCAGGGCATCCATTCCCTGCTCCAACCATTGCATCAAGGGCTCTATGACCGCGACGACTGCGCCAAATGAAATAATGGCATTGCGTAGATGATTCTGCGTTAAACCGATCCGGAGCAACTTTTGCCAATCCAGCTGAACGAGCGGTTGCACTGCCTCGCTGTGGCTCATTGCTCCGCGACTCAAAATGGCATTCAGTTGCTGCGCCTCACTTTTTTTCAGTGCCGAAATTTCGACTTCTGCCCCGGAGGAACCCGCCGTGTCTATTCGCAAGCCGACAAGGCCAAACATCCGGTGCCAAAACAACTCCTCCGTGTGAACCGTTTGAATCCGATCGAACGGTATCACCATCCGCTCCCGCTCTATGATGCCCCGTTCAATGACCAATGCGGAAGCTTCGATTTTGAACGTGAACCGCCAGTGCTCCAGAAAAGCAACCACAGACAGAAAAAGAACGCCCACTGCTCCAATCAACCCAGCATACATGCGGATGGAATCCGAAATGGCCAATCCCGCCAATACCGGCCAAAAACTTCTTGCAAGTGTCCAAACATTTCGCGTGAAAAAACGGAGCACCCCCAGCACATGCTGACGCTTCGCTTGACTGAACACCGGTTTAACTCTTGCCTGCTCGTTCATCCAAATAGGCTCTCAATTCCTGTGCTCGTTCAAAATCCAATCCAGGAACGCGCAAGTTCGCCCCCGAACTGCCTGCGGTATACAGTTTTAACGTGCAAACGCCAAATGCGCGGGCAAGCGGTCCTTGAGAAACTTCGCTGTGTTGAATGCGATTGAATGGAACCGTGACCGTTTCGCGCACCCAAAAGCCAGAACGAAAGGTCAAGTCGCGTTCCCGAAGCAAGACCCCTCTAACAGGAAAGCCTCTGAATTCTTCGACCGCCCAGAGTACTGAAATCAACCCCATCGCAATGAGCATGCCCCAGACTGGATCCGGGATGACTTCTTCTTGGAGGGCCAGCCACACAATCGGCGCACACAGCACCCCAATGCCTAGGCAGACAACCACGGCAAACACCGTCCAGCGTTGTCTGCGATACCGCGCAGGCATCGGCTCAAATTCATCCTCATCTATTGGAGGAAGAGACTCGAGGGGTGAGGTAGGGTTTTGGAATAAATTTGCCATAGCGAATGTGAATGCAAGGTAAGGGTTGACCCATTTAAAGGATGGGAATTTTTAATTTCTTCCTACTTTGTAGCGAATCAAATTGAACCATGACCTCCTCCTATATTCTTGCGCTCGATCAAGGCACCACGAGCAGCCGAAGCCTCATCGTTGATGCACGAGGTCACGTCTTGTTTCAAGCCCAAAAGGAATTCACCCAGCACTATCCGAAACCTGGCTGGGTAGAACACGATCCAAGAGAAATCTGGAGTTCACAGTGGGCAACGATTCAGGATGTTTTGGCGAAAGTTGATTCAGGAACCAAGGCCATCGCCGGCATTGGAATCACCAACCAACGCGAGACCGCCCTTGTATGGGATCGATTGACTGGCGAACCTATCTACCCGGCCATTGTCTGGCAAGACCGACGCACCGGGGACTATTGCGATGCCTTGAAATCCGATTCCACCATCAAGGACCAAATTCAATCCAGCACCGGTTTAATGGTCGATGCTTATTTCTCGGCTTCTAAAATCCGATGGATCTTGAACCATGTGGAAGGAGCTCGGGAACGAGCGGAGACTGGTGAATTGCTCTTTGGAACGGTTGACAGCTGGTTGGTCTGGAAATTGAGCAATGGCGCATCCCACATCACGGATGCCTCGAATGCCTCGCGCACTATGTTGTTCAACATCCACACGCTGCAGTGGGATGACTCCCTGTGCGCTTTGTTTGGGATTCCGATGGCCATGCTTCCCAAAGTGGTCGATAGCAGCGGACAACTCGCTGAGGCCACATGCTTTGACCACCCGATTCCCATCTCGGGCATCGCAGGTGACCAACAATCCGCTTTGTTCGGTCAACAATGCCTCTCCCGGGGCATGGTGAAAAACACATATGGGACTGGATGTTTCATGCTCATGAATACTGGAAAGCAGGCCGTACGTTCTCATCATTCGCTGCTAACAACCATCGCTTGGAAGATCGGTGACGATGTCCATTATGCGCTCGAAGGAAGCGTTTTCATCGCAGGCGCGGCTGTCCAATGGCTGCGAGACGAACTCTGCTTTATTGATGATGCGGCTGAAATTGAGGCTTTGGCCAGTTCTGTTCAAGATAGCGGCGGAGTCTACGTCGTTCCTGCCTTCGCTGGATTGGGAGCGCCGCATTGGAACCCACATGCCCGCGGCAGCATCTTTGGTATGACACGAGGATCGGGAAAAGGCCACATCGCTCGAGCCGTTTTAGAAAGCATCGCCTTTCAGTCCATGGACTTGCTCGAATGCATGCAAAAAGACAGCAAAATGGCCATTAGCGAAGTGCGTGTGGATGGTGGGGCAGCAAACAATTCGATGCTCATGCAGTTCCAATCCGATGCGCTGGGCATTGACATCGTTCGGCCTCAAAACACAGAAACTACAGCAATGGGCGCTGCGTATCTAGCCGGCTTGGTTGTGGATTTTGGAGCGACATGGACGCTTTGACTGCCTCATGGGAACGTCGCGACACCTTTAAGCCTGCCGAGAATTCACGCAGCATGGACGCCAAGATTCACGGATGGAAACGTGCGATAGCGGCCTCTACTCTTTGGGCGAACGACGAAGGCATCGACGAAGACGCATCGAATGATCACTCCAATCCGTTTTCTTCATGAGCGGGATGAGACAACGAGAGCACCATTGGGATCGCATTCGCACCACGGAAGAATGGGACGTGGTGATCATTGGCGGAGGCGCCTCAGGTTTAGGAATCGCCGTGCATGCGGCATCCAGCGGACTGAAAACAGCACTTTTTGAGCGAGACGATTTCGCGAAAGGCACATCCAGTAAAAGCACCAAATTAATCCACGGTGGCGTCCGGTATTTGCAGCAAGGAAACATCAAACTGGTCAAAGAATCACTCCGAGAACGAGGCCTGCTTATGCAGAATGCACCTCATCTCGTGCAGAATATGAAATTTGTGTTGCCCACATTCAAGCCATGGCGAACATGGTATTATGCTTTGGGACTTAAGGTATATGATCGGCTGGCAGGAAGGCTGGGCTTAGGGCGATCCGAATCGCTCAGCAAAGAAGAAACAGTCGCCCTACTGCCGGGAATCAAAACCGACGAAATCGCTGGAGGTGCCAGCTACCATGATGGACAATTTGACGATGCGTATTTGGCCCTTTCATTGGCAAAAACAGCTGTTCACCACGGGGCTGCGTTACTCAATTATTGCGAAGTCACTTCATTTATTTCAGTAAATAAGCGCATCCAGGGCGTTGAGGTGCACAGCCCGTTGGATGCGGAGAAGCGAAATGTTCGAGCCCGCTTTGTCATCAATGCCACCGGTCCTTTTAGTGATTCAATGATGGCGTTGGACAATCCAAAGCATAAACCCGTGATCAAACCCAGTCAAGGGACCCATGTGGTGGTCGACTCGTCGTTTTTTCCTGGTAATACTGCCATGTTAATTCCAAAAACGGATGACGGCCGTATCCTATTCGCTGTTCCTTGGCATGGCAAAATCATCTTGGGTACAACGGATACCCCTGTAGACGCTGCTTCGGCCGAACCTGTGCCCTTCGATAGCGAGATTGATTTCATCCTGACCCATCTGCAGCGCTACCTCCGACACGCTCCTCAGCGCACCGATGTATTGAGTGCATTTTCTGGCATTCGGCCACTGGTCAAATTGACCAACAAAAAAACGGCGGAATTGGCACGGGACCACGTGATTCGTGTAAGTCGCTCCGGGTTGATTTCGATTTTGGGAGGGAAATGGACGACCTACCGCAAAATGGCCGCGGATGTCATGCGGAAGATACAGTCCCTCTCCAGCGAAAAAATTGCGCTTTCTGACACCCGAATGCTTCGCTTAGTTGACTGCAACACACCTCCGCTCTCCCCTTCCATTGAAAACATGAACGATGCCGAATTGAAAGAACGCATCCGACTCGAAGTCGAGCAATCTGCTTGCCTCACTGTTGAGGACTTCTTAGCGCGTCGAACGCGCCAGTTATTGCTAGACGCGCGCCACGCCATAAAGCGCGCCCCGTTCATCGCCGCATGCCTCGCAGAGCAATTAATTCGAGATGAAACTTGGAAAACCGAGCAAATCGAATCGTTCAATGCTCTGGCACAATTGTATCTTCCTCAAGATTGAATACTTTCCCACATGAGTCCATATATCGCAGAATTTATCGGCACTTACTTATTGATCACCGTCGGTGCCGCCATCAATGCCAATGTCGTGTTGGCAAAAACGAAAGGAAATAACTCCGGCTGGATTGTCATCTCAATAGGATGGGGAATCGCCGTCTTTTTAGGAGTCTATTCGGCGACCTCACTCGGCGGAAGCGGCCACTTAAATCCTGCTGTAAGTATCGGATTATCAGCTTTTGGTGGATTGGACATCGAATTGCTCGGAGGCTACGTCGTTGCTCAGATTCTGGGTGCATTTTTTGGCGCCATCACAGGCTGGATGGCTTTCATCGCGCATTTCCGCGAAACAACCGATCCTGGAGCCATTCTCGCTGTATTCAGCACAGCGCCCGCCATTCGGAATAAACCTGCCAACTTTTTGACCGAAGCCATTGGAACCTTTGTTTTGGTTCTTGGTGCGCTCAGCGCTTCAGCGCCAGAGAGTTCTTTGGGTGCTTTGGATGCGCTTCCAGTGGGTCTGCTGGTTATGGGGATTGGCATGGGATTGGGCGGGCCCACGGGGTATGCCATCAACCCTGCGCGCGACCTTGGTCCACGAATCGCTCACGCGCTGCTGCCAATCCGGAACAAAGGAACCAGCGACTGGGATTACGCTTGGGTTCCGATTTTAGGTCCCATTGCAGGAGGAATCTTAGGAGCTGGTCTTCACTACTTACTCATCTCGTAACATCACAATGAAGTCCATAACCCTTCTCGGCTCACTCCTTGTCTTCATACCGAATGCCATGTCACAATCTTCTCTTATCGTCGCACACCGAGGCTATTCGCATGTTGCACCTGAAAATTCATTGACAGCCTTTGAAGCGGCCATTGCTGTGGGCGCGCCCTACTTCGAGCTTGATGTACAAAAAAGCGCCGATGGAACGCCTATCGTTATCCACGACGAAACACTCGAGCGCACAGCTTCTTCCAATGCCATCGGACTCATCCAAAGCCTGAGCGATGAAGAATTGCAGACCGTTCGAATCGGATACCCTGAGCGATTTGGCCGAGCATTTGAAAACGAACCCCTTCCGACATTGAGCGATGCCCTCCAATTGGCTCAAGGTCGCATTCGAGTGTGTGTCGAGATTAAGGTGGCAGGCATAGAATCAGCCATTGTCGCAGACATCCAAAAATGGAAAATGGACGAGGATGTCGTGATTTTCTCTTTTTTGCCCGAGGTACTCACCCAAATCCATTCAATTGCGCCTCACCTGAAATTGTTGTTCCTCAAATCTGATGCAACCAGCGACGATCTGAATCACTGCCTGGACATCGGGGCGGCCGCGATCGGCGTGGGAGGAAAGACAAAATTGGATGAAGCATTCATCAACGAAGCTGCGGCAATGGACCTCGAAGTCTGGCGATGGACCGTAGACGACGTCGCGGAAATGCGACACCTCCAAAATCTCGGTGTTCACGCCATCATTACCAACCGTCCTGACCTGGGGATGACTTTCTCAATTGAATGACCAAAAACTTCCCTAACCTATCAAGGCTCACCCTCGGTTAGCCCCCAATTTACGGGCGAATTTAGCGAGAGGTCTCGAACGCGAAGGATTATCCTCTCCATTCTCAACCGTCCAATCCCATCCGCCAGCACGGGCACTATCGAGCCATTCATTGATAATAAGGCGCACATCAGCATCCATGCGAACGGTCCGCTTCGCATCGATGACCATCTTAAAGTCTCGTGGGACGGACTCAAACACCTTGCGGATGCCGACTTTGTGCATGAAAGTCACGTCTTCACCCAGGTGGATGATACAGAGCTTCTTTTCATCGTCCACTTCAAAATCAATGATGGGCTGATGAAAGTGGTCAAACAAAATAACCAACAAAGCAGCCACAATGCCGATGCCGATGCCTACGAGCAGATCGGTGAGCAGGATAGCCAATACCGTAATAATAAATGGCAGAAATTGCCGAGCGCCTTGTTGAGCGATGGCTTTGAACTGAGCCGGCTTCGCCAGCTTATAGCCAACAACAAGCAGGATTGCAGCCAAGCTCGACAGCGGGATGAGGCTCAGAAGATTGGGAATTAAAAACACTGAACCCAGCAACAAGAATCCATGAAGGATTGCCGACAGCTTTGTTTTTCCTCCACTTTGGATATTCGCAGAACTGCGCACAATTACTTGGGTAATGGGAAGCCCTCCAATCAAGCCAGATAAGACATTCCCTGTTCCCTGTGCAATCAACTCCCGGTTGGTTGGGGTGACTCGCTTTTCAGGGTCCAGCTTGTCCGTAGCTTCAACGCATAGCAAGGTCTCCAAGGAGGCGACGATGGCAATTGTCACTCCCAAAATCCACACATCACTTCGATTCCACGCTCCAAAATCAGGAAGTCGCACCACATCGCTCCAACCATTGACAATTTTCGGGATTTGTACGAGGTGATCGGCGCCTAATCCTAAGGCTCCGTCCCGCGTGACTAAGTGCAAGCCAATCCCCGTCATGACCGCGACCAACGAGCCGGGCAGAAATTGCGTGAAAGTCAAGCGCTTCATGAAGGGCATTTCCCATAAGATCAATATAGCCAGACCTGCAGCAGAGATGGCCACTGCCACGGGCTGGAGCATATCCAACATGTAGGACAATTCTGAGAAGGTATTGTGGGTCGCATCATGAGCAAACTGCAAAGAACCTTCCGGCTCGGCATCATAACCAAATGCATGCGGAATCTGTTTGAGAATAATGATCAACCCAATGGCGGACAGCATTCCTTGAATAACAGAAGAGGGAAAATAAAATCCAATGATGCCCGCCTTCAGGACTCCGAGCATCAGTTGAACGAACCCTCCAACAACCACGGCCAAGAGAAAAATCTCGTAGGACGGCATGGTTTGAATGCCATTCAAAACGATTACTGCCAGTCCAGCTGCAGGTCCACTGACCCCGATGGCCGAGCCACTGATCATACCGACAACAATTCCTCCAATAATTCCCGCAATTAGCCCCGCTATGGGCTCGGCACCTGATGCCAAAGCAATGCCCAAACACAGGGGCAGTGCAACCAAAAAAACAACCAAGGATGCCGGAACATCCTTTGACAAATACTTAAACATCTAAATCAATTTGAGTGAAACGAAGATTGAGCAGAAAGGCTCTGTAAAGGCGCACCTTCTCAGGCCTCTATCCAACGCTTCGTTCTGGCGGTTCGAGGATTCCCTTGAGCACNGGGGAAACCCAGTTGGCTGGTCCAGCNGCTCGAGACCACGCTTCGCGGAAAATCATTTTATGNGAACGCTCTAGCGTACTCGAAGACCACTTCTTACCATCATCTTCCACCTCTCCTTTGTTTTCCCCTTCNTTATTCTCTTCACCTCGGTCCTCCTCCGACCCGTCCGTAATAACCCAGACCATTTCTTCTCCACGGTGATGGTTCAGCAATTGCACAACGGGGACCAACGCCCAGCAGGCTGCGGTCAGAGCAATCAAGGAATAGGCAAAGAGTCGGTGGAACATCATTTTCGTTGCGTGGGCTAATTTAACTGCACTGGCCCACAATTTGTTCGTGATCCAGCTAAAAATACCCAATGGTCCTTGCTTCAGTTTGTGTAAAAGAAAATCTCAGCACCCTTCGACTCATCCAAAGAAAAACACGTAATCGGTGGTTGAGAACAATTCCCGCATAGGCCTGTTTAGTTGTTGAATTACAAATACTTACATGATAGAATCGATCCAATCCGCTTCCGACATTATCCTTTCCCAGCAAACAAAAGAGCGCATTGAACGGGGACTGGTNGGGTTCGCTTTGGGGATGTTTTTAATTCACTTGCTCCTCTTTGGAGCGAACATGCTGCTGGAATTGAATTGGGCTGCAGCTTATTTTACTCATCCGCTGCAAACCCTCTACACGCCCTTTTCAGCGATTCTTGTGGCAGAAGTTTACCTGCTTATTCATTTCATTACCTGCCTACAAGCTTCGCACGCTCTATGGGAAAGCAAATGGAAATAGTGGCCTTAATTGAAATTCGTTCCGTTTTCAAGGACGTAGATTTCACTTCTAAATGGCCCTGGGAGGCTGAGTTCTTTCCGCATTTATTGGGCGCGGTTGCCTTGAGCGGCATGCTCGCCTTGTTCTACCGAATTCTGCCACGTCGAATTGCGCGAATGGAGGAGAATGATCTCAATCGGTTCATCCAAATCAAGAAGCTATTGGCAAGTTTTCTTTTTGTTTATTTGATTTTCCTCAGTGGCTGGTCATTCTTTAGCTGGGCGCAAGAGGTACTCACCTTGCCGGCTAGCGGCATTCATGATCCCAACGATTTTTTCTACAATGATTTTTTCACGGCCCTCATTCTCGTAGATGTCCTCTTGCTGGTCATTTCCTTCCGGTACCTCAGCGATTTTGGTTTGGTGATGCGCAACTGCGGATTCATCATCAGCACAATTCTCTTGCGCAGAGCTCTGGCCCTTGAGGCCTGGCATGCACTGTCGTACGAGTTGACCAGTGGCATTTTGGCCGTGCTCGTTTTGCTCCTTCACCGGGGCTTGACAAGCAGAACGCCCGAAGTAAATCAATCTTAGACTAGTGCACCTCTACCGTGCCCTCCAGGGTAGCACCGAACATGGCAACGCCGCGCTCTTCAGGTGTGGCCCATGCTCGGAACATCCCCGCGCTATTGCATACTAACGCGATACTGCCCTGAGCGTCGACTCCTACCACGCCGCCATCTCCTCCGAGCGAGCCCATCTCGTCAAAGATTGCTCCGCGACAAGCTCGTCCAAGCTGCTGCTTGCCATAGAGCATCCTGGCATGGACATCCTGCGCAACGCCGGTGCGGATAAAATACTCACCCCATCCCGTTGCGGAGATGGCACACGTGCGATCATCTGCCCACGTTCCTGCCCCAATCACTGGGCTGTCCCCGATGCGACCGTGCCGCTTGTAGGTCATGCCACCTGTTGATGTGCCGGCTGCGAGGTGGCCGCTTTTGTCCAGCACAACGCAACCCACCGTGCCTCTTTTATTGGCCAGCGCATCCTCCTCCTTCTGGGATTTGGACTTCGCCCGTTCGTATCGATCGAATGCTTTTTTCGTCCAAAACCATTCGTTCAGAAGCGGGTTCATGGCCCATCGACGACGCGAATTCACCCGCTCCGTGCCCACTAAAAAACACATGTTCACTCGAATCCATCACGGAGCGAGCCACCGATATCGGATGCTTAAACCCGCGAACTCCCGTGACGGCCCCGCAGTTGCGTGACGCTCCATCTGCAATTGAAGCGTCCAGTTCTTGTACCCCTTCGGCTGTAAAAACCGCACCGCGCCCGGCATTAAACAAGGAATCGTCTTCCAACAAACGAATCACCGCTTCGACCACATCGACTCCCCCAGCGCCAGAAGACAGCATTTCCTCTCCCCTTTGAAGCGCGTTCGAGAGCGAAGCTTGATAGGCATTCTGCTCTGCATCACTCAAGTCTTCCTCCCCAAAATGTCCCGCACCTCCGTGGATGGCTATCGCCCATGCTCTGCGCTCAGCTGACGAATCTGCTCCTTCGCTCGAAGACGATTGTTCACCGCACCCGATGGACAAGAAACCAACTGAAAAAACAACGGCGAACAAAAGAAGTCTTGTGAAATAAGAAGTTTTCATGGGCCGATATTAGGCCAAAGGTTTGGTTCCTGCAACGAATATCTTGCCGTCATGTGACTCCACACCCGAAGATTCATCATACCCAATGGTCGTCATTTGGACATCGCGAAAACCCGCGGTGTCCATCAGCTCCTTTAAACGGCTAACAGAGCAGTAATGCAAGAAAGCCAAGTGATCTCCTTTGGCTCTTCGATAAAACACATCTCCTGCCTGATATCCCTGCTTCTCTAAGCGTTGATTTTTAAATTGACTTAACGCTACAGGTCCCCATTCGTTGGGATCATCAATATCAAATGCATCGAAATAAAACCTGCCGCCTGGCTTCAACATATCAAACGCTGCTTGAATGATCCCTTCCCGGGTTTCCCGATCGGGTAAATGACCATAAGCGTACAAGCAACGTAACGGCATCGTATTCTCCGTGTACCATCCATTTACTCGGGTCACTCAGCGATCCGATCTGTATCTGGAGGCCCCGTGCTTCAGCTTGGTCCGACATGTCATCGCAGAGATCCACTCCATCCATTCGGTACTTCAGTCCTGACTTGGATTGAATCGTGGCGGCTCTGCGTCCGGTGCCACAAGCAAGGTGCATTACACGACGGACCGACTGAGTTGTATTCAGGGTCTGAAGGCCCGTGGCGATTCGCTGATCGATGCCATCGGTGTATTGCTTGCGCTTCTTAATCTGGTCATCTAGCTCGTCGTATTGTGCGGCATGCTCAGCAAAATAGTTTAAAACCATCTGCTCTATGTCTGAGGCACTGGGCTTGGGAACCACATTGCACTGGATATGAGATGCTTCGCTGAGCTCTTTGAATTCAAAGGCATCCTTTTCAATGCTGTGATAGTGGTCATCACTCAAATGCACTGAAGCCGTGGGCGCTTTTTGATTGCATGTGAATTTCCGGCCTGTGGGCAAGTCGTACAAAACCAATCCATCCAAATTAGCCAGCGCCGGGCTGTAAAAATGCAAGGTAACAAGCGCTTCGGATTCACTTCCATTTTGGATTTTATGGAGCGTCCCATCCGGCTCGGGGACCAGGCCGCCTGGTACAGCACGCAAAACATCTTGTACTTCCAGCACGCCATCCTTTAATCGATAGGTCACGTTTTCGAGCATGCCTTCCAAGCAGATTACACTCCCCCAAAATCCCTCATGATGGTGCACCGCACTTTCCACACCCGGGGGCCAGTGCAGCAAGACAACCTCGAAAGGTTCCAAGCACAAAATATTCCGTGCATAATCGTTGGGGTCCGTGATTTCAGGCAGGTGTTCCTTCCATTTGCTTTCACTCCAGTCCACGTCCGCTACCCAATCACACAGCGACTCATAGGTCAACGGTGAAGGACATAGTTCAGGCAGGCGAGAAACGATGGATTTCAAATCCAAGGCCTCCATTTCAGTCGATGTCATCTTGCTCTTACAGTTGGCCTGAAGATAGCCCTGTGTGGGCTCTGTCTCCAAATCGCACGCGAAACTTCACCTGCGGATGCCGGCTGCGATGGATTCAATCCGAGGTCGCAAAAACAAAGTCGTTGAATTGCTGCGTAGTGGGCTCATTCGCTCCAAAGGTCTGCTTCATGAGGATACCAATGGTCCCTGTTTCAGGATCAGCCGTGTAGGTCGTGTTGAAGTAACCACCCCAGAAAAAGGCACCGCGTGCTTCCGGATTTTCTTCATCTGCCTTCTGAACGCCAAAAGCCAGGCCCTGGTGCCACGTGGATTCTCGCGGCTGAACCTCCTGATTGGCCATAATCGTGTCGATGGTAGACTCTCGCAGAATGCGCTGACCGTTGAATTCACCTAGGTTCAAGTACATCTGCAAGAACTTGGCATAATCCAACGGTGTACTGCATAGTCCCGCACCGCCGCTTAGATAAGTCTTAGCGCCTGCCACCGGATAATCTGTCCGGTACAACGGATGCGTGTGCAAGGCCCATGTGGACAACGAGTCCGGCTCCCAAACCGGAACCAGGCGATCTTCAAGCGAATCTGGGAGATAAAAATAGGTGTCGTTCATGCCAAGAGGTTCCAGCACCTCACGCCTCAGGAAATCATCAAAAGGCTCACCAGAAGCGACTTCAATGACGCGCACCAGCACATCCAATCCCAAACTGTAATTCCATTGTGCGCCCGGATCATGAATCAATGCCGTCGTCGAAAGGCGGTTGCAGTTTTCTTCTGCCGTCAAAAGATCGTTCGAGAACAAATCCTTCACGCCTTGTTTCTCGTATAGCATTTTGAATCGAGGATCACCAATTTCTCCGTAGGAAAGTCCGGCCTGGTGAGTCATCAAATGCCGCACCGTCATGGTTGAAGTTGCGGGGCGGGTTGAACATGTCGAATCTGTAAAAAACTCCTCGATGACTCCCATGGAACCCATGGCGGGAATATACTTAGAAACAGGATCATCTAATCCCAGTAAT
>JGI20151J14362_10002370_pt1 | contig 13367 bp, 9 predicted proteins | sample COG_01_FD_14362 | JGI IMG/M metagenome (IMG submission 14362) | reverse complement strand
TCAACCCGAAGGGCCTGCCGCACCCGCTGCGGTCGGGCCTGAGGTTCGGCTCGAGCAGGCGCGACGTGTCCAGCCGCGTCATATTCGGCCCGGGGACGCAGGTTAAGGAGGAGGAGGCCGGCGACAAGGATGACGCGGCGACGGAGGAGGAGCCCGCCAGGCGGAGGCTGCCGTTTCTCAGAGGCGCGAAAACTCGAAACGAGTCGTCGGATGCGGCGGATGCGCCGTCGTCCGAGGCCGAGACGACACCCCGGACCGGTGTGCTCGGGTCCATTTCGACACCACGGACCGGCGTGCTCGGGTCCATCCTCTCCACCCGCGTCAACCCCGACACCGGCGAGGCGGAGACCTTCTCGGTTCCCGCCGGGTTGAACTCGGATCGAGGTCCGGTTCAGCTCGATGAGCTGAGATCGTCGGCCAGGGACGCGCGCGACGCGGTGCGCGACGGTCTGACCGGCGCCGCCGAGAGGTTGAAGTCCAAGGTGCGGGAGTTCAAGAGCAAGTCCCGCGCGCTGACGCACCCGCCTCTGCCCGTCGTCGGGACCTTCGAGGAGCTCCTGAGGTTTGCCCGCATCGCGACGCTCAACGGCGAGGAGCCCGAGACGATTCGCGAGTTTTTCGCCGCGACGCGCGAGGACGTGACCGTGATGGACCTGGACCGCGTGCAGCAGCGCGTGTTCGTCGCCACCAACCACACCACCAAGACGCACACCATCTCGTTCAGGGGCACGAGGAACCTGACGAACGTGGTTCAAAACATTCGGCTGTCTTCAAACCCGGTGACTGCGTCTGGTCGACTCGCCATGGTCGGTCGGTCCCTCTCCGGATCTTTCTCGTTCCTTCGGGGCTCCGTCGACAAGGACTCGGGCGACGGCAGCGGGAGCTTCGACGAGGACGACGAGTGCTCGAACATCGACTTCGAGGCGGATCCCACCGAGTTTGCGCGCAAGGGGTGCACGGACCACCTCCCCATGCACAAGGGGTACAGGGTGGTGGCGAGGGAGTGCGTCGACACGCTCGCGCCGCACATCGTCCCCGGCTACACCGTCCAGCTCACCGGGCACTCCCTCGGTGGCGCGGTCGCCGTCGCCGTCGGTCTCCTGTACAAGGCTGCCGGGATCGAGGTGAACAAGGTTGTCACCTTTGGAGCCCCAAAGCTCGGGCCGAGAGAGACGAGGGAGGCGGCGGAGAAACTCAACGTGCTCCGCGTGGTTCAGAAGGACGACATCATCCCGCTCCTTCCCATGTCTCGACCGTTCGTGCGCAAGCCGTACGTCCACCTCGGCGAGGGCATCATGCTCGACAACGACACCCCCGGGAAGTACGCTCCTCTCTCGAGGGAGTGGGGCAACGCGGGAATTTTGTGGCGACAGCGAGCGCACCTTCGATACGCCGCGGGTGGCGAAGGAAAATCCGCCCCGGCTGAAGAGTGCGGGCCGGAGGACATCGAGGACGACGACGACGACTACCAGCCGTCCATCGACGCCACCATGGACGCCGCGGACGCCACACCCGCGAGGCGAGCGAGGTGGTGGCAGGCGCGAAGGCGACTCGCAAACCTTCGAACCGCGCTCCAGGAAGCCATAGCGCGTCGACGCGAGAAGGCTGCCGCGCTGGCGCCCTCCGCGTACGCATCGTTGGCGTCGCCGTCCGGGGCCCTCGCGCTCTCCGCGACGGCCCTCGCCGCGCCCAACACGCCGGACACGGAGTGGGCCGCGGAGGTTGCCGAGTGGGCGCACGTCCCGGCCGCTGCCGACGTAAACGCCGAGGAGATCGCCCCGTTCGACGACGTGGAGGGTGAACTGTTCGTGCGGCTGGCGGAGACGGAGGGCGGCGCGACCCAGGCGGCTGCCGCGGCGGCGAGCGAGTGGGAGCGCGCGTCCGCGTCCATGTCGGACGATGAGACGGAAATTTCCCGGATCGGCGCCGCCTCCGAGGGCGCGGCGGAGGAGCCTGCGGTGATATCGACCGAGTCCGCCGCCGACGCCGAGAAGGCCGTGGCGCGACACCGAGAGGGTCCCACGATATTCACGCGCCTGTGGCAGCTACGGGCCATGAGCGCGGAGGAGCGCAAGGATCGGCTCGAGTCGCACAGGATGAGGCGGTATGTGATGGCGGTTGAAGCCGCGATGGAGGCTGGGCCCGTGCAGACCTCGCTGGCGGGGGTTTACGACGGTACCGACGACGACGACGTCGGCCTGGACATGGAGGAGGAGGACGATGCCACGTCGATGGGCTCAGTCGCTTCCTGGGTCAACTGGACCCGATGATTCTTTTGTTCGTTCAACAGTGCGCAAGTTGACGTGTGAATAATAATAAAGTTTTTATCAGATCTCCTGGCTCGCCGCGCTCAGGTCATCCTCCTTGAACACGATGCTCTCCTTGCAGAACTCGCACGTCATCTCCACCTGTCCCTGCTCCTCGATGATGGAGTCCACCTCCTTCTTCCCCATCGACGCCAGCGCGCGCATCATCCGCCCTCGAAGGTCGTCGCGGCAGCACGGACCGTAAGAGGGGACAGACTCCGCGGCAACCTCCGGGAGCGACCCGAGCTCGCCCAACACCTTCTCGGCCATCTCCTTGGCGCTCAGACCGTCCGCGATCATGTCCGTCGTGGACTTCAGGGAGGTGATGGACCGCTCCAGCTTCTCGATGGTCTCGTCGGACGCGAAGGGAAGCACCTGCACCATGTAGCCGCCCGCGCTCCTGACGTTGAGGTCGCGGTCGAGGCTCACGCCCACGGCCACGGCGCTGTTGACCTGCTCGGAGTCCTGCAGGTAGACCGCGATGTCCTCCGCGATCTCCCCCGAGGCGATCTGGACCGTACCCGTGAACGGCGCCTTCCACGATGGGTGCGACCTGGCGACGGTGAGGAAGCCTTGGCCCACCGCGGCGCCCACGTTGAGCTTGCCATCCGGCCGCAGCGGGGGATCCGCGTTGGGGTTGGACACCAGGCCCTTCACCTGGCCGGTGTTGTCCGAGATGGCGATGATCTGTCCGATGGGCCCGTCGCCCTTGAACGTCACCTGCGTGTTCTCGTCGTCGCCCTTGAAGGTGCCCAGGAGGATGGCGCTGAGCATGCTGCGGCCGAGCGCGGCGGAGGCTGTGGGCGCCGTCTTGTGGCGGCTCACCGCGTCGGCCACCACCTTGGTACCGACGACGGAGATGACGCTCACCTCCTGGTTAGCTGACATCACGCGGTAGATCAGGTCGTCCGCGCTGGCCTTGGTGGCCGTCCTGGAGCCGCGAGCGGCGGAGGAGTTGCGCGCGACTCCAATCCGGCTCACCGCCGCCGGCACCATCGCGTTGCGACGGGAGGTGACGCGAGCCGCCTTGGAGGCGACGGGGAGCTTGGCGCGGGCGGCGACATAGGCGCACCGGCCAGCGAGGGACTGTGCCATGGCGTCCGGCGTGACTTGTGTGACGCGTGTCAGGCGCAGCGGCGTTGTGGCAACGCGGCTCACTCCATCCACTTTTTTGGCGAGATGACGTCGCTTCGTCGGAGCTCGAGAGACAAATCTTGACGCGGCCCCATGGCGGCGATGAGCCCGCTGCACACGCCCCTGAGGGGTTCTCGCGCCAATGCGCGGGGCTCCTCGGGCGGTGCCGACTCGAGGATCCTGACCGCGCTCTTCCTTGGGGTCGCCGCGGGGGCCCTCGCCTCCACGGTCACCGAGTGGGCGCGCCCCTCCCCCGGGCCGATCGGGAACTACGGCACTGTCCCGGGCTGCCCCGAGTGCCACAGGTGCGACGGACCCGGGGCTTTCGACGCGATGAGCGGGCACCCACCCGCGAGACTCTCCAAGTACGCCACGCTGCACGACGCCGAGCACGCCGGTGATGCGGGGTCAGGGTCCTCGGCCAGGGCGCTCAGCGTGGGTGGCGACAATGCCGGGTTGATGCCCGGCGTGTGGTGGACACCCGAGACGGCTCCCGCGGCGACGGGCGCCGAGAAAGGCGATGAGACCCTCAGGGCGATCCTCCGCAAGGTCGCCCCCGACGGCGAGGTCCTCGCCGCTGTGAGCAACAAGGCCCTCATCAGCGAGGACGGCGATCACGGTATGCTCCGGACCTGGCTCGACGGCGTGCGGCGGTCCAAGGTGAAGAACTACGTGGTGATATGCCTCGACGAGCAGGTCGCGGGGACGATGGAGAAGCTCGGGGTGCCGTACTGGTACAGGGAGAAGAAGGCGTTGGCGGACGGGGACGAGACCAACCACGGGATATCGGCGCAAAAGTTCCACATCCTCCGGGAGTTTCTCGTGCTCGGGTACTCGGTGCTGTTGTCCGACGTCGACATCGTGACGCTGGCTAACCCGTTCGATCACCTCTACCGGGACAGCGACGTGGAGGGACTCAGCGACGGGTACGATACGCGATCCGCGTACGGGTGGAACGACGGCATCGACGACCCGAGTATGGGCTGGGCGAGGTACGCGCAGACCATGCGGGTGTTTGCCATGAATTCCGGTCTGTTTTACTTGAAGCCGAGTGACAGGACGGTGCGGTTCATGGACGGGATCACCGCGCGGCTGACGCGGGCCAAGGAGTGGGACCAGGCGGTGTACAACGAGGAGATGTTCTTCCCCTCGCACGGCGATCACGTGAACCCCGGAGTGACCACCAGGGTGATGAAAATCGACGTCTTCATGAACAGCAAGACGCTGTTTGTGCACTGTAGGCATTCGAGGAAGTGCATGCGGAACCTGAAGCCGGCGATGGTGCACGTGAACTACCATCCGGACAAGTGGGAGCGAATGAAGGCGATCTGGGCGTACTTTGTGGACGGGAAGAAGAAGGCGCTGGACGCGTTTCCCGACGGGTCGTGCGAGAACGCTCCGAATTGCTGATAGCCGTAGCACCCCCATGTGTGACGACGAACTCTCTTTGAAACTCTCAGCTTGTTGACACGTCGACCAGTCGACGATTCTTCCCGCGAAACCGATAAGGTCATAAGAAGCCGCGGGACTCGGGTGAAACAGTTACACGCGACGCACGAGTTGACCCGCTGCGTACCAACGACGGCTCGGGCGACCTTGTGACCCGTCGATCCGCGGGATGTCGTCGAGCGCGATGCTCGCCGCCCCGGCGTGGGCGCAGCCCGTGGGAAAATCCGGTTTGCGTGCCCACCGCTGCGAGGCGAGGGCTTCATCTCATCGGGGATGGGCCCCTGGGACGCGACGCGATTCGAGGCCGGCTCGCGTCGGTACCAATGCCTCGACACGACGCCAGCTGACGCGATCGGTTCGCGCGGCGGCCAAACAAGACGGAGAGCCCGGCGCCGTGTCGGCCGACGGCGACATGAAATCCAGAAAGAAGGAGAGGAAGCCGACCGGCGAGCTGCTCTCGGGGATGTGGCAGGAGCTGAAGCTCGCCACCAAGCCCCTCAAGGAGGACGACCTATCGGAGGCGGTCGATCTCCTCGCCACCCTGGACGCCGCCAGGGCCAGGCCCCAGCCCGGTGAGCAGTGGGACGACGCGAGGTGGAAGGAACAGGAACTCGCCGCGGAGCAGGTGGGCGAAAAGGTGGGTTCGTACTGGGGTGCAAAGTGGGATAAGCTGGTCAACAGCGACGCGGTGAAGGACGCGGCGCCGCTCGTGACCGGAGCGGTCAACGTCGCCATCGCGGGCGTCCTCCTGCGTCTGGCGCTGCCCCGAATCGCCGCGCTTCAGGCGGTGGGCGGCTTTGACGAGCTCGCTGAGTTTTTCAACCTGCCCCCGCGAGCCGAGCTCAGCGGCTACCTGGACCAGCTCCAGGGTCTCAACGTGGGTCTGGTGTTCGCGGTGTACTTTGGTCTATTCGCGGCGGAGAAGCTGACGATGACGGACGAGTTCCTGCCCATCGGCTTCATCCTGCCGGTGGTGTCACCGGCGGTGTTTGGGGGCGTGCTGGGCGGCACGTTTTTCACTTCGCTCGCGTCCACCATGGCGGCGAGTCTCAACTTTTGGCTCGGCAGGACCGTGCTGCGGGAGAAGGCGCTCGGGCTCAAGTGGAAGGATAACCCGACGGNGGGNGAGAGCAAGTGGTTCCAGGCGCTCAGCCGCAGGTTCGACTCGACGCAATTTCCAGAGTCGGAGTGGCCGTTGACTGAGGGGTTCAAATCCGCCCTGCTCCTGCGGCTGTGCCCGATCCTGCCCATCCCGCTGTCGGGTAACTGGTACGTGTGCGGCATGACCCCGCTCAAGTTCCCCGAGTTCTTCGCGGCGCACTTCATCGGCTCGTCCAAGACGGCGTTCGTGGACGCGTACCTCGGTTCGCTGCTGCTTCAGGCGGCGTTTGAGAGCGACGCCATGAAGGAACAGGCGCAGACGGTGTTGGTGTTTGAGACAGTCGTGCTGGTGCTGATCAGCGTCGGGGTGACCACCTACGCCACTGATTTATTCTCGCAGATCCTGGAGGAGGAAGGCATCGACGCCTCGGACATGATGATGTCGTTGGACGAGATTGGGGAGGAGAGCGAGACGGAGAAGAGGGCAAAGGCGGAGGTGAGGGAGGAGCAGGACGAGGGAGCCTTGTGGGCAGCCGAGGCGGCGACGTCGGCAAAGCTGGAGGCGGAGGGTAAGAAAGGCGAGTATTCGGACAAGGAGAAGAGGATACTGTCCGCGATGGACCAGGCGGCGGCGGCGTCCCTCGCTGCTCTCGACGAAGATTCTAGAAAGTAAACGTTGTGTACCTTCGGTAGTGTTGAACAGTATTTATGCACGGATGCGATTTCATCCCGGGAAGCGAAGAAAAATCGCATCCGTGCAGCGCGTCGCGTTCACCGTCGCTCAGTCGGAAGGTGCGAACATGGCAAAGAACCGAACGAGGTCTGAGTGCGTCACCACCCGATCCACCGCACCGGCTTCTTCGTTCACGGCGTACACTCGGTGCACCCTGTTGCGAGCGAGCGCCCGGATCACCTCCAGGAGTGTAGCCTTCGGCGATATGGTCACGTTGAGCCGTCCGCCGGTCATCTCCCCGGTCTTCAGCACACCGCGGAAGAGCGGGTGCGCCCTCGCGAGCGCCATCTGGTCCTCGCGTAGCGGGTTATCCTCGCCCGCGAGCGCGTGTAGCTTACCGATGAACTCACCGACGGGCATGGCGAGCACGTCGAGGCGATCGGCGGTGATCCTTCGAAGGTCCGACTCGGACACCGACCCGATCAGCTTCCCTTCGTCGGTCACGCCCAGGCCGCTCACGCCGAGTCGCTCCATCACCGCGAAGCAGCGAAGAAGCGCGGCATCCTTGGGTATCGTGTCCACGTGCGCGTTACCGACTCCGATATCCACGATGCTGCACGGCGTGAGGCACGTCTCGAGCTCGTTCCACCTGTTGAGGAACCTGGTGACGTCGCTCACGGAGAAGACGTCGGTGACCTCGACGGTGGTCTCCGCGTCCGTCAGCCGTGACACGTCACCGGCGTACTTGTACACGGCGACGCGGTGCCTGACGGGCGGTTTGTTGTACTGGACGTTGACGAAGTGGGTCTGTATGACGTCGAGTAAGGAGTGGTCGGTCTCGTCGGCTCGGATGAAAGCTCCGTCGCCGACCCTGCTTCTGATGCTTCCGAGGGTTCTCGAGCAAAAGTCGCCCCCCTTGTCGCGCACGAGCTTGAGTATCCTCTCCGCACAGGCTGGAGAATCATCTTCCAGGAACCAATCCGGCGCATCGGCGTTCGCCATGGATCCCAAGGGGCCGGGAGGGAACATGTGCGACACGAGCGCGTAGACGATATCGTGGAGGTCGACGAAGCCGAGGGTGTCCTTCATGTCGTCACGAAGATAAGGGGCTCCGAGCACCGCGCGCTCACTCATCTTCGTGAGCGCGTCGCCGACGGTGCACGACGGCGTGAGAACGAGCACGTCCTGCGGGGGAGGGACGCCCTCGGGGCGACCCTTGTGGCGGTCCTTCAGGAAGTCCTTGAGTTTGGTCCCGAGGAGAAGTTCGCGGATACGACCCATATCGGAGACCCACGTCGATGGACTTTCGTCGTCGGCGTCCGCCACGGGCTGATGCATCGTCCTGCGCCGCCAGCCCGGCCACACGGCGTCGGCGAAGTAGTGTGGAAGGCGCGGTTCGAAGAGGTAAGCTGTCGCTGCTACTGTCACGAAGGTAACCGCGAGTGTCAGCACGCAAACCTTCGTCTCGAGCAGCATGTTGTGAGCGAGCAACGACGAGAGATGTTCGATTCACAGTCAGCACGGCACCCTCACGGCGGCGGGTCCAAGAAGGAGAGGGAGTGAAGAGATGCGACGGCAGGTCCGAGAGAGCTAATACGGTTTGATGGTTTTACATGGTCACGGTTTCACTGGCCGCCAACAGCCGCGCCCGCCGGAGGAGCACCCACACGTTCCCCCGCTCGGCGCCGCCGCAGCCGGACCCGCCGGGGGCGGGGGTGGCACGTTGGTCACGATCGTACCCTGGGCCTTGGCGTGCTCCACAGCGTCGTTGACGTTGACCTTGATGGCGTGGACAATTTCGTCCACGGTCATCTGCCTGCCAGCCACCGTCGGGGCTACCGCCGCGGCCGTCGGCGCGGGCGACGGCATGTTCTGCACCCTCGCCGCCGCCCTCTCGATCTGTATCTGCCTCCCCTTCATGTACCCGTTGGACCTGATGGGCGTCTTGGACGCGGAGATGCGCAGGTGGTGGCCGCCGCTCTCCGTCCCGTCCTTCGCCAACGCCGACATCGCCCCCGAGGCTTCGCCGAACTCGATCCAGCAGTTGGTGCCGTTGATCCTGACGCCCACGACCTCGCCGTCGTTCCCGAAGAACGCGGCGAGGTCATCCTCGGTGATCTCCTCGCCCGGGTTCACCCCCGGCGTGCCCCGCAGCCCGCGGATGCCCCCCACGTGGATGGTCCTAGCGATGCGATCCAGATCCTCCGCGGTGTTCTCGGTTCGCGGGGGACGCGGGGGTCCGCCGCCCGGGACGCCGTACCCGTAGGCGGGCTGCTGCGGGGGCATACCATAGCCCGGCGCGGGGGCGTACCCCTGCGGGGCGCCGTAACCGTACCCGTAGCCCGGCTGCATCGGGCGCTCAGGAATGATCCCTAGAATTCGGCGTCTCCGCTTTTTGGCTTTTCAGAATCCTTTTCCCCGTCGACTGCTGGACCGCGCGCTTCACTCGGACGGGGTACCGCGGGTGAGTAATCCGCGATGGTGCTCCCCGTGGATAACAGGACCGAGGCTCAGAAGCTGCGGAGCCTGGTGGAGAACGGCGTGGCCAAGCGCTTCGACCTGAGGGCGTGGAGCGACAAGGGATGCGCGCAGGCCACGGCGGTGGAGCGTCTCGACGTGCTCCTCGAGCAGGTGCGACCGGACGTCGCCAAGCTCATCGTGCTCGAGGAGCTGGAAGGTACCTCCGAGGAGGACACTGATGCGCTCGTGTACGGGGAGATCGACATGCACGATTTCATGACCGAGCTCCTCGACAAGTACGGCGGCACGAGCGCGGAGGGGGGCGGCGGCGGGGACGGCACCGGGAGACGCATCTTCGTAGACCTCGGCAGCGGCACTGGCAAGGCGGTCATGGCCGCGGGCCTGTGCCGACACTTCTCCCACGTCTGGGGCATCGAGCTCCTCCCGTGTACGTCCGCGATCGCTGAGTTGCTCATCGAGGACTACGTCAGGGACGTGCTGCCCGGGGCGAGGCCCGCGAGCAACCCGCTGCTGTCGTGCTCCGTGGAGAGGGGCGATTTCTTCCAGCCAGACGTGCTGGCGCGATGGACCGGAGCGGACTTTGTGTTTTGCAACTGCGTCACGTGGGACCAGGGCACCATGGACGCGATGTCGGCCGCGGCAGAGCGGATGCGGCCGGGCGCGTTGTTCGTCACGGTGCTGTGCCCGCTGAGCAGCGACAAGTTCGAGCTGGTGGACGAGGCCGAGTTGAAATTTTCGTGGGGCTTCGTGGAGGCGCTGGTGCACCGACGCATGACGGACGACGCCGCGGCGCTGGGCGCGATGCTGGGCGACTCGATGTCTCGCATGCGGGGAGCGGACGATATGGAACACGACGCATGATCGTAAATTAGCTAATAGATAGTTTTACATAGGTTCCTCAAGGCGAACAGTCATGGGCTCCAAGGTCCTCGCCTGCTCCGAAGCCCCGGTGATCTCCAAGTCTCGGCTGTGCACCGTGAGAAACTGCGAGCTGTGCCCTCGGAAGGATCCGTCGATTATGTCCGCCTTGGCCAGCCTCGCGGTGAGCCGCTCCTTCATCGTCAGCTTAGACATGTCCCGCCTGTACCACCTGTGAGCCTCCTCCCTCTCCTTCTGCAGACGCATCTGCTCGTAAAACTCAGCCTCCAGCTGCCTAGCCTTCTCCTCCTCCTCCGCCAGCATCCCCCGCTGCACGTCCCGGAGCTCGAGCGCGGTGTCCTTCGCCTCGGCGATGGACGCCTCCATATGCTGCCTGTCCGCCTCCACCGGTCGCATGCCCTCCTCCCGGAACATCTCCTCCGTCTCCTCCCACATCTCGCCCTCCTTGAAATCCACGTACCGCTCCACAGTCTCAAGCGTCAACGCATCCGCGGGTGAGCAGTACGCCCGAAGGTTATCGAAACCGAGGAGCGAACACACGGCGAACACCCTGCTCATCATGTGATCCGCGTCGCGCTTGGCCGCCTTGGCGGCAGCCTCCTCCGTCGTGGACCGTTCGACGGTGAGCGTCGAGTAGGTGGACACGAGGCCGCCGTCATCGTGGGTGACAAACTCCGAGGATCCCCGCAGCGGATTCTCGGGGTTGACCAGCGTGCCGTCGTCGCGCGTCGTGCCCATCTTGCCTTCCTCCGCGCGCCACAGGTTGAGCATCAGGGTGATGCCCTGCCCCCCCGCGGAGACGAGCGCGTGCCTGCCCCCGGTGGACCTCCACTCGTGGAAGAACAGGTGCGTCTTGGGGTTCTCGAGGATATCCGCCACTGTGGACACGACGACGGGCCTGAGCGTGGGTGTGCACGCGAGCAGCAGGCTGAGCAGCTGCGCCAAACCCCCGCCCGCGACGAAGTGCGCGCAGTTCTTGGTATCGGGCACGCAGCACCTCCACGTGGCGTATATCACCGCCGCGCTGAACGCGATGGGCACCGCCTGGTCCGTCACCGCCACCGCGTCGACAAAGCTTCGAAGGATGGCGACGCCGTCCGCGCGGCGCAGGATCGTGCGGTTACCCGCCCCCCGTCGCACAGCGCGGCGAGGAGCGCGGCGGCCGCGAGTTTCACCGGGTCCTCGCTCGTCACCGGGTGAATCCCGGACGTTGGATTAGATTCCGCAAACGTCGTTCGAGCGCCGGGGTTCGGCGTCTCGCCTCGCGTCACCGCCGCGCCGTACATGCTGGCGTCGAGGGACGAATTCATGGACCTCGCGACGGGGCGGGGCGCGTCCGCACCTTCGAGGCAGTGCAGCGCGGTCTCCACGGCACCCGCGGCGCCGAGACGCTCCGCGGTGGCCTCGTCCACGTTGGCCATGGTCACGAGGAGGTCAAGCGCCGCCGCCCTCTGGTCGTCATCCGCGGACGAGTCCGGGCTGGATATCGCCACGGCCGTCTCGCCCGCGCCCTGCGACGTGAGCTCCTCCGCGCAGAGCGGCGCGAGCCTGGACATGAGGCGAAGCGCCTGCGCCTGCAGGTCCCTCAGCTGCTGCCCGGCCCACCGCGATCCCGCGCCCTCAACCGCCGCCGTCGCGCCCGTCAGCGGCTGCACAAAGGTCAGCAGGCACGCGATGAACTCCCCTCGCGCCAACTCCGCGCCCGCCTCGTCGTCCGCGAGCTCGGCGAGGAGCTCCCACGCCAGTCGCTTCATCTCGAAATCCTGCGCGGACGTCGTGTTCGCCAGCGGGTGCACGACGCCGTCGACGCGGCGGTTCAATCCGACGGCGGAAGACGCGCCGAGCTCGGGTTGCGTCGCCGCGTGTCGCGCGGTGTCGCCCAAGCCGGCGACCCTCAAGGATGCCCTGGCCCTGCCATCCTGCGCGAGCATGCGCGCGGTGATGAGCAGCTCGTTCCTGAGCTCCTTGTCCGCTTTCCTGTGCCCCTCGCGGAGCGTCGCGCCGACGAGCCCGGTGAACGCGGAGCAAAACCCTTTGGATCCCGTCCCCGTCGCGGCTGCCAACTCCGCTGACCCTTCGCCCCCCCCGCGCACGCTCTCGAGCACGTTCCACATGAGCTCCGACGTGTGGAACACGATGGGTGAGCGAAAGTCCGTCTTGAGCAACGGCGCCAGTCCGGAGAAGAGGCCGCCCTCCGCGAGCGCCCGCGCGTTCTCCGCCGAGTAGCTCGCCTCCAACAGGACCCGCACCACCGCCAGCTGCAGCTGATCGTCGTCGGAGCCGTTCGCGGTGGCCAGTCCGGAGAGCACGAGCGGGACGCACCCGCCCCGGCGGAAGAGCTCCTGGTTCCGGGCGAACTTTCGGGGTTGAGGCGGCTTGACGCTGGCTCCCAATCCCCCCAGCGTGGCGCCCAAGTCCGTCTGCGGCGTGTCCCTCCCCGACGTCTCCCCGCCGTTGAACGGCTCCGGGGCCATGTCCAGGACGCTCGGCCGCTCGCCGTGCGCCGACGCGAACAGCCGCAGCGCCTCCGACGCGAGAAGCCTGACCGACAGGGGCATGTCCTTGGCCGATAAGCACTCGGAGACCATGCCGAACGCCCTGGCGACGTCGTCCTCGCAGCGGTGCTCGTCCGCGGCGGTGTGCGCGCGAAACGGCTTCGCGAAGTTACTGTGACGATGGCGAGATGGGCGGGTACGGGTAAGTCGGGGCGCGTTCAGGGAAGGCGCGGGACGGTCGGGGACGAAGGGGTTGCGGATAATTGCCAAAACGAGCGAGCTCGCACCTCATCACCGCGCAGAGCGCCTCTTCGAACTCCTTAGCCTTACCCGCCGCGACCTGATCGTACGCGAACCTGAACAGCTCGCACAGCTGGGGTAAGTCCCGCAGGGGGAACCCGCGCTCGTGCACCCTGCACACGCGCGTGATGGCCGCCGCGTGCCGGCTCACCAGGATCTTCGAGTGCTTCCCCTCGAACATCGCCAGGAGTTTGTCGTAATCCACAGTCGGGATCCCCGCGGACTCGATGGCGCCGATGACCGAGCGCATCTTGTTGGACGTGACCGCGCCCAGGCCCCGGGCGATGCCCTTCGGCCTGGTGGGCGACGGGTCAGCGAACCCCATGGCTGCCTCGTCACCTCGCGCCCTCACGACTGATGATGATGCCCTTGACTTTTCCCCAGCTCGTGCGCCCAAAACGGTATTTGGCGTGACTCAAAAACGACGGTCTAACTTTATACGGGCGACCTCCCCGAAAGCCCGCCATTTTCTCGAGATGAAAAAGGGGCAGCAATTACGCGGAACCCTCCATTGGCGCTGGCCGCACGACGCGGTCCGGACGTAAATCA
>JGI20151J14362_10002369_pt1 | contig 13370 bp, 8 predicted proteins | sample COG_01_FD_14362 | JGI IMG/M metagenome (IMG submission 14362) | reverse complement strand
ACACCAACGACCACCACTTCCTTTCGACTTCCGTTTACCGTCGTTTCGGTGACGAGCGAGGTATTATATGCTACTACTAATAAGTAGCATCAGGAGTGCACCTCCTTCTGTGTTTTCTACTCGTCTTTCTCGTCTCGCGTTTACCCGTCGTTTCGTTCGTTGTATCAACGGGGAATTTGGAAAATTATTCAAAAATGTTGACTTTTGTGTTACGTTTTGCGCGTTACGATGACTCACTCTTTTTTGTGTTCTTCTTGTTGTTATTATTATTACTACTGTTAGGATGAAAACGCTAAAGCGGCGAATCTGGAGGAGCGTTTATCGCCGGCTTTGGATGGTGAAACATCAACAACGACGGAGATGACTCAAAATTCTTCACCTCTGACGACGACGACCGAAAACGAGGACCCAAAGAAGAAAACAACGGGAGGAGCATCAACATCCGCAGGGTGGTGCTCGAGAAAAAATCCGACTCAAAACGAAAAACAAACGCTGTTATTGAAACTTGTCAACAAAAAAGCGACGGTACATCGACTGTTGCTCACCTCGCACGCGTATAAAATCGCCTCTAAAGTACACGTCTCGGCGGTAACGGTGAACGAAAAGACCGGTACAGAAGAGACGAAGAAGCTCGGGTACGTGTCGTTTACGGAGAACAGAGAGAGTAATTTTTACGCGAGAGAGCTGAAGACGATACATTTAGTGGCAGAGAACTGCGTTGGGTTGAAGCTAGAGTTTGACGAGGCGTACGTGAACGAGAAGAACGAACACAAGCAGATTGGCATCGCGAAGATTCAGATTATCGGGATGACGCTCGAGCAAAAAATGGCCAACGCCAACAACGCCAACAACAGTCTTTTTGCAGCGGCCGCGAGAACACCGGAGGCGAAAATTGTGAATTCAAACGCACGCTCGATGCATCCGTCGTCCTCGTTTACCACCACGACGCGAAAAAACAACGCGACGACGAATACCACGTTCACGTCGCCGCCGATGTTTGAAAACGCGCCGTGCGACGCGAAAACGGCCAGACGAATCCAAGAGACGCAAGCGTTGAAACAAAAAGCAGTGGAAGTGGAAGATTACGACGAAGCGAAGCGATTGAGAGACGTGATGAGTCGTTTGCGTAAGTTTGGTGCCGCGGTAGCTGCACTCGAAGCGAAGAAAATGAACGCGGTCAGGTTGGAAGATTACGACACGGCGAAAACGTTAAAAGCTGAAATTGAAAAGATGGATTTCGACGCGTTTGAGAAAAGCACGACGACGACGCATCAAAATAACAACAACAATAATAGCGCGGCGAGTAGTCCAATCTTAGGCATGCGCGTGAAAAACGACGAGAATGGAAACGAGATCGTCGTTAATGCGACTAATAAGTCGTTCGATTTTGACCCAGACGACGGCGGCGCGAAAGGGAAGAGTGTTGCCGCGCAGTTTCCGCTTTCCGAAAACACAAACACGCGGCCCGACGACGCCAGCGCTATTGGGTTATCGAACGATGAAATCCCTGCACGCGCGAGTGGTCGCGCAAAGTCTCCGCCGACGTCGCCAGGTTTACAAACTGGGAACAGCGACGGCGACGGCGGATCTTCTTTCACTCCAGTCAGTAGATTTTCCTCTCTTGGATCGGAAATAATGAAGAACGGGGAGAACAGCACTCCTCAGACAACCACCGCCGAAGAGGAGGAAGAAACGTTGCAACTCTCCGCGAGCGAAGAAAGAGACATGGAACCGATGTTCGCTATGTTTAGCGCGGATGTAGTTGCGAGACTCATCAAAAGCGAACGATGGCGCACGCGAGACGCCGCTTTGACTGAAATGAACACGGTTCTACTCAGTGCAAAAAGTGTTACCGTGGAGGATACGAATCAATTCTTCGTCTCGGTCTGTCGCGTTCTGGCGCAAAAGTGTCTTTGCGACAAAATAGCATCGGCGTTCATTCGCGCGTGCGAAACGCTCCGAATTCTGTGCACGTTTTGTTGCGAAAAAACAAACTTTAACGCCAAAAGTAGCGGTAGCACCAACGTCTCGGCCGTTCTTTCCATTGAAGTTGTGCCTTTCCTGCTCGAACGTTTAGCCGAAGCGCACGCGCGGGCGAGAGATGCGGCGAAAGAAACGCTCGCGCACGTTGCCTCCACGGTGGAAAAACAGCACGAATCGTTCATCATTTTAGAAAAGATAGTCGAAGCGCAAAAGAAGAAAGTCGGTAGCTCTGGAGGGAAAGGGAAAGGGTCCTCTGGTCGCTCGTCCTCGTCGTCGTCTTCGATCGTTTCGTCTGCCTCGTCAAAACCAGTCGCCCCGCGCGCGATGGTCAAGCGCTTAGAAACGCTCGGCTTGATTTGCTCTAGTTTCGGTATGAACACGTCTCACGGTGTGCACGCGGTCAACGCTGCGTCTAAAGCGTTGACGTTTTGTTGTGAAAACTTGGAAAACAATTCTGGCGAGGTAAGGAAAGCCGCGGTAGAATCGTTGGCGTTCATCGGGACGTTTACCGGTAGGAGCAAAGTGCGCGATAAGCTACCGAAAACGTTGAAGAGTTCAATTCGCGACGCCGTCGAACGCGCGGTAGATGCAAAAGTATCATCAGTCGAGGATAAAAATAAGAATAACGACGACGAAGTAATCATCGATTTGAAAAAGAAACCGAGTGAATCGGCGACGAAGAATCAAACGAGTAGTAGTAGAGTAGCGGTAGAAAAAGAAGCGGCTTCGAAAGTATTCGAAGCGCCGTCAAACTCGTTTGAGTTTAAGAAGAAGAGCGCCGCGAGTGAAACCGATAAAGCGATATTCTCTCGTCCGCGCGAAGGAGAAAAACAACCCGAAGTCGATTCTGAAGATGACTCCGATGATGATTCCAACGACGACGACGAAGACGAAGACGATTACCCGTCCATCGAAGAACTCCAACGCGAACTCTCCGCGCTCTCCGTCACCAAAGGCACCCGCCATCCAGACTACGCGCGCGTTCTCGTCGACCTCGCCGCCGCGAAATCCGACCAAGAAGACTACCTCGGCGCGGTCCCTTTATACGAACAAGCCTTGCGCATCCAAGAAAACGCCCTTGGCGACGACCATCCGAGTTCCGTTCAAACGCTCACCGACTTGGCGATTTGCAGATTAGATTTAGGCGAAACTAATAAAGGGAAGCCGTTGTTAGAACGCGCGTTGGTTCTGCAAAAGCAACAATTAGGCGACGACCACGCGGACGTCATCGCCATACGAGAGGTTTTGATGAGCTTGTAAGAGTAGTAGTAAAAGATATATATATATGATGTTATTATTATTATTATTATTATTATTATTATTATACATGTGATGAGAAAAAAGACTTGAAAAAAGACGTTTCTTTCCTCATTCTTTTTCCTTCAAGAAGAGTGAGATGCACTTTCATCACTGATGTTGTCGTCGTCTTCTCGAAGTCATCGCGCGCTGGTTTCTTTCGTCGGGAGTCGTCGTTTTTTTGTCTGCAGCGCGTCTTCGTCGTCGTTATCATCCTCCTCTTTTCGAAGACCTTTAACGACTCTGAACAACAACAACAAAAACAACGACTCCGATGAGAATAAAATTGCACAGTTGCGGGAAGATTTCCGTCACTGCGCCGCGACGTTACGCCAAAACGATTACGAAACCTACCTGTGCACGAACGCCATCGACGCCTCGAGACGCGCCGGACCGTTAGCGTTGAGAGCGTTGAACTGCGAAACCGCCGGGATTGGCACGCATTCAGGAGGAGAAGAGAATAAAGATATCGCGCTGGTAAAGTTGCGATGGTGGATGGACCATTTGGAAAGCATGTTTACGCCTGTAACGACAAGGAGGAAAAAATCGCGCGTTCCGGAACATCCGATCGCGAGATGTATAAACGCGGTCGCGACGCACGCGAAAGAAGTCATGGGATCCGATCCTTCGTTTAACGAGACGAGATACGTGACGTGGATTAAAAGAGCGATCGAAGCACGAATGGAGGACGTGGAGAAAGGATCGAACGCGTTCGACGCGACGAAGGATTTAGAACTGTTCGCGAGAGAAACGCACGGGAATTTTTTGTTGGTGACTTTAGACTGCGAGAATATTCGGTCGATGGCGAGCGATCACGTGGCGTCGCACTTAGGGACCGCGATTGGGTTGACGAACAGTTTGAGAGGGGCGAAGATAAACGCGAGGAATAGGAAGACGTATTTTCCGATGGATTTGTTAGCGGAGGAGAATTTAAGCGCGGAGACTGTGTACGAAGGTAAAGTCGGAGACGAACGCGTTAAAAACGTGACGCATAAAATCGCGAGCGCCGCAGTCGGGCACTTAGCCGCGGCGAGAAGGAATTTTACGGAGAATAAGTTAGGCGAGAAGTACCCGCACATGGCGAAATTACTGTTGCAAGCGACGACGACGGAGAGGTGGTTGGAAAAGTTGGAAAAATACGATTTCGACGTGTTTCGAGAGGAGTTGCAACGAACGCCGCCGCTGCTGACGCAAGGCAGAGTGTTCGTCCAAGCGTGGAAGAATCAATTTTAGAATAGAAGTAGTAGTGGTAGTGGTAGTGGTAGTGGTAGTTATAGTAGTTGTTTAGGCTAAGTGTAGTAATTCAAGTATTAATATTATTCTAGGACTGTGTTTGGCTAAATCTCTCAAGCGCGCTCTGGCGTTATTAGATGTTGCTCGGATACAACATGCATCTGATCTTACCCCCGATGCTTGTCGGCGGCAAGTTGTGCTTGAACTGCGCGCGAACAACCCCAGACGTCCCGTGTGCTCTCGTCACCTTACCCCACATGGTTCTGTACACCGTCCCTTGTTTCTTCGTGTGCGCCTTGTACACGTAGCACAATTTCTTCCCCAAGTAAAACGAGGTGGAGGATTTGTCCGGAACGTTTTCCAACTTGATCAGAGAGGTGTTTTCGTATTGGTTCGTTCGCGCTCTTTTGTACCCCAAAATGACGCCACGGACGTATAATCTGTTTACAGTTTTCGTTGTTTTTAAAAGAAGAAAGAAGAGAAAGAGTGAGGTCAGAACAAGAAGAAGACAAAGAAGAAGCATTTTGGAAAATGGATGGGGCTTTGTACACCACCGCCGGCTGGAGAAAGAGGGAGAAAAAAAGGAATCTCTCCCGTCGGAATCCTCCTCGAACGGGCCTGTCGCGAACGGCACCTCGCGCAGAAAAAACGCGAAACACACATCTCGCGTCACGTTTTATGCGTTTGCACAGTCATCCATCCTTCGCACCGATCGCGTTCTCCTTTCTCTCTCTCTTTCTCACCCCAACAAAAAATTCGCGCTTTGCGCATCAAAAATCTCATCATCACCATCGTCAAAACGAACGCCGAAGAGAACGACGCGACGCGAAACGAGAAACGCCACCGCATCTCTCCTAAAACCAATAATAAACAACGCGTATAATTATTCGCACCTGCACGGTTGTCTGCTTTCTTTCGGCATATTTTTAGTTATGTGTGTGTATTATTATGCGCTAAATTTGTAGTTATTTTATAAGGAAGGAAAATGTGGTTTTCCTGTGGTTTGGTCGTTTCTGCTTTTTACATCGACCGCGTGTGAGAACAAAAAAGCAGCAAAAACGAGGAAAAGAGCGGCAGAAAGCATGGGAGGAGGATACGTGCCACCGCACCTGCGCGCCTCAGACGCGACAGAATCAACTTCTTCTTTAAGTGGTGGTGGTAATGGTGCCTTTAACAACGACGACAGCGGCGGCTTTGGCCCTTCCGCCGGGGAAAGGTCGAATCATCAACAACATCGTTCGAGAACAACAACGGCGGCTGAGGATAATACCACGACGAACAAAATAAAGACGAAGACAAAATGGCAACCGTCGGAACGCGTTCTAAACCTAACCAAATCACAAATCGAGGACATGAGAGAACGGCTAAACGTTCTCGCGGAAAGCCCGGAAGAAGACACGAACGAGTACGCCCCGATCGAGAGCTTCGAGGACATGAAATTGGACAGAGAGATTGCCTTGTCGATTAAAGCGCACGGGTTCGATAAGCCGACGCCGATACAGGCGCAAGGGATACCGGTGATATTATCCGGGAGCGATGTCCTGGGGTGCGCGGAGACTGGGAGCGGGAAAACAGCCGCGTTTGCGATACCGATGATTCATTACTGCGTGTCGATTTCGGACGCGTACGGCGCGACGAGAAGAGGAGACGGACCGACGGCGATTGTTTTAGCGCCGACGAGAGAGTTGGCGCAACAAATCGAGAAAGAGACGAAAGCGTTTTCGCAAGCGATCGATAAGAGACGCTTTAAGACGACTATCGTCGTTGGTGGGTCGAGCATGAACGAACAGAGAGGCGATTTGAGAAACGGCGTCGAGTGCGTGGTCGCCACGCCGGGGAGGTTGATCGATCACATACACCAAAATAACACCAATTTACGACGCGCGTCGTTTCTAGTCTTGGACGAAGCCGATCGGATGTTAGATATGGGTTTTGAACAACAAATTTTAGAGATTTTAAACGCGACTCCGAAACCAAGGCAAACGTTGTTGTTTAGCGCGACGATGCCGCCGGAAGTTGAAGTTTTAGCCGGAGAGTATTTAGTGAAACCAGTAAAAGTGAAAGTAGGCACAGTCTCGGCGCCAACCTCGAACGTGGCGCAGAGTTTAGAAAAAGTACCGAACGATGTCGCAAAAATCGATCGATTGTGTCGGATGCTCGTGGAGGAGAAGATGGAATCGGTCGCGCACGGCAACGCGCCGCCGATGTCCATCGTGTTTGTCGAACGTAAAGCGAAAGCGGAAGACGTGGCGGATATGTTGAACGCGGAAGGTGTGGCTACGGCGTCTTTACACGGCGGGAGAACGCAAGGCGAACGCGAAGCAGCTTTGAAGGATTTTACCAGAGGCTTGTGTTCCGTCTTGGTCGCTACGGACGTCGCGGCGAGAGGATTGGACGTCAAAGGCGTCCAACACGTCGTGAACATGGACTTGCCGAGGAACTTTGAAGATTACGTCCACAGAATCGGTCGTACCGGACGAAACGGCATGACTGGTAGAGCCACGTCCTTTTACACAGACTCGGACGCTTTCATCGTCTCGCAAATCAAACGCGCTTTACAAGAGCTCGAAAGCGGCAACGCGTTTGCTTTCGCCACCGGTAAAGAAGCCAGAGCGAAAGAAAAAGAAGCGCAAAGAGCGTGGAGGGAAGAGCGAAGCGCCGACCAATCGAAAACAGAAACCGACTCGGGCGGTATCATCTCCGTCGACGACAAGTTCAAATCCATGCTCGTGACGAGTGCCAACGCCGCGACCGGAAATCAATCCGGCGCCGCCGACGACGCCTGGGGAAGCGACGAAGACGACTTTTAATAAGAAAAAGTCCGTCGTCCTGATGAGGATGAGAGAGAAATTATGGTTGTAATATAAATATACGCGAATAAGAAGAAAATTTGAGTTGTTTGTTGGAAAAAGCACAACAGTATCTCGTCGTCACAAACAAACACACCGATACTAAGAAGTTTTATGAGCACGAAACAACTCGCAGACGGCGCGCAAAAACTCGTCGCCGCTTCGCTCGGCGTCACCACCGTCGTCGCCGCGGGTTGGTTCGTCGCCTCCGGGGCGAGAATCATTCTCAACGCGGGGAATACCAACGGAGATGAGAGAAACGACGACGAACGGAAAAAGTGAGACAAACGCGATGAATACGACGCTGCAGAACACGTCGCACGGTTGGATGGGATTAGGAACGTGGAAATCCTCTCCCGGCGTGACCAAAGACATCGTTTTCGAAGCTTTAGCGTCTGGTTTGTGCCGACACATCGACTCTGCTCCGGTGTACCAGAATCAGAGAGAAGTCGGGGAGGCCATCGAACTTTATGTGAAGGACATAAACGGAGGTAAGCGAGAGGATGTGCACGTGACGTCAAAGTTGATGACGTATTCCTTACCGCCGGAGAAGTTCGAGGAAGAAACGAAGAGGCAGTTGAAAGAGTTGAGGATAGAGAAACTGGATTTGATGTTACTCCAGTGGCCGGTGACGACGAGCGGGTCGATCGAGGCGCAATGGAAAGCGTTGGAGCGTTTGGTGAGGAAAGGTTTGGTGGAAAGAATTGGCGTGTCAAACTTTTCGAGGAAGAAGTTGGAACAGTTGCTGAGGTGTTGCGAAATCAAACCGAGCGTGAACCAAATAGAGTGCCATCCGAACTGGAGGCAAGACGATTTGGTCGAGTTTTGTAAAGAGAACGATATCGTGGTGCAATGTTACGGGCCGTTGGGTTCGGGCGACCAGTTTTCCTCGGACGGTTTAAATCGAAAACGGTCCGGTGCGCCGCCTTTATCGAATCCTATAGTTGTAGAGTTAGCGGAGAAGTACGGCGCGACTCCGGCGCAGATATGTCTCAATTGGGCGGTGTTTCATCGAGGTACGGTGCCGTTGCCGAAAACCGTGAACAAAGAAAGGTTGAGAGAAAATAAAGAAGCGCTGGATATTGTCATCTCTTCGGAGGATTTAGCGAAAATAGATAGCATCGAGGAACAGTATCGATTGCAACACGGCTCTTTTCACACCGGACCGACAAAGGAATTTAAAACGCTCGAAGAGTTATGGGACGAGGACGTGTCTTGGGCCGAAGGGCTCGATTTTGAAAAGCCAGACGGCTTTAAACTGCGCAGTAGTGATTAGTTGTAGCTGCTACGTACCCTGGTACACCTAATAATTTACCACACATCTATCTATCTCAAAGGATCGGAATCGTCTAACATGGCAATCATCTTATCGATGATTCTTTTCCCGTCTTCTCGAATGCCCGAGTGCATGTACTCGTTCGTCGCATACACTCGCACGTTCGGACCCATGTAGTTATTGACGACATCCATGGCTAAATCAAAATCGACGAACATGTCGTCCAAATATAACGCGCACGCAGTTTTCGTTTTACACGTTCTCAATTTCTCTAAATCGTACAGTTTCGGCCAATCCGTTCGGTCTTGCAACGCCTGCGCGACGCGCTTCATCGGCTGCAAATAGGACAGTTCGTCGTAAAAGAACGGCAAGACCATCTCGCCGGTGAACAAAACACCATCGTCCCCGTGTTCGGGCGCGACTGGGTCCCAATCGCTCGCTCTTTCTTTTATCGCACGCTCGGCAGCCCAATTTGAACTGTTGTTATCGCCATTCATATAAATAGATTCGTGCATCAACGCGTACAACGGGTTCGAATCAAACGGGTGGAACTTATCGAACGCGTTCATAAACTCATCCGACACTCTTCTTTTTCCATTCTCCTCGCAAATCGCGTTCTCTAACATGTAATGCAGCCTCTCGAACCCACCGGCGGTACCTAACGAAAATCCTAAGGCCTGAACTCCTCTGGCGCTGACGATGTTCCCGTTTAACGTTTTCACCCGTTCCTTGGCGTCGCACAATTTCGCGAGCTCTTTCATAATCTCCTTATCTCTCGGAAATCTCGAATAATACTTCTTCGTTTGCGTCTTCACTCGATCTAATAACTTAACGTACGAGTCTTTCGGATCTTTATTACACAATGGTGGCACCCCGCCAGTCAACAACGCCATATCTATCGCCTCGTTCCCGTACCTGCTCAAATACGTCGTCAAACAGAATCCTCCGAAAGATTGCCCGAGAACGACGTCGTATTTCTTCTCCTCTCCGAGCATTTCTTTCCTAACGAATTCGCAATCTTCCACGATAGAATCCGCTCGATAGTATTGCAACGTCTCGTCTATTGAATTTTCTTCTCTGAGTAACTTTTGTCTTGTCATCGGCGACGAGCGCCCGGTCCCTCGTTGGTCAAGTAATAACACTCGCATGTTCTTCTCCTTCGCCAAGTGTCCAATCCAACCGCCTATTTCTTGCACTCTCGCGCATTCAAATCCAGGCCCGCCTTGTAAATACAGCGCGGTTTTTAATGTCTCTCTTTTCTCAGAAGCTTTATTCGCCGAACTGACGATTTCGCGGACGAATATTTGTATCTTTTCGTTCGTTTTATTGTACTCGAGTTTCGCGTGATGCAACGGAACGGTGAACGAATGGTCGATGATTTCGAGACCAGGGACGGCGAAAGACNCTTGATTCAAAGAAGACAAAGAAGCGAAATTGGTGGTGGTCATCGCGCCTCTTCTTCTGACGATGTTTTTACCGCCGCTCTTGCAGGAAGGAGTGAATAATAAGAGTCTCGGAATACTTTTTAGAAGAGCGTGATGCATCTTTTTTATGGAGAGAAAACGTCCGTCCTTTTGGCATCAAATCTGCTTTTTTCTTCTATTACAACAGTTTGAAACACTTTTATATAAGTTACTATCCGGTGATGCTGCTTTCGCTTTCGTCGTCTCCATCGTCGACGCTCATGTTTGCCATTTTATCGTCGATGTCGGAAAACTCGGCGCGATCTTTGTGTTCGATTAATCCTTTCACGGAGGCGACCGCGGCCATGGCGGTTTTCACCGTGTCGTCCTCTTCGCGTTGTTCGGCGATGCGTCGAGCTTCTTTTAACTCGGCTCTTAATTCGTCGTATTTTTGCATCAAAGCTTGTCTTCGCGCGGTGAACTGCGACGGAAAGAGCATTGGGAAGTATTTTTGAATGAAGGAGTACACCAACACGTGGCCTAACGGCGTGATGGGGGTGATGAGGATGATGATGAAAGGAATGAAGGTGAACAGATCCAAAAACGTTTGGCGAACGGTTTGGACTTCGCGAGGTTTCAAGGAGGTGCCTAACAAGGCGACGCCGAAAAGGCGGCCGGTGGCGCCTAAATCGGAGAAGAGGAGCTTGAACCCGCGGAAGAGGAACACCGCGCCTTCTTTCAATTTCGACCCGGCGTCGTTGACGGAAGCTTTGAACCGTTCGGTTTGGATTTCCAACGAGAGCGCCGGCGAATCGCCGCCGTCCTGGATGCCTAATCGAGACTTCATATCCGGGATATCCTCCGCGAGTTGCGCCAAAACTTCGTCTTCGATTAAAAATACTTCTTTTCGATCGACTAAACTGACGAGCTTGCGTAACTGCGCGTCCATTTTACCGAACTCGGCGACGAGCAAACCCAACTCACTTAAACTGGCTCGATCGGGCGCTTCGCACGCCTCGTCGTCTAAAGCGACCAAAATTTTCTCCATTTCCGTTTGTAACGTTCGAACGGCAAAGACGCGACGCATTAAAGAAACTCGCTCCTCAGACTTTCGGACTTTTTCCGCCAAACGAACGCGAGACAACGAGTCTTTGCCTTCCTTGGCGATCGCGTCTCGTGCTTTCATGACTTCCAGAAACATTTTATCTCGGTCTTGCACTTCAATCAATAAGCGCAAGATGAGTTTTTCCTTCTCCGTTTTCAACGATTTCGGTTTCGGGAGATTCGAGACTACTCCTTGCGCGAGCTTCGCGGTGGACGCGTCTAGCTCGTCCTCTGGGTCGCCACCGTTGAGGCGAACCCAGACGTTTTTGGAATAACTCGCCACGGATTGAATAGCTTGACCCGGCTTTTCTCTCACCGATTTTCTCACTTCCGGTTCTAAAACCTTATTGACGACGTTCTTTACTCTCGGTGATTTCAACGATCGCTCCACGCGTTCGACGGTTCTCACTAACGGTCTGCGAAGTTTTGTGGGAGAAGAGCTCGGTGATTCGCTCGAACCTCCTTCGCCGTATCCTCCCATGCCGTCGCCGCCGGCGTACTCGCCTGGACTTTGCTCGTCGATTGAGTATTCTTTCACGCGTTCCAATCGATCTCTCACCGCTTGCACTTCCGTTCCGAATGCGCACTTCTCCATGAATGTGTTCCCTAGCGCCTCCAACTCTTTGTCGTACTTTTTGACAGTATCGATGACGACCTCCTTGTCCTCTTTCGCCTTGTCCTCGTCGAACGCAATCTCCCACGCGTTATTCTTCTTCGCGGATAAGGCGTCTTCAATATCGTCCTCGTCGTTGGAGGACTTCAAAGACGACGTCAACATCGTCGTCAGGGCGGTCAAAGGCGCGTCCATAAACCCAAGCTTCTCTTGCAACCGCTCGCGACTTTGAAAGATATTCTCCACTTGCTCCAACACCGCTTCAAAGTTGGAACATCTCTTTTCTAAACTCACCACGGTTTCCCCGTCTTGTTGAGAGGATTGGCCGCCGCTCGTATCGGAGTACTCAAACGACCCTTTCAAATCATCCTGCAGAGGCGTCGCGTCGAAATCTTTCAGCTCTTCCAATAAAGTAGCCGCTTCGATGAGTTCTCGATACAAATCTTTCAACGCGACTAAAGAGCTCAACCGAGACACTCTTCGCACGGCGTCTCTCTTCGCCTCTTGGTCGCTCGCGAGAGGCGGGACGCCCGGAATCGCGTACGTTTCGTCCAGCGGTTGCGCGCCTTCCACCTGTTCGATTCCGTTGCTTGTGCTACTGCTATTATTTGCTGTCTCTGCTGAGGTATTCGAGTCCGGAAGAATCGCACGCGTTCGATGTTTATTTTTTCGGTTTCGCAGTTTCGCCTCCGAGACGACGACGATTTGATCTCGTCTCGACGCAGAAAAACTCTCATCACATCCTCTTCCGTCGTAATCTCTCGTCGCGCGAGGACGACTAAGAAACAGAGAAGAAGAAGAAGAAGAACTCGTCGAGCAGTTCGTCCAGGAATTCATTCTGCCGTCGTTTACGCCGCTTCTCGCCGAAGAAGAAGTGAAAGAAGAAGACCAAGAAGTCGCGGTGGTTTTCTCGCGCGCGGAGGAGATCGGCTGCTGACGTGTTTTCGTTCTTCTCGTTAATCTTTTCCGCCGGGAATACCGCGAGGCCGAAGAAGGAGAGACAGACGAAGAGTACGAAGAGACAGAAGACGAGGCGCTCGCGTTGCTCATCCTCGACGCGCTCGTCGAGGCGGTCGTTGTTCCCAACATGGTATTATACGTGATGATGTGTCCTTTCTGTGTATTAATTTATGTCGTTGGTGCGCTCAAATTACCCCACAAAGAAGAGAAAACCAACGGGTTCTTTTTTGAGGTTTTTTTGCTTGTTTTTTTTTTTGAAAAGACTGCCAAATTTTTTTCGTCTTCTTTACGAGCGTCCTTTTTTTTTTCTCCTCCTCCTTTCTGATCACACAAAAATAAGACATGCGCACCGTAGGCGTCAACCTCCTCCTCCCCTCTAAAGTCTCGCGTACGAATACGTATACTACCGCGAGACGAAAGAGTCCACATCCGAAAAGAGCGGTGAACGCGAGGAGGACGGTTTTGAAGGTTTCGAGAGAAGAAGAAGAACCAAATTTGGTGTTGTGTTTGAGGATTCCTGATGATGAGGAGGATGGTCTCGAGGCGAATCATCTTCAGATACAAAAAGAAGACGAAGAAGAGGGAGTAGAAGAAGGAGAAGAAGAGATAACTGTTAGGGAAGGAGCGAAGAGAAAGATAGGGCACGAGTGCGA
>JGI20151J14362_10002367_pt1 | contig 13374 bp, 7 predicted proteins | sample COG_01_FD_14362 | JGI IMG/M metagenome (IMG submission 14362) | reverse complement strand
TCCGTCGCCGCGGGCTACTACGACAACCGCTACTGGGTTATGTGGAAGCTCCCCATGTACGGCTGCACCAACCCCGATGAGGTCCTCCAGGAGATCCGCGCCTGCACCTCCGCCTTCCCCGAGTGCTTCATCCGCGTTGCCGGCTTCGACAACATCAAGCAGGTCCAGTGCTCCTCCTTCCTTGCGCACCGCCCCACCGGTGACCGCACCTTCGCGCCCGTCAACGGCCGCCAGGTCGGCACCCAGCAGGGCGGCGGCGGCGGCGGCGGCGGCGGCTGGTAAATATCCGCTAACTTTAGCATTTTAAAGTTTGCATAGGATATTATCGGTTAAGGTTCGGATGGAATTGGGACGACGCGCAATTGCGCGCCAAGATCATTTCACTTATGAGAACGCTTACACATAAACAACTTTGCTAGACCCATCGTATTGTTGTAATTTAACAGGACGAACGTCTTTCAAACCTTGTCTCCTTCACTCGAAGTACACCGTAAAATTACAGCTCGTCCCCCTCCAACGCGACGTAGTCTCCCTCCTCCGCCCGATCCCTCGACCGGAACCGAAATACCACCAAGCCGCAACCCGCAACCGCCAGCCACGCGGCGTGAACCAAGAACCTGTCTCGAACCCCCAACCCTCCCCGACCGCCCCACCCGCACAGTGCGGTCAGCGCCGCCTCGAGGAGATAACCCGCCGCGGATATCATGACGAACAGCGCGGTGACCCTGCCACCGAACGCGTCGAGCCTTTGGTGCCCTGAGGTGACACCGAGCCGCGTTTCTTCTTCACCCCAGCCCTCCGATGGTTCACTCGCGGCGTCCTCGTCTTCGTTGTCCACCCCACCCGCCGCGCCGGCCCCATCCTCCGCGGCCGCGCGCGCGTGCCTCCCTATGTTCGCCGCGCACACGCACGACGTCGCCTCGAACACGCAGTTGAACGCCAGCAGCGCGATCATCGCGGGAAGACCGTCCTTCACTCCGGACCCTTTCACGTCGGCGAGCGCCGCGCACGCAGCCAACAAGCCCGCGGCGACAAACGGCGTAGACGTCAGCGCCCCTAAGCTCGCGCCCCGCCGTCGCGCCCTCCTCGCACCCATGTCCGCCCCGTCCAGAGCCCAGTCCCAGTCATCATCGTTATCGTCCCGGTACGCCAGGTCACCGACGTACACCGCCGTCGCACAGGCGCACGCGTACTGCGCCGCGGCGAACCACCCGTTGGAGTTGGTACCCGTCGACTTTGAGCTCCGTCCGACCCTCACCAGCGCCTGCCAGTTAGTGGCGGCGAACGAGTGCGCGGGCGCGCACCCGACGCTCCACGCGCTCCACGCCGCCACGCCCGGTCCCGATGTCAGCAACCGCCACGTCCCGCGCGCTAAAGGGTACGGGACGTACGACGGAGGACGCTCCGTAGGACGGTGGTGGCGTGAAGAAAGTGGGGTTGAAACGCGTAGAGCCACCGCTGCGACGAGCGCGGCGGTCTGGGCCATCGCGGACATGACGAACAGGACCACGAGCGGTGCGTTCAGATACGACCGTAGCACCTGGCCGCACAGCGCAGACAAGGCGCACGAGGCTAACGTGGCAGCCTTGGTGGCGTGCGACGCAGCCGGGTGCGCGACGGGGGGCGTCGTCGCGAACGTCAGCCCGAGCAACGCCTGGTGCGACGCGAATGAGAGCGCCACGGTCGCCTGCGACGCGGCGAGTGCCCCGAACGACCCGCGGCACGATACGGTGATGAGAGCTGTGGCTAGCGCGCACGCGGCGCCGAGGACTACGGATGACTTCGGTCCGAACGCGCCGGACCCGAGCGCGATGGCTGCGAGCGACGGAACCCGCGAGTACGTGAACACCGGGAAGAGCCTGGAGTACACGTCCTTCGTCGACATCGCCGGTGCCCCGCCGTCCGTCGTGGCGGTGGTCAGCCACTCCACGAGGAAGGGCTCCGACGGCTTGAAGTTGTGGAGAATGACGAACGCGACGAGCAGCCGGAGCTGGCGCCCGCACGAGGGATGCGACAGCGCGGCGAGGGAGGCTCGCCAGCCCCCGCCCCGAGATGGACCTCGCCTCTCCCCGTTGTCGTCGTCGTCGCGCGGGCGTCCGGCGCCCGAGACGTCGCCCGATGCGTCGTACCCGTCTTCCGGTGGCGTCGCGGGTCGCATCCTCCTCTCCACCCGTCCAACCCGCGCCTCGAGCTGTGCGGGCGTGGAAGGGGCGGTAACAACAGAGAACCAAATTTACTTTTTCGCGGGACGTGACGAGCCACAAAGTGACACGTCGTCCACAACGTTTCGCGCACCGCCGCGGCGGACGTGACCGGAGGCGGTCGCGCCACACGTGGGGTAGGCGTACAGCGGACACGGTGGCATCGCTCGGTGGTGGCGGCGTTGGGCCATGAGCGGCGACCCAGGCGATGACGACGTCGGCGATAAAGTCAGTTCGCTCCAGGCCATCACAGGTCTGTCGCGAGAGTCGTGTGCGGCGATGCTATCGCGCGCGGCCGGCGACGTGACGACGGCGGTGAACAGACACTTCGCCGCCCACGACAATCGCGACGGTAACGCGCTCGCGTCGACGTCCGGTCCGGCGTCGCAGCCTCGTCCGTCCCAGGTGGGGGAGAAGCGGAGACATTCGTCGACTGCCGCTCGGCGAGAGTCGCCCGCGAAGGCGCGGTTTGGGAGCGGGGGAGCCGATACGCAGCAGCGCAGCGTTCTCTCCTTCTTCGAAAAGGGTCACGGCGATCGCGCCGAGCCATCGACGGACCACGCCCCTACCCCAATCCACGCCCGCGCCACCCCAAAGACGGACGACGAGTCATCTGAGATACCCGAGTCATCTGAGATCCCCGAGTCTTCGGATCCGACGTCAAAGGACGACGAAACACCGGCCGATGAACGGACCGTCCCAACCCTCGCGCTCCACAGGTCGGCACCCGAGGTACCATCCACCGACCTCACTACCTCCGCGCGGACAGGTGACACGAACACCGCGTGGCCAACGTCGGAGAAGCACGCGCCGTATCTCATCCTCTCGCGGTGCTTCGACGAAACGTCGTCATCCGCTAAGCGAGTCAGGAAAGGAGACTTGTTGAGCAACTTGTTCGTGGAGATCATGGACCGCGCGCCGCATGACGTGTTAGCGGCGGTGTACCTCACGTTCGGGCGGTGCGCGGAGAGGCACGAGGTCGGCAGTGAGCTCGTGGTGGGCGGCGCGACGGTGGGTAACTGCATAGCGGATGTGGCGGGTGTTTCCAAACAAACGGTGTGGCGGATGAACGACGAGTTGGGTGACTTGGGTGACGTCGCCGCTGCGTTGAAGAGAAGGCAGGTGACGCTGGCCAGGCCAAAGCCGTTGACCGTGCGGGTGGTACTGGAGACGTTGCGGGCGATCGCGAGTGAGAAGGGATCGGGCAGCGCGGGTCGGAAGAAGGAACGGGTGCTCGGGCTGATGCGCGCCGCGAGGGAGGGCGAGATCAGGTGGCTGACCAGGACATTGATCCGTAACATGAGGATCGGGGCGAACAAGACAAGTGTGCTCCACGCGCTCGCTGCCGCGTCCGAGCAGCACCACTCGGCGCGGGACGGACACGAAGACGCCGTCGTCGGTCGAGAGGACGAGGCGAAGCTCGGGGTGACTCCCGCCGCGGCGGCGGTGCAGCGGGCGTACAGCCTGTGTCCGTCCGTCGACGTGTTGGTCCCCGCGCTCGTCGCCGGCGGGGTACCCGAGGCTGTGAGGGCGTGCACCATGCGACCGTTCACGCCCGTCAAGCCCATGTTGGCGTCGATCACGGCGGGCGCGGCGGACGCGGTTGCGAGAATTTGCAAGCGCGACGAGGACGAGGAGGACTCAGGGTCACACACCGGGAAAACGTTCCTCGCCGAGTACAAGTACGACGGGGTCCGGGCTCAGATCCACGTGGCACCCCCGGCGGACGGAAGCGATGTTCCGTGGGAGGTTAAGATATTCTCCAGAAACTGCGAGGACAGAACAGCCGCCTTCCCCGACGTCGTCAACATAATTCTCGAGGGCGCCGGGAACGGGTCGGGGCTCCGAGTCGACCCAAAAACCGGGCGAGGGGGCGGGGGACTGATCATAGACGCGGAAGTTGTCGGCATAGACCGAACCACCGGGCGCCTACGGGCTTTCCAGGACCTCGCATCCCGACCACGTGGCGGGGTGAACGAGGCTGAGCTGGCGGCGCAGAAAGCCACGGACGTCGTCGTGTTCGCGTTTGACCTCGTGTGGGTCGGCGACGCGGAAGGGGTTATCACGGGCGACACGACGGCGTTACACGACATGTCGCTCAGGGATAGACGGTCCGCGATGGCCAAGGCGCTCCCGGGTCTGGGTCGCATGCCCGGAAGGTTGGAGCTGGCGAGGAGCGTGGAAGTGGAGGCGCCTCCGTCGCCGGTGAAGGAGGAGAGCGTTGTCCAGGTGGACGACGACGACCGTTTACTCCCCGCCATCGAGACTGTGCAGTCGTTCATGCTCGAATCCCTCGACGCCGCGTGCGAGGGTGTGATGCTCAAGCGGCTGGACGGCGCGAAGAGCCGGTACTCGCCGAGCAAGCGCTCGGACTGCTGGTTGAAGCTGAAGAAGGACTACTGCGAGAGCCTGAGGGATTCGCTCGACCTCGTGCCCATAGGGGCGTGGTTCGGGCAAGGTCGCAAGGCTGGCTGGTACTCACCGTTCCTACTCGCGGTGTACGACCCCGAGACGGAGACGTACCAGAGCATGTGCCGGTGCATGAGCGGGTTCACCGACGAGTTTTACAAGACCCGACGAGAGAACTTTGGCAAGCCGCCGTCCATCATCGAGTCCGGAATTAAACCCCCGATTTACGATACCCTGGAGCAGCCGGACGTTTGGTTCAACCCGACGGAGGTGTGGGAGATTCGCGGCGCGGACCTGACGCTGTCCCCGAAGCACCGAGCCGCCGCGGGTGCGAGGCACGAGCACAGGGGGATAAGCCTGCGGTTCCCGAGGTTCATACGCGTCAGGGACGACAAGAACGTGGACGACGCGAGCGGACCGAATGAGGTGGCCACTCTGTTTGACGCACAGCAGGCGAGGTACGACGGCCAGGGTGAATCCGCCGCGCGTCGACTGGCGGAACAGGCGGCGCTCAACGCCGAGGCTGACAAGGACGAGGAAGATAGCGAGAATCCCGAGGACGACGAAGGCGACGGAGCGGCGGGAGACGGCGACGAGGAGTAACTTATCATATGTTAGCTAGCCTGGTGTTACGATAAATAACGACGCCGTTAGAACAACGCATCACTACTTCTATTTCTCATGTTTCTCCATCACCTCCCCGCACCCGCCCACGATGGCGACAGAGACGCCGTCCCCTAAGGCGCACCCGTTCCCGCCGGCTTCCCGGCTCACCCACCGCTCCGGTATGTGTGGTACCCTCAGCGCGTGCGTCCGTCCGTCGTGCTCAAACTCCCACGACATCTCCTTGAACACCGTCTGGTAGTTACCCATCACGGAGAACATCGCGGGCGGGTCCTCGTCCACGTCGTCCGGGTTCTCAACCTCCGGCAGGAACGGCTCGGCGGATAGATCCTTCACGACGTCCTCGGGACAAGGGGCGGATGAGGCGGGGACGTGGTTGAGCCACACGTTGACCAAAAATGTCACCCTCGGTCCTTTTCCACCCTCCACGTCACCCTTCACGTCACCCTTACCCTTCACGCCCCCGCCGTCGCCCCCGTCCCCGTCCCCGTCCTCGGAACCGGAGTCGTCCCCGCACTCGGCCAGTTCGCTGGGCGCGCCGTGAAGCCACCGACCGTCAAACGCCGCGTGTTTCCCCTTCTTCGGCCACGACAGGTACACGCCCGGCCCTGGGGGCGGATCCTCGAAGTCGTCCTCGTCCTCGCAGCACATCGGTCCAAACGCGCCTGTCACCGGTTGGCTGTAGTACACCGGCGTGGTGGCGCGGACGAACATGGTGGGCGCGCCGTGGTCGGCCAAGTACGTGACGGTGCCCACGTGCGGGTGCACGTTGAGGTCGTTACGTTCCAGCGCGTAGTCCTTATCCCAGTGCAGGCCGATGGCGTCGTGCGTCGGGTCGATGACCTGCGTCCACCACTCGGCGCCCGAGCGGTGCGGGTCGAAGGGCGGCGGCGCGTTCGCGTCGTCCCCGCACTCATCCTCCCATTTACGCGCCGCGTCCGTCACGTGCAGGTGGAATATCTGCTGCGCGAGGTGCTCCAGGGCGCACCGCGGCGTGGCGTCGGCGGATATCCAGAACGTCTCACCCGAACTGTACTGACGCCCCGTCTTCTTCCCGTCCTTCCCGGCCTTCTTCTTGACGCTCCTGGCGGTGAAGACCCGGCGGCAGTCTGCGAGGATGCGTGTGTGCAAATCTTTGTCCTCGTCCAGCCCTTGGATGAGGTCGGGGAAGGTCCGGAAGGTGTCGAGCGCGAGGCTGTCCACCGCGGGGGCGTGCACGCGACCGTCCTCTCTCATCGTCAGCTCCAGCTCTTCACCGTCGTCGGAGTCGTCGTCGGAGTCGGAGTCCTCTTCGTCGTCCTCATCGGACTCCTCCTCATCGGAGTCCTCCTCATCGGAGTCGTCCTCCTCCTCCTCCTCGGAACCGCCTTCTTCGTCGTCCTCCACCTCCTCGTCCGGCTTGAGACGCTTGGCATCGTCGCCATCGTCCTCGACGTCTCCTCCGCGCTTCTGGCCCATTCAGCCGTTACCCCACCGGGCGTCGACGGAGCGAGTTCGTTGTGGGGAAAACTTCCTCGGGCCCGACACAACAGAACCAACTCGCCGCCAGTGAAAAACTCGGCTGTTGGCGAGAAAGGTCGGCAAAAAGTGAAAAAAGTTACCAACGATGACCGTATGGTGATTTAGTCTACAACCTTTGCAAAAAGTGCTTCCAAAAAGTGCTTCCCGTTCAAGGCCGAGTTTGAACCCAAGTATTTGAACCCCAGATGTTTGTTTGAAATGCGCCGCCCGAACCTTGGCACTCGCGAAGGCGCACCACCTCGCGAGTGGCACCACCCGTGCGTGGGTGACGATGTCACACACGCTTGGTATCCATTCGGGCGCGGCGGCGCCCACCCAGGGGCTGCGGGCGTCGAGGCGCGTCTCCCTCGCTCGCGCCACGCACGGCCTGCAGGTGACGGCTCAGGCCGCAAACTCGCCCCACAACCATCGGGCGGTGTCCCCGTCGAAGCCCCGCCCCGGTTCGGTGCTCGCGCAGCCCAAGACGGTGACGCAGTCCGACGCGGCGGCGAAGGCGACCGCCGCGGGTACCACCAGCGCGCTGTCCGCGTCCGGTTCCGACCAGTCCGCGCGCGGTCGCAGCTCCGTCACCTTCTCCAACGCGGCCGTCAACTCCGCCGGCTTTCAAAGGACGTCGTGGTACGGCGCGGTGGATAACCGCTCGGCGGTGGGCACGTCGTCGCTCGTTCAGGACGGGGCGATCACCCCGGGGCGACGTAACCTCCGCGCGATCCGGCCCATCACCCGCAAGGCGGGCGGCTCGTCCGCGGGCGCGGACCAGGGCTCGTCCACGCCGGCCGCCAACCCCAAGATCCCTCCGCCCGCCGCAAAGCCCACGGCTGAGGCATCTCCAGCCGGCGAGCTCAGGCTCCCGCGGGAGAGCGCGACGGGCGACGTCAAGCCCGCGAGGGACGCGGCAGAGGCGCACGGCGAGGTTGACCCCAAAAAGAAGTCCTCGCTCACGCGTCTCCTACGGACCCCACTGTCGGGCGGTGTTTTGAACAGCATGAAGGATGCGGATCTGCCATCCGTCGCGGTTGCGGCGCGGAACCTGATGGAGCTCGCCGACTACGCGGACCTGTCGACGATCATGTCCAACATGAACCACCGACGGACCGGGTACCCGTTCGCCTCCACGGTGGATTTCGCCACGGACGCCGACGGCTTCCCCATCTTCTGCCTCACCCCGCTGGCCATGCACACGCGTAACCTGGCGTACAACTCGCGGGCGTCTCTCACGGTTAAGATGAACGGCTGGGGCGGTTTGGCCAACGCGCGGGTGACCATCTTCGGCGACGTGCACCGGCTACCGGACGAGTACCAGGGCGCCGCGAACGAGGTGTTCAAGGCTAAGTACGAGGCACGGAAAGAGGAGGTTGACTTGGAGGACCGATGGGGCGACTACACCTTTTACCGCATGAACAACATAATCGACGTGTACTTTGTGGGCGGCTTTGGCACGCTGAACTGGGTGAACCTGGACGAGTACAAGAACGCCAAGCCGGACAACATCGTCACCCCGTCTGAAGGGTCGTCCGTGCTCGACACACTCGCCGAGCTCAACACCAGGTACGGCGTCAAGCTGGCCACGTCCGGCGCGGTGGATGACTCCATCGGCCCCAACGAGTCCGTCCTGAGCGAAAAGGCCAAGGTTGACGACGTGTGGATCATCTCAATCGACAAGCGCGGCGTGGACGTGCGGGTGCGCGTCGACGGCCTCAGCCAGGTCAGGAGGCTCCAGTTCCAGGGGTGCGTTGAGACCTTCAACGACGCGTGCGACGCCATCGAGGCTTTAATCGCGGGCACCGTGTGGGGTGGCGGGCCGTGCGAGGACGACTAGACGTGAAAAACCTTTTGGGGATGGAGGACACCAAAAAAAAACTTTTTAGCAGAGGGATGCGAGTTGAGGGATGGTTTAGGCGGAGAGAGGTGGAAAGCGAGTGTGACTGATCGCGGTGTAACAACAAAACCCAAACAAACCGAGAATGAGGAGTTAAACGCGAAAAACCAAACGGTGGTCCACGACTCAAGAAAACGCCAATAGAATCCATTTCGTTAATCCCGGCTCACTGGTCGGCCACGTCGCTCGATTCGGCCCTAAACGTGCCCTGTCGATTCGTGATTGGCCGACGAGTTTGTGAGCCAGTGAAACTTCTCCAACTTGCAAAATCGGTGCGTTTGTTCGCGTTTGGCCACGCAAACGAACCGCGTGTGTGCCATTCCGTTCCCTCGCAGCAGCCGGAGACCACGCGTCCCGAGCTCCAAGCACCCAAGAAACAAAGAAAGGACAGCATGTGCATCGCCCCTGCTACCAAGGCGTACAAGGCCCCCGGCGCGCGCACCGCCACCGCGTTCGTGCAGCCCCCCACGCCCACCTTCGCGGTCGTGGCGCCACCCAAGCGTTTCGACGCCACAGCCTCCGATGCCAGGTGAGATGACCGCCGGAACCCCGCGCACCCTACCCCGCACGTCGCCGATACCTCCGAGGATCGTGCTCGTTTCGCGTCATCGATGCCTGTCCCAGCGACGGACCCCGAGAAGGGGCACGATCCGGCGTCGCGCGCGCCCCGACGCGCGCTTCGCCGACATGTGTTTCCCCCGCGATCGCGGAGAGATAACCCGCTTATCGTCACCACCAACCGTCGCTGACCGTATTCCCCCCACGTCTCCCCTTCCGATCGTTCAGATGGACCGGCAACGCGCTCCTCGGCTCCACCGGNGCCGCCACCAAGCGCGTGCTCGCCGTNGACGGCGGTGCCCTTCACGTCATCTCCGANGACGGCCTCCAGACCAGGAGCACGGCCGACGGTTTGATCCTCGCGCTCGCCTCCACCACCGTCTCCGTCGACGACGTCCTCGCGTCCTACAACAAGGCTGCCCAGTCCGGCGACGCCAACGACACCCGNTCCAGGGTGAACGCGCTCCGCAAGGCTCTCGGCGAACTCCACACCGAGAACGGCTCCTTCGCCGTCATCGCGTTCGACGCCAAGATGGGCCGCGTCCTCGCCGCCAGGACCAAGAACTCCGCGCCCCTCTCCTACGGCTTCACCGCCGACGGAACCCTGGTGGCGTGCGCGGGTCTCACCGCCCAGGCCATGGGCCTCGACGCGTCCCTCGACCTCACCTCGCTCCCCTCCGGCCGCTTCATCTTCGGCCACCGCTACGTGAAGCCCATCGAGTTCACCCAGTTCTGGTCCACCGCCCAGGGCAACCGCGCCGCCGCGCCCGCCAGGAAGGCCAGGCGCTCGGTCGACACCGTTCCCGAGAACTCCGTCCCGGCTCACAAGTGGGGCACCACCAACTCCGAGGGTGACGGTAACGCCGACTGGCACGTGCACCCAACCCTCCACCACACCAAGTCGGCGTACGTGCCCCCCGCGCTCCGCCGCGCCCGCGAGGCTGCCGAGAAAGCCGCCGCCGAGAAAGCCGCCGCCGAGAAAGCCGCGGAGGTTCGCCCCGTCTCCCCGAGGACCCAGAAGGTGGAGATGGACGCGCAGATCGCCAAGGCGGTCGCGTTCCAGGACCGCGTGGTCGCCGACCTCGTCACCGCCGTGCGACGCGCGTCCATCGACACCCGCCGCGGTTCTGTGGAGGCGTCCCGCAAGAACATGGTGAAGAAGTCGCTCAGGTCCGCGACTCTCTCCGCCGCGTCTTGGGAGCGCGCCCTCGCCACCTCCAGGGCGGTGGCTCAGGTCCGCACCTCCGTGGACTGCGCCAGGTCTTCCATGGACATGTCCCGCATCTCCTCCTTCTTCTCCTCCGCGCCCGTCGCGAGGGTTTAAGGGACTACAACATGTGAAACAAAACACCCAAGGGGATTATTTTACGAGGCTCACCGGGGAAATGGTGAGCCCACCGCTGTACTGCTAAGAGCACCGCTGTATCAATAGCTCGCGCGCGCGACATTACTCTGCATTGCTTGCATAAGACTAACATTGAAATACGACGATCGAAATCATCCGTCTCAAACACGTGTCTCCTCGCTATCATAATAACACCGTCGCCTCACCGCGCTCCAAGNTGNACNNGAACNNGGTTCTCATCCTCCGGCGCCACCTCGTTGCTAACCCTAAAGTCATCGGTGAACTCGCGCAGCTGCTGCAGAAAATCGTCCGAAGCGGGAGGNCCGGGCAACGTCGGCACCGACGACCGATCCTCCGCCCTTACCTCGCCGACGTAGAAGTGCTTCAGGTACAGGAACGACTCCCGGCTCGAGTGGTAGAGCTCAAAGTGTCTGGCGCACTCGACGTTCATGGACTGCGCGGGTATGATGCGGTCCCCGCCCGGGTGCTCGGGAAGCCACCTCTTGACGTCCAGCACCATACCGTCGATCACGATCCAGCACCCGCCGCGCTCGTTGTGCTCGAACACCTCGCGCCACGACCGTACCCGCCGCCGGCTCTCGTGCTCGCCGAGTCTCTCAGAGCAGTAATCCGTCAGGGTCGTCAGACCCAACGCGTCCGCAGCCTCGGCGAGCTCCTCGACGATCCTAATGTCGTGCTCGGGTGGTACACGGCCCAAAGCCTCAGCCTCGAGCCAGACCAGGACCCTGTCGAACGTGGCGCAGTCGACGTCCACATCGCACTCAGCCTGTCGGCGGTCCTCTATTATACGGTCCGAGCCCGCGGGTTTTGAGTCCTCGATCCCGGCAGACGCCTCCCACTCACGCCTCTTCCCGGAGCTCACCGCGGGCCCATCCGCACCAGCCTCGCGTATCGCCCGGGTCAACGCGATACACGGCCGGAGCAAGCGCCTGTGCACCGGGAACGTTTCTCCGTCGCTCGTGTGGACGGACACCAGTTCCCTCGCGGCGGCCTTCTTGGCGGCGGCTTCTCCTCCCCGAACTGTGCTGTTCACCAGCCGCAGACCCCCGCCGACGGTGACGCACGTACCGCCTTCGTCGCAGCCCACGTCGTCCACCGCGTGCAGCAACACGCGGGTGTCATTCACGACACATCCCCGGTAGCAGTGGTACCCCAGCGCCACCGCGGCGTCCGTCGCGTCAATCGTGTCGCACCTCGCCACCCGCAGCCTGAGCGACGTGTGGCCGAGGAACTCGAGATCGTCCCCGTCGCGCGGGTACGATAACGTCACCACCTCACCGACGTAGACCCACCTGTTGGCGAGCCTCTTTCGAAGCGCGGGAAGCAGCGACGCGCCGTCGACCTCCGCCGAGATTCGTTCCGACGGTGATGAAACCTTTGCTCCCTCTTCATCCTCTTCGTCCTCATCGGAGGAGGACGCGCGCGTCTCGGCGACGTCCACGACACGCATCACGCGTACCTCGATCTCCACGTCCACCAGATCGTGCCGCTCGTCCGCCGGGGGCACGAACCGCACGAAGTTGGCGGTCTGATCCTCCGCGACGTGACAGTTGTATCGGTCCTCGTCGGCGAGGGCGATGGCGTCCGTCGAGGGAACCGCGGGCGATACCGACGCCCGGAGCACGCAGTCCGCGCCGCCCTCGAGGGTTATTTGCGCGTGGCCCTTGTTCGAGACGAGGGGATGGTCCGGGTGGAGCCACGCGACGCCCCTGGGGAGGGAAGCGCCGGTGTCGCGCGCCAGCTTCTCGGAGCAGTGGACACGCAGAGGATGTGCCTCCGCGCTCTTGTGGTGCCTCGAGCCCAGCACCCTGGTGCTGACGTACGATCCATCCTCCTCCTTTGGCGCGGACGCGACGCCCATCAGCGAGTTGGGCCCGCGCGATAGCTTGAAGTTCACCATGGCCCGCCCTATCCTTCGAACGCCCCGGCGAGTGACGTGGAAACTAAGATGTGCTACCCTAAGTTTTTGGCAAGCGGAGTGTGACTCCAGCTAAGTGCTACCTTCGAAGGTACCTGAGGCCCCTGGCGGCCGGTACCGATGTCTCATTGCGGCGCCCAGTACTCCCCTAATACGCCCCTGACCCCGATGACGTCCACCAACGGCCCGTACACCGCCTCCACCGCCGCCCGCTCCGCATCCCCGAGCTTCTCCAACCGTCGCATCCGTTTCGTCGGTTGCCGTTCCTCCATCTGCCGTCGGCGGTTGAGGCTGTCGTACTGGCCCACCAGCGCCCACAACAGCTCACCCTCGGTGCTGATCGGGTCCGCGGACGCGCGCTTCAGCCAGTTCAGCGCCAGCATCGACCTCGCCATCGCTCTCGCCTGCGTCGCCTGGCACTCGCCGGGCGGAGACGAGAACTCGCGCCTCACCTCCTCGCGCACGATGCCCCTCACCCTCTGACGGGACACGGCGCCGGCCTGACGCATCAGGCGCCGATACATGGCCGCCGCGACCGCGCGGAACTCGGTTCCCGCGACGGACGACGCCATCAGTGTCCGCGGTGCCCACCTGTGTGCTGAGTGCTGACTCATGGCTTGGCGGTATTTAAATAGCCTGTTTACCATAATTAGGCACAAACCGATACAATTATGACTGTTTGCCTATATTGCGACCTTGCTCTATATATTGGTAACACCCATTAACAGCCATCACACTCCCGCCGACGCGCCGAGTGCCCCTTTCCAGCGCGTAATGGGGGCCGGCGCCGACGGCGGAAGGACTCGCGGCGATCGTGCGGGGGATGCACGTCGCGTCGCGCGCGGCGGTGAAGCGTCGACGCGCGATATTCCCAGGGGCCGACTCGCGGTTTCACCCG
>JGI20151J14362_10002361_pt1 | contig 13387 bp, 9 predicted proteins | sample COG_01_FD_14362 | JGI IMG/M metagenome (IMG submission 14362) | reverse complement strand
AGCGACAAAGCCCGGTTTTCCTACGACGGTTTGAAGCGCCAGCGTCTGGACACGCCGATGGTGCGCGATGACCACGGGAAGCTCAAACCGGCGACGTGGGCGGCGGCGCTCGAGGCTGTCGCGTCCAAGCTCAAGGAGACGGACCCGGCGGCGGTCAAGGCTGTCGCGGGCAAGCTCAGCGACGCCGAGTCCATCGTCGCGCTGAAAGATCTGATGAACGGGATCGGAGCCGGGAACACCACCGCGGAAGGGATGGAAGGCGTCTCCGCGGATGCCAGGTCCGCGTACCTCTTCAACTCCAACATCGTCGGCGTGGAGGATGCCGACGTCGTGCTGCTCATCGGAACTGACCCGCGTGTAGAGGCGCCCGTGCTCAACGCGAGGCTTCGCAGGGCCAACGTCGCGGGCGGCGCCCACGTCGCGTCCATCGGCCCCCACGGCGATCTCACCTACCCGGTCGAGAAGCTCGGCGAGTCCGCGAGCGCGGTCGAGGCGCTCGCGTCGGGTAAGCACGCGTTCGCGGCAAAGCTGAAGGAGGCTAAGAACCCGCTCGTCATCGTCGGCGCGTCGCTGCTTCGCCGGCCCGATCGCGACGCCTTGTTGAAACAGATTCACGCCATGTGCGACGAGACCGGCGTGGTTAACCCGGCCGAGGGATGGAACGGGTTCAACGTGCTGCACGATGCCGGCGGGACGGTCGCGGCGCTGGACCTCGGGTTCGTGCCGTCCACCTCCGCGGCGTCCACCCCGACGAAGGATGTATCGCTCGTGTTTTCGTTGGGCGCGGAGAGCTTCGACGCGCCCGAATCCGCCTTTGTCGTGTACCAAGGCCACCACGGCGACGCGGGTGCCGCGCGTGCGAACGTGATTTTACCCGGCGCCGCGTACACCGAGAAGTACGGCACGTACGTCAACACCGAGGGCCGGGCGCAGCGTGCGATGCCGGCGGTGACGCCGCACGGGCAGGCGAGGGAGGATTGGAAAATTCTCCGGGCGCTGTCCGAATGCGTGGGCGCGCCGTTGCCTTACGATACCCTGAAGGGAGTGCGGTCCCGGCTCGCGGATATCGCGCCGCACTTCGCCAAGACGGACGAGGTGGAGCCCGCGCTCTGGCTCAACGGCGCCACGTACGCGCACGTGCCCAAGTCCTCGGCTAAGGTTGACGATAAGGTTCCGATGGCGTCGTCGGTGGAGAACTTTTACATGACGGACGCCATCACCCGCGCGTCGGCGACGATGGCGAAGTGTACCAAGGCCAAGGCGGCGATGTGATGCGTGTGGATCTACGATGTATAGTCCATCTTTGTAACTCGAATCTTTCATTAATCGTACAGCGTTGCGTTCAGTCGAGGGGTTTTCTTTCCCAACCCTTTTCTTTCGTTCTTTCGTTCTTTCATCCTTTCGTCCATCTCTTCTCACCTCCTCGTATCGTTCCCGCCCCGCGTCTCCCACGCGGTCGCCATCTTACGCAGCCGCGCCGACAGCGACGTCGTGATCCTCCCGAAGTCACCCCACGCCAGCAACTCCTCGAGCTCCTTGGCGACGCCGGAGCCGTCGAGCAGCCAGTTACCGCCGCCGCCGCCGCTCGCGCTCGCCGCCTCGGCGTCTTCCCGCTCGTATATCCCACACATCGCGCGCGCGTTGAACGCGCGCATGACGTCAGGAACCGAGCTCTGGTTCGCGAGGTCCACCAGGAACCCCGGCAGCGCGGTACCCGGGTCGGTGAGCACGCGATACCGCACAGCCGTGTCACCGCCGCCGACGTCTCGAATCTCCCAGCCGCCGCCGTTGGTGAGCAGCCGGACGTGCCCCGCCGTCGCGGCGGGGCCCACGCCGTCGTCGGGAACGTGCCACGTGCTCGCCATCGACCCGTCCGTCCTTGGTCCGCCCTCGATCTTAATCACGAAGTCCCTCGGTCCGACCACCGGCGCCTTGACCACGTTGTACACCCAAACCGCGCCNGACGAACCGAAGCTCGGGGCGCNTCGCGTGTCCTTGCACACGNNCGATCGTTTGACGAACGGCACGAACTCTTGGTACCGCTCGACGTCGCACACCGCNCGCCAGAAGGATGCGACNGGGGTCTTTTTGAAGACGCATTCGGCGAGGACTTCTTTGGCGTTGGATCCCGGCGCGGCTCGCGACCACACGGCGATGCCGTCTTTGGTGTCTGCCACTTTTTCGAATGGGGCGCCNCCGTCGTCGTCGTACATGAGCTCCCGCGAGGACGATCTGCGGCCGCCGCGCGGCTTGGTGCTGGATGCGGAGGATGCGTCGCCGCCGCGGAGCCTCCATCGCGGGCACCGCCGGCCGCGGTACTTCAGCCTGAGCCGCTCGTTCTTCACGCCGGGCGAAGACGAAGAGTTCTCGGTGTCATCTTCGTTTTGCTGCGCCAGGGGAGGCGACGGGCCGGCGACGGGGTTTCCGTACGGCGCGGGGAGGGCCGCGGGGCGCGACGCCTCGGCGCTGCGCATCGTCGATATCGCGTGTGCGCTTCCCCGTCCCTATCGCGGATCGACGTGAACGATCGTCGAGATGCGGCCGTCGCGCGTCGCGTCGGAGTAACCTCCCTCGGAGGAACCGATGGGCTCCTCCTCGGGCCGAACGAATTCTACGGCGACGCGGGGTGAAGCGGACGCGCGATGACGATGAACTCGGCGATGCGCGACGCGGACGGCGCGTCACGTGGTACCGACGAACCCGCGGCGCCGATACGCCGGTCTCAGGACCCGAAAGGAGACTGCGGCGCCCCTCGGAAGTGTGGATGGTAGACGCGGGGGCGGCGATAGCAAGATACTTTTTGTAGTGTTTGACGCGAGACGTGAAACGCCGCCCTCGTGGCAGCTGACATGGCACTTTCGAGTGACTGAGAAATTTGCATGTATCGCATCACGCGTTTTGTGACTGGCTATCATAGGTCAATAGAGGTAATTGCCATTAATTACCATTTGGTGGTCGGTTGATGTCAGCGCGGTCGGATTTCTTTTGGTCAGGACCCGTCAGGCCATCATTCGTTTCCTCACACCTGGACGAGGGCTTCGAGCCAGCGGGGTTGTCACCCTTCCGGGCTTCGATGCGCCTTCCCATCGTCGCGCTCCTGGCGCTCCTCACCACCCTACGTCCCGACGCCGAGGTGAACGCGCAGTTCAACCTCCGTCCCGTCATCGAGCCCTACGCCCAGTGGCCGTGCTCGGACTGGTCATGGGAGAACTGCCCGCAGCCGGTGCCGCACGGCGGGCACACCCCCGCGGAGTGGTACGAGGTGACGCGATGGAGAGATCGCACCTACGGCGGCACGTTCGGTACCGACGGCATCTCCCCGGGCCTCGACGTCGACGTGGCATCCGCGCAGGAGCTCTACGACGCCCTGGAGGACAGGCACGTGGCGCGCATCAACGTTACTAAATCCTTCAGCCTCGAGTTTGTCCCGACGTACGACTACGACGACACGTTCGACGCCGGGGATATCACCGGCGAGGGCCAAACGCGGGTTGAGCCGTTTCGGTGGCCGGTCGTNGGGTACCCGGTNTCCAGGGAGGTCACCGTGCGCGCGGGGCCGCAGTGCGCGGAAACGACGGAAGGACACTGCGAGATCGACGTCGCGCGCGCCACGCTCTTCGTGGTGAACAAAGACGGCAACTTGATCATGAGAAACCTGCGTCTGCGAAGAGGAGGCGGGCGGCTCGGCGCGTTCATGTTCATGGAGGGCGAAGCGCGGGGTGACTTCACGGACGTGCAGTTCAGAGAAGGCCGGTACTTCCCGGCGGCTGGGGAGGAACCGTCGGCGGCGGGCGGCGCCGTGATGATCGGTACGTTTTTTTTTATTTCTTCGTACGGGCAATCAGACTGAGTCTTGTGTTTTGTTCACAGCGAACGCCGATCGAACCGAGAAACGACTCGTCCCTCCCGTCGACCCAGACACCGGCGCCGTGAACAAGAACGCCGGTCAGTACGTGGACGTCGCGGTCCCGGGGAACATCACGTTCACCCGGTGCGTCTTCGCCGATAACCAAGTGACGAGCGGCAACGCGGGCGCGGTTTGGGTCAAGGTGAGTTTATTTCAATTCTCGTTTGGCAATTACTTGTAGAATGACGTCGTGTTCTGTGTACAGACGAGACCGGGTTCCTCCGGTTGGGTCATCTTCGACGAGTGCGTGTTCAGCCGGAACCAGGCGCCCGACGGGTGGGGCGGCGCGGCGTGGAGCGGCAGCGGTCACGTCATATTCGCCGCGTGTACCTTCGTGGACAACGCCGCGATGGGAGGCGGCGCGCTTCACATGGTGGACGGCGGGCTCGTCGGCGGGTGTCGATTCGCGGGGAACAGGGCGACGTCCAGGGCGGTGCGTCTATATTTTCATTCTCGTAACTCATTTCTATTCTCGTAACTCTAATGGCAACTAGATTGACGTCGTGTATGTGTACAGGGGGGCGCCGCGTTCTTCTACGGCCACGGTAACGGTTTAGTCCAGGAGTGCGAGTTCGAACGGAACACCGCGGTGACGGAGGCTGGCGCGGTGTTCGTGTTTGGTACCGTCATATTCTACAAGAATGAATTTTCGCAAAACGCGGTGGTGGACGGACTGTGGAAGGATGTGTACGTGTGCGTGGATGGAAACTGCAAGGGGTATCCGGACGCCACCCGGGCGTTTTACGATCCGCCGTACGAGCCGTTCGCGGAGCTGTACCCGCGCGGACCGGTGCTGTGAGGGAGTGGGGTAAGCTAGTAATGATGCTCCTCGAAAGAGGATCTCGCGTTCTATTTAGTCGGCGAAGAGTATTAAAAGTATTTTTGGTAATCGTCGAGCCCGCGGGTGGGGAGGTCGGGACGTCGTGCCACGCGCGCTTCTTCATCTTACCCGTCGCGGCGCCTCGTGGTGGGCGCTTTCGCGAGTCGGGTCGTCATATCACGCGTCATGGCACGACGCCGGAGATCCCCGAGTTATATTCCGGTCTCGATCATCACGCCGACTTCATTCATCTGAGCTCATCATCAATCACATCACGCGTCGTCGATGGCGCCCAGTTGCTCGAGCGCGTCTAGGAATTGCTCCGGCGGTTGCGCCCCGCTCATCCGAATCCGCCGCTTGCCGTCGCTCAGGATGAAGTACGGCACCCCACTGACGCCGCGCGCGAACTTTTGCATCTGTTCGTCGATCTCACCGAGTTCCGCGGTTGGCGTCGCGAGTACGTTTTCCACGGCTTCCATGTCGAGGCCCGCGTTTTTCGCCGCGGATCTGAGAACCTTGACGTCGCACGGCGCTTCCGCTTTGGTAAAGTAGGACTTGAAGATCTCCTCCATGAACGCGTTTTGTTTGTCGATGCCCTCCACGCGCTCGGCGTACGTCGCGATGCGGTGGCCGTCCAGCGTCGGGCCGGTGTTTCCGTCCATGTTGTATTCGACGTCGAGGGTCTTCATGATGCCCGACAGACGTTCGATCATGGGCGCCACGCGCGCGGGTCCGCCGAACTTGCTGTGGTAGTAGTCGAGCTTGTTGATGCCGACGGTCTCGGCGTCTGCTGGGAACTCCCCGGACGCGATGCCCCGGCTCCACGTGTCGGGTGGGATCAGGAAGAACGGGCGCCAGGTTGTGGTGAAGGTTGTGTCCTTGGAGACGAGTCGTGGCTTGGCCGCCACGAGCGCGCGCTCGAGGTTTTTCTTCCCCACGAAGCACCAAGGTCAGACGATGTCGGAGACGACGTCGATGGATATCGTCTTCGCGGCGGCCATCGCGCGTGATGCGAAAAGTCTCGAGGCGGACGTCACGGTTTAGGTGTCGCGTCACCCGGTTGTGGGGCATTATTTCGGCACGTTTTTCGGCAAAAACGTTGTTGGTTTTCTAATGTTACTTGGTTCGGGAAAAATCCAAGAAAAATCCNTCCAACCAATTTCTTTGCTTNCGACACACAGGCAGTCCGGTTACAAAACCAACCAACTCGCCCCATGTTTCGNATTTCGTAATTCGAACTGTACGCGTTCACAGTCACNCCCCTTTCGAAACCAATTTCCGTTCAGGCCATTTTTTGTGTAACCCCTACAGTACACGATACTCACTCCACAACCGTCTTCGCGGTCACTTGGTCTGGTCGCGGCGGAGCGCGAGCCACGAACGAAGACTCGAACGCGTCTCTGGATCCACCCACGGCGGCTCTTTTAGTCATGAGCGCGGCGGGAACGGACGAGCGGGCGCCGCTCCTGTTGGGGGCGGACGCCGCATCTAGCGGGTGGGGTTGGAGGAAAAGGGCCCTCGCCACTGTCGCCATCATGGGGACCTTGGCGGCGTGCGCGTGCGCGGTCGCGGCGACGGGTGAGACTCTCATAGACCCATGAACCACTCACAACTCTCCATCGACGTCTTTGCCGTCGATCCGCGTCGCACGATCGTGCCCGCGCTCACGGCGCGCGCGTCACGTCGCGCGGATCCCCCCGCACCCGTGACGTCTCGCCCGTGTAACACCTTCGCGGGAAACCTCTCCGTCCAACGGATGATTTTTCGACTCGTGCCTCCACCTTCGCGGCGATGTTCACGCGCAATCAAAGTCGATTCGACGTCACCGCGATCCCGGCGCTGACGCGGTAACTCCCCCAACGTCCCCATTCACAGGCGGTTTCGGACCCGCGGGCTTCTCGGCGCTCGGCCTCGACGAGCAATGCCACTCGCCCCTCGCCAAGAGCGCGCAGAACATCGGTCTGAGCACGTACGCTCCCCCAGACCAGTGCAAGGCGATGGTGGTCTGCGCCGGGTCCCCGAGGGCGGCGTCCACCGCGGAGTGTACCCTCGCCGAGCACGTGCTGGAGTACATGATGGAGGACGAGCACCGCGCCGGCAGGCTGCAGCAAGAGAAGGCTACGTACCTCGGCTACTGGAACTACCATCTCCATCAGCTCTGCTCCGACGGGTTCGACTGCGAGAACAAGTACCCGGAAAGTATTCGCAACCTCAACAACAGGGACGAATGGGCCAACGCGCTGCAGAACGTCGACGGCGGCCAGGACATCAAGAGCGAGATGGACAACTACTACAGCAAGCGCGATTCCGTGGAGCCGTCGAGCGTGGTCATCGCCAAATCGCACGAATTCGACGAGACGCTCACGACGATGTGCGACAGGCGCCTGGTGCTGACGTCGTCGCGGGACAAGGAGGAGGTGTTCGACTCCGCGCTGTCGCTCGGATGGTTCACGCAGCCCAAGGAGGAATCCAGGTGGTGGTTCGAGACGTACTACGACCTCTGGCAGCAGTGGGGCCATTGCTGGGTCAGCGCGACGGAGGGCGACGACGCGACGGCGCGGTTCGACCTCAACTTCAAGCAGCTCTCCACGGAAGGTTCCTTCCGCGCCGTCGTGAGGCTGATGGCGTACGAGCTCGCCAAGGTGCTGCAGCTGGACGATACCCTCATGGACATGAACGGCATCGTGGATAAAGTCGTGGACCGAGACTTTCAACGCGAGCTCAACCCGACGCTGACCAACGGCGACCAACTGCGACCGACGGCGATGTCCCACTGATCGGTGGGAGTCGTGCGACGGTNGTCGTGTGGACGGAGGACTGGGAGCGTCGGCGTTGCGCCCTTGAACACTTAACTATTTCTTTAATTTGAAGACACACACAGCTCTGAGCGAACGCGAACGACGACGAGAGGATTCGCGAGCCGCACCTTTTCCGTATCGTTACAAGTAGACGACCAACCGAGGATTCATGATTTAAAACTCGTCGAATGTTGTAACACCCGATTGCCAAAAAGCAATCCTAAAGGCAATAAAAGGTTTCACGGAGGGACTGTTGTCAGTCCTGGCGCGAAATTTTCCCGACGAGACGAAATATCCACGGGCAAACAGTCAGGGGCCGCGAAATCCAAGGCGATGGAGCTCGCGATTTCTGAGCGATGTAGAAACTTGGGTGTTCCGATGTCGTTTCGGAAGGGCGCGGCTCACTGAACCATGCGCTCCGCGTCGGCCGACGCGAGCATGCAGGTTCCCGCGGCGGCGCCCGCGAGGAACCCTAACACCGTGTTGAAGGTCGCGGGCGCGACGGTCGCGCTCGCGGCGCTCGCCGTCGCCGCCGTCGCGACGTCGGGGACCGCGGGGGTTCAATCACTATCCGCACTGGGCGCGTGGGGCGCGCCCGCGACGCCCGATCCGTTCAACACGTTCGCGCCGCAGTGCGAGCCGGACTTGCGCCACAACAGCTGCGGCGCCATGGGTGAGCTATGCCAGTGCCTGGACCTCCAGCCTGGGCTCGTGGAGATCTCATCCCGGGCGCTCAAGTCCGTCCTCGACAAGGCGAACGTCTTCCTCCTCGGCGACTCCACCTCCAAGATGATGGTGCACCACGCGTGCCGGACCCTTCTCGACCCGGCGCTCGACCCGCAAGGCGCGGGATGCTTCAAAGAGGACGGCATGCCCACGGTGTACTCGCAGCCGCAGAACCTCCGCGCGCTCTCCCCATCCCCCGTGCTCAACAACCCCGACGAGAAGTGCTGCGAGGGCGGCCAGTGCTGCATGACCATGCTCGAGTCCATGGTTTCGTCAACCTGCGGCAAATACGACGCAAACGGGAACTTCGGCGGCATCGGATTCGTGCACATGGCGTCGTCGTTTAAGGACGGGTTCGACATGCCGTGCGAGTACAGGCACGCGCAGCAACTGCCTTTCACGTTCCAGGACCGCGCCACGGAGTCGTTGAGGCAGTTCGAGAAGAGCGTCTCGTTCGAAGACGAACGCNGAGCGGTTGTCATTTTGGACGTCAACGTGTGGATGGGGGGCACCGCCAACGCCAAGGCGCACTACCTCAACATCGTGAAGATGACCAAGAACGCCATCCGCAACAGCGGGCTGCCGATCGATAGGACGCTGCTGATGATCAAGACGCTGTACGACTGCCACGATGAGGATCAGTGGCACTGCGCGCGGAACAACCAACTGATACGCGAGGTTAGCGCGGAGAGCGGGATGCCATTGTTCGACTTTGACAAGCTCTGGAAGGAGCACGGGCTGGACCCCCAGCGGGCGCTGAGGAAGGATGGGATCCACCAGATGCCCGACACCGCGCTCTTCGAGATCACCAGCATGCTCGACTTCATCGCCAGGCATCACGAGGAGCTCGCCATCACCAAGCAGCCGCCGCCGTGATCGGGGGTTACAATCGGTGTGGTTTCATTTCTTTCCTCGGTCGACAGCCGTTGGGTCATTGTCGTCACCTTCGGCGCTCGACGCCGGCGCGAAATACGCGCCCCGTCGAAATTTTAGGAACACTTAGCAGTTCTTCAATTAAGAGACATTCGCTCGCATTTATACGCACTCCCCTCGTCGTCCCGAGGACGGAACCGTGAAAACATCGTCGATCAACATCTCTCTCGTGTCGAACACACGCGGGCCGCGCCCTTCCTTTCGNGGATTGTCCGTTTCCGGTTTCAAAATTCCTTTCGATTTGGCTTTTTCAAACCGGTCTACCCATAAATCCGACCGACGGATCGCTTTCAAAATTTCCGTCGTCTGAAACAATCGGCTCCAAATCCAAAATTATTTGTAACACCTATTTGGTTACATCCGAGAACATCGCGCACGACGCGCCAGTCGGTTACGCGCCGCCACTCACGCGCGACCGCACGGCGAACATCAACGGCGCACCTAGGCGGCCAGTTCCCGACACGATGGCGCCCTTCAGCGAAGACGCGCCCCTTCTCGGAGCCTCCGCGCAGGGCGCGGAGCGCTCCTTCATCGGCATCCCCGGCGCCCCGGCCCAGAAGAACCGGATCACGAGCGTCGTGCGCGCGGTGCTCGTCGCCGCGATCGCGTGCACCTGCGTCGCGGCCGGCGCGAACCACGTGGCTCACAGGATATCGTTCGAGCCCCACGCCAACGGGATCAAGTCCTTCCTCGGATGGGCCCCCGACGGCCTGGACGTCCCGCTGGATCCGCCGCAGGTCACCCTCCTCGCCGCCTGCCATCTCGTCCCCGAGCGCGTGCCCGCGTTCCGCAACGCGATCAACTCGTGGGTCAAAGCCGGGCACGACGAGGCCGGCACGAAACGCTCCTTCGACAAGGTCATCCTCGTCGACTGGTCCTCCGAAGCCGACCTCTGGGGCGAGACGGCGCGCGTGTGGGGCGGCGCCGGGATCCCGACACCGCTCTCATTTTACAAGGTGTACGGAAACGACGGCGAGCCGCTCAAGTGGCAGCTCGCCAAGGCGGTCAACTTCGGCCTCTCCAAGGTGACCACCGAGGTTGTCTTAAAGGTTGACTGCGACACCTACGTCGAGCGCGGCCTGCTGGAGCTCAACCCNCTCCAGAACCACGCGAACGATCGCAAGATCTTCAGGTACGGCGACTACCGCAGCGCCAAGGATGAGAACGAGATTCACATCAACGGGTGCATCATGGCGCGCATGGACACCTTGCGTCAGGTTAACATGTACGACGAGCGCCTGCAGCAGTACGGCTGGGACGACTCCAACCTGTACGACAGGCTGCGCGATAGCGGCGCGCAGGATCTCAACATCACACGGCGCAACGCCGCGGGTCACACGTACATCACCCACGTCTGGCACCCGCACAGCGAGATGTCACAAGACGCGCGAGTCGGCGCTTCGTGCGTTAACCGATGCGCCGTGAACCGCCTGGAGCGTTACAACCCGTGGAAGAACCAGCAGCGCGCGGAGTACCGCGAGATCGCCGAGGCGCCCCCGAACATCCCGGGCAGCATCTCCTTCCACTCCTACCGCGGCGGTAACCTGCCGTCGGTGCTGGAAACCCTCGGAAAGGAAACCAGCGACTTGCTGGAGACGTACTGCAAGAACTCGCAGTTCGCCGCCGCGAAGTGCTACGCCTGGTCGGACTGGAGCGACGGTTGGGACTTCAAGGAGGAGCTCGACACGGACAAGGATGTCCGATGGGCGACGGAGAAGCTCAAGGCTATGTGAGATCCCGCGTGAGGGTCTGGGCGCGGGTGAAAAAAGAAAAGAGTTTTTATTCGCGCGGGATATCGAAGGCTTCGGAGACGACGGCGGCGCTCGCGGGGCGACGTAATAGACGACGACAGGTCATCGCCATCGAGGCGGGGACCCGACGCCGTGAAACACAACACAACTAGTTTATTTCTCATGATTCAATCGAACGATTGTTTACAAAAACCCGGTCCCCGCTGTTAATACACTCTCGCCATCGATCGCTGTTCCTTCCCTGAAAGTCAGTCTCAGAGAAAGTCTTTAAAATCCTTCCCAAAGTCCTTGGTCCCGCGAGCCTGGATCTCCTCGCCTCGTCCTCCCTTCCCCCCGCCGCGCCTCGGGGCACCCCGCCGCCCCTTGGACTTGAGCGTCTGGACCACCCGCGGGGAACGACTCTCCGCGGCGAGCGCGTCGAACCTCGCCGTCTCCGCCGCCTGCGTCTCCGCTCGCTCACTCGCCAACCGCTCCGACCGTTCGAACCGATCCCCGGCGAAGTGTTCCATGAGCGTCTCCACGTCCCGCGCGGTCAACGCGCCGTCGCCGTCGCCGTCGAAGGACCGGACCATCGCCTCCGCCTCTTGGTCCGCGGATAAACTCGCGGTGTGCGTCAACAGAGCGTCCCGGACGTCCGACGCGTGTACCAGACCGTCGCCGTCGCCGTCGAGACCGGAGAAGCCCCCCGGGACGTTCGTGACCACCTCGAGCCAGCGCCTGCGGCAGAGGTGCCGCATGACGAGGTTCTTGAACGGGATCCCGTCGCTGCCGCTGATCGCCACGGTCGCGGGGACGCACTCCTCGTCGTCGTCGCCGGTGCAGTCATCGGCGAGGCCGGCGGCGAGTCGGCGGCCGATGTCGCGAAAGACGGGAATGTCATCCGCGCCGTCCAACAAACCGGCCCACGTGACCACCCTGTACCGGCGACCCGGGTCGAACCCTTCGCCGCACACGGCGTCCACGGACCACGCCGATTCGTCCGCGAGGTCGACGTTCGTATCCCCGCGTGAGCCGTTTCTAGAAACGCTCACGCCCGCGTCCCACTGCAGGTACCCGCCCCAGCTCCCGCCCTCGCGAGATTTGCGAACGCGCTCCGCCTCGGAAAACGCAATCGCCGCCGCGAGCTCCGAGCCGTACATCTCCAGCGTCACGATGTTATTCTCGAACGGAACCTCGGCGACGAGGTCGCCGTACGTCAACGGCTCGTTCCCGTAGTGCGCGTTGCCGCGGATGCCGCCGCTGTTGTAGAGGCAGACGTCGGCGCGGCATTCGTCCCGAAGCGTGGTCGCGAAGAGCGTCCCGAGGGAGCACTGCCCGACGCGCGCGTCCCTGGACGACAGCGGCGCCAACCCGAGCCGTTGCGCGTGCTCGTGGAGGCTCAGCGTGTGCTGGTTAAGGCCGCGGAGCACCTCGGACCTGCGCCATATGTCGGCGTCGATGTCGGGGTCGGTGCGGTAGCCCCGCAGGGAGAACATCCTGGCCGAGACCCGCACGCCAGACCCGGGCCGGCGCACGGTCACCTCGGTGCCAACCTCCGCGCCGGGCGCGACGGGGGACGCGAGGTGGAGGTCGTGCGCGTGGCCGTGGTGGACGTTACCGACCGGCGGGTCCGGCAAAGTCTCCGGCGACGTCTCCGGCGATGTCTCCGGCAAAGTCTCCGGCTCTGGGGCGGCGACGACGTTGTTCCTCCAGAGCCCTCCTTCGCCGAGATCGTCCCTGTTTTTCCTCGCCCCGTTCAACGCGGTCTCCTCGGCGGCCATCGCGGCCGCCGCCGCCTCCGCGGTGCACTCCCCGCCGCGGTCGGCGCCGATCGTGTGTCCCGGGTCGATTCCCGGCGCCTCCACCCACCACGACCACCACCACGTTCTCCGCGTCCATGCCCGCCTTGACGCACAGAGTCCCCGCGAGGTCGTTGACGCACTCGGTATCCCCGCCCTCGCGCGACGCGCGTACGTCCATCGGCACCGCCGCGGCGTTCGCGCCGTGGCCCATGCGCCCCGCGAACGGCGTGTGTTCGTGCCCGCCGAGGATGACGGCGATCTCGGGCACCTGTCAAAAAACAAAACACGACGTCAGTCGAATCGCCCGTGCGGTACGGAAATAGACGTGAACTCACCTCCTCCGCCAGCCGGGCATCTTCCGGAAGCGTCTGGTGCGTCAACGCGACGATCGCGTCGACGGATGGCGCCAGCCGCCTGGCGTGCTCCCTCGCCACCGGGACCGCCTCCGCGAACACCACGCCGTGGGGTTTACGCGCGGAGGACAACGGCGTGGACGTGGTACACACCCCGATGAGGCCGACGGTGACGCCGCCCACCGTGACCGTCCTCGACCGGGGCAGCCGGTCCAGAAACGCGCTCGTCGCCTCGCCGGACCCGGATCCGGACCCGGTCTCTTCGTCGCCGCTAGATGACAGCTCGGGGTACGGGACGGACGCGTCGGACGCGAGCGC
>JGI20151J14362_10002354_pt1 | contig 13403 bp, 9 predicted proteins | sample COG_01_FD_14362 | JGI IMG/M metagenome (IMG submission 14362) | reverse complement strand
TCCACTCGCCGGGCCTTTTCGAGGAACCACCCCCAGACTTTTTGTTCTTCTTCTTCGAAGAGAGCATGAGCGTTTCATCCTCCTCGTTATTCAAAACCGAAAACTCGTCGTTCGAGTTGTTGTTGTTGTTGCGCGTCTTCTTCTCTGCCGCCTTCAAGAGAGGCGCGCGTTCTTCAAACACCGACATGATGCGACGATGATTATATCACAGACGAATCAGCGTCTTCCCGCGGCTTTATAAATTTGGAAAGAGGACTTTTTGTGATTGTTCTGTTTTTAGCGCACTCTTTACCAATCGCAAAACGCAAAAGAACCACACACACTTATAAGATCGATCGATAAAAAAACTGTTCTTCTTCTTCAATGGAGGTGATCACCGAATTTTCAGCGCGACTCGAGAGAGAGAGACGGAACGAAAGAATATATGTGCAGCACAGAGCGTGGAGCCCGTACGAAGGAGACAAATGTGTTTAGGGTTTGAAAATGTGGACAAAAAAAACGTATACGAAAAAAAGTGAAAAAAAGGTAGAAATGAAGAAGCTCCTCCTTGTGTCAGCATTTTGGCATGCCTCACTTTTATAACAGAAAACACACTTTGCTATTATTATGTCTCTCTCTGGTAACGACGCGTTAAAACTCTCCGGGGCCATGATGGTAACGTTCTAAGTACTCGCTTTATCTCTCTCTCTCTCGCGAACGAACGAACGAATAACGAAATTCGTGAAGAATAAACGCGCGTTTTTTTCTCACTCGCATTGTGTGCAACATTCCCTAACGAATATTCTCTTCATCAAATTCATCTAAATCTATAGCTCGGGTACGGCGTCCAAGCGATCGCCATCCCGGACGACATGATGAAGATGTTCTTCAAAGAGGACGAGCAACCAACCGCGTCCCCGATGTGGTCGTCTCTCGCCGGGGCGTTCATGCTCGGGACCGGTTTGCCGATGCTGAAACTCGGCGTGGACGGGAAAGCGGACAAAGGGTCGCTGTTGATGGCGACGGGGTTGATGGCTGCGGGCGCGGGGCACATGGCCGTAAACGCGAAGAAGTTCAAACCGGAGATGTTGGCCGTGAATGCCGCGATGGTTGGTGGCGTCACGTACTTGAACGCGATGGCGTTGAAGAACGCGTAAGGAGTTATGAGAGTACTCGTCTACTCGTCGCCGCCTATCGCGAGCGTCTAATATTTTCAATGTCATTTTTCAATAATTCATATTACAAAACGAACCGTATCTTTTGGTCTTCCGGTAAATCGTCGTCGGAGTGCGGCGTGTCGTCGAATTCGCCGAGGCGGTCTTCCACCGGGATCGCGTCGTGATCATCTCGATCGCCTTTGAAATTCGGGTCTATTCTGTTCATGAACGATAAGTGCCGCTCGTTTGGTTTGACGTTTTTGTTCGCTAATAAACGAGTGACTTCCTCGCAACTGGCGCCAATCCACGCAGCGACGGCTAACGCGCCTGGATCTGGCACTTTTTGTTCTTTCAGTTTGTCTTTGTTCACGTAACTCGCTCGGCCGGCGTTAGCGGTCATGTTTCTCGTTTCTTCCGCGCCGTCTTTCGCCGCTTTGGCGATGCGATCGCACTGTTCTTTTAAATCGTCGTTCATTAACATGCCCCAATGCCCCAAAGCTGGCATTAACGCGTCGAGCATGGTCCGGTCGCCAGCCGTTGCTTTACCGTGTTTGCGAATGGCGCAGATGCCTCGCGCCAAGGCTTCGCGATATTCAAACGAATCGTCCATGTAATCCTCATACTCGGCTTCGTCAAAGTCGCTTTCGGTTTCGTCTAGAGTGTCACCGGCGGCGCGGAAAAAGACGTCGTATAAAACGCCCGAAGTGCCGCCCATGGATCGCGCGCACGAATTAGCGAGTTGGTCGCAAACGACGTCTGGATGCTTGTAGATATAATCGACGGAGTCTTCTAAGATGGCCGCAGCGCCGGCGGCTAAGGTGTCTCCGCAGTCGCCGTCGCCAGCGATGGCGTCTAATCTCGTCAGTTCGTCTCTCATGGATAAAATGGTCGCGCACGAGAGTTGGATGGCAGCCGCGAGAGCTTCGGCTTCTTCCTCAGTCACTGTAACTTTTGGCGTTCTCAATTTATTCTCCTTCTTCTTTTGTTGTCGTTCCTTTTGGTTTGTTGATTTCTTGGGCGTTTCTTCTTTCGTAGATGTCTTTTTGTCGACGTTCTTCGTTTCTGTCGCGTCTTTTGGAGGAACTGGTAAAACGTCCATTTGTTCTTGCAACTTTCTCGCGGTGTTCGTCGTCGTCGTCGTCGTCGCACTCGTTACCGACGTTGTCGTTGATAAATTAATCAATCTGGGCCAGGCGTTCACTTCGCACGGCTCGTCCAACAACGCGCTGTCGTTTTCGTCCTCCAACACGCTGACGGTTAAACTCGCGCCTCTCATGTTCAAACTCGTCATGAAGCTCCCACACATCGCGTGCGTAATCTTACACGCGTTACCGCCTCTTTTCTCCAAAGACTGTTTGGCGAGATTGGCGAGTAAACCGAGCTCGAGATTGCTCGTCCCGCCTAAACCGTTCACCACTAAACACAATTCGATCGGCTTCACTAACCCGATGCTCATTTTCGTTTCCGCGTCTAAACCGAGCATGTGATCGATTTTACCCATAATGCCGACACCGCTCACCGCCGAATTCCTTTTCGCTTTTTCACTTTCCAACTCCAACGCTTTCTCAATCGCGTCCAACGCGATTTCGACAGTCTTCTCCGCGCTTTCAAACGGAACCGTCTTAAATCCGGGCTCGTTGTGTATCCCCAATCCTAATTCTACCATCCCGTCCGGTACCTCCACGTCTCCTTGTTTCCTCTGTCCAGGCACGTCGCACCTCCCCAACGAAAACCCGTACGTCTTCGTGTTCTTCCGAAATCTCTCGGCGACTTTTCGCACCTCCGAAAACCCCTCCCCTCTTCGCGCCGAAGCGCTCGTCGCTTTCAATCCTAACAACGTGCCGCACAATCCTCTCGCGCCTCCTTTCCCTCGCTCATTCTCCGGTATCGAACAATCGTCGTCGAACGCGAACACTTCGATGTTTTTCAGTTTCGATTTCGCGTACTCTTTTCTCGCTCGGTCTCGCGCGATCGAGAAGTTCACCACGTCGCCGGTGTAGTTCATCACGAGGAGTAAAATCGAGTCGATGCCTTCCTTTTCCTCTGAAGCGTGTACTAAAACGTCATCGATGCACGCCATAATTTGCTCGACCGAGGGCGACGCGAACACGTCGCCGCACACCGAGGCGTGCAAAAAACCTTCCCCGACGAAACCGGCCATGGCTGGTTCGTGGCCGCTGCCACCGCCGGAGATGATGGCAACTTTTTGTTTCCCGTTTTGTTCTTTGACGACGACGACGTTTTTCTCGACTTTTCTTAATCGTGAAGCGTTGAAGGAGACGTGACCGTCGAGAGCGACAGAGGCGACGGTCGACGCGTCGAGTTGGGTGATGAACGTTCGATTGTTCGTGGTGATCGTGGTATTCTCAGTGTTGGTGGACATTAGTATTGATTTTGTTTACAGGCGTGTGAATGTGAACAATAATGTGGCGATATCTGTTGTGTGTTAAAAATGGATTTAATGATAGCTTGATAGCTTCAATTCTCTCTCTCCTCTCTCTCTCTCTCTCCTTCTCTCTTCTCTCTTTCGTTCGTTCGTTTTATGGGCGACCGAAATCTCACCGCGATGTTCTTTTTTACGCCGTCGCCCCGGCGTCGGCGTCGGCGTCCTCCATCGTCGCCGGTTGCGCGGCGTCTTGTTCCGCGGCTTCTTGCAACTTCGGCGTGACCCCGGAGCCGCCTTTTTGCGGGCAGTCTCTCGAGTAGTGACCGTCCTCGCCGCACGTGCGGCACTTGGTGTCCTTCGGTTGCGGGCAGTCTCGAGCGAAGTGACCTTCCTCGTTGCAGTTTCTGCACTTGTCCCCGGGTTTCGGCGCTCTCGGCGCTTTTTCCTCGTCCGTTCTCGTGTCCGGCTCGGCGCAATCTCTCGCCCAGTGACCGGCTTGGCCGCAGCGGTTGCAGACATCTTCCGGGCCAGCCGCGCGGCGTTCGCGAGGTTGTCTCGGGCCTCTGCCGCCTCTGCCGCCTCTGCCGCCGCCGCGGTTTTGCGGGCACGCTCTCGCGTAGTGCCCGAATCGACCGCAGATGCGACACGAGTCGTCGCCTCTGCCGCCGCCTCTGCCGCCGGAAAATCCGCCTCTGCCGCCGCCGGAAAACCCGCGAGTATCCGCCGACGCGCAAAACCTCGCCATGTGGCCAAACCCGCCGCATCGGTTACATCGCATATCGTTCATCGGTGGCGCTCGAGAATCCGGCAACGCGCAGTCTCTCGCCCAGTGGCCAAAGTTTCCGCATCTGTTGCACTTGTCGTTGGAGGACGGGCCTCTCGCGTACCCGCCGCCACCGCCTTCGTTGTCGTACCCAGCCGCGCCGCCTCGGTTGTTATCCGGACAGTCGCGCGCCCTGTTTTATCGTAAAAATCACACAAAATATACAGTGGAAAAGGGAGAAAAAAGTTGGGGAGAAAAGAAAAAATATATAAAGGTCAGTTACCGCAACACACGCTCTCGCGTCGTCTCCAAAAGTCGCTCTCTTCTGCTCGTTCGCGCTGCTCTCATCAAGAAGCCTTCGTCGAAATTGATGACAAAAAACGCCGCCGAGTCGTAAGATGATGATGATCATGAAGAAGAAGAACTAAAGGAATTTCCGACGAAGACTTTTCTTCTTCGCGATCCAAATTCTCTCTCTCATTCTCTCCTCCTTCCTCTCCGCTTCGGCGCTCAAACGCCATCTCAATCTCTCTCAAACGCCATCTCAATCTCTCTTTTCAAATCGATTTATAACAGGCTTGATGACGATAGGTGGTGAAAAGGGGCAACATCAACATTACGAACAAAACTTCTTCTCGCGGTTTCGCGCTCGACAGACGCGCGACAAAACGAATTCTTTCCGAGTGTGCAGTAGATCAAAATTCGACAATTCACGTGTCTTCTCTCTCTCTCTTTCTCTTTATTTTCACGCCCGAAGAAAAGCAATGACAACAAACACAAACACAAACACAAACACAACAACAACTCTCTATGTAACTCCTCTTACCAGTGACCAATGCCTGTGATGTGCGCGTAATAATAAGAATAAGAAGAAGAACGTTGAAAGTCAGCGAGTGAAGATGAATTTTCGATCCATTCGTGAACGAAGAGAAAAAAAAGAATGAGAGAATTGTATGCGTACCTCCGCAGATTCTGCACTCGTCGTTGGCCGCTTTCTGGTACGGCGCTTGCCCGGCGTTCATCGTGCCGCCGGTGTGCATCGGTTCGTCTCTCCATTTGCCCATTTTTTTAGTACTTAGTGGTGGTGTGTGTTTCTTCTCTCTGCAGTGGAGAGAAAGGATTGATTAATGAAGCGGAACTTAAAAAGGGAGGATTTTTAGGCGGATCTCACTTTAGGGTTTTGAACCCTAATTTTAGAAAAGGAACGAGGAAAGACCATTTGCCTCCTTTTTTTATTCGCTGTAATAATAATAAAAGTAAACACACTATTCTTCTAAAATTCTTCTTATGTATCGACCAAGGTGAAGCTTAAAAACGCGCAATCGTAGACGGTTCGGTGCATGCTCAATCGATCGGTGGCGTACGGGCAAGAAAGCGGGTGTGATTTTTGGTCGAGTCGGAAGCCGAGCGCGCGGCAGAAAGCGACGAGGTCTTCCAAGGAGACTTCGACGGAGAGGTCTTCTTCTTGTTCGTCGTCGTTTACGTCGTTTACGTCGTAATTTTCGGAAGTGCCGAGACGACGACCGAAGTTATTATCGCTGTGTTCTACCCAGTGCCAAAGTAAAGGCCCGATGGAGGTGAGCGTGCCTCCTTTTTTCAAGCAAAACCGGATGGTTTCCAAGTAGTCGAAGATATTTTTGGCGGTATCCAGGAAGAAGCAACACGCCACGGCGTCGAAGTGGGATTCGTACTCTGGGCTTCCGTAGACTTCGCAGAAATCTCCGGCGCACATGGCCATGGAGCTTCCAGGTTTGAACGCGTCCATGTGGTCGCACGGGCTTTCGTCCGGGACGACGATCGATCGATACTGGTCCTTCTGAGAGAGGTGGTTTAAAGGCGAGTGCCAATACGGAACGATTTCAAACGGTCGCTTTTCTGAGCAACAATTTAAGAGAAAAGAAGAACCGAACAGCATGTAATAGGAAAACTCGTTCCCTTCGGTTTCAAATCCTGCTTTGGCGAATTCATACACCAACCTTCCCAATCCGGCGCCGGGAACGAGAACGCGAGGTCGCGCGATATCCTCCGGGTTCATTCGTTCGCACATCAAATCAATCTCCGATAACTGCTCTTTAAAAACCACGTCCCGCAAATGTCTCACCAACACGTCGTGGCTTTTCTCCCTCTCTTCTCTCCCTTCCTCGGACCAATCTCTCGCTAAATTTTTCAACACGTACCTCGCCTTCTCGGCGTCCTCGAAACCGGGCACAAGCGGCGGCCGCTCGCGCTCCGGAACCGTCTCGAAATCTCGCGTCACTCGTAAATGCGCCGGTAAATGNGNNGCATCTTCTCCCTCTGCATCGTTCGATGAAAACGTCTCCAATAAGCAGTCAAAAAAGTGCTGATTCTTTTCCACCGCCTCTCGACTTTTCCGTTCGCCTTTCTCGTACACCTCTTGGAGGAGGCGCTTCACCATCTCGTGTTGGTCATCATCACTCTTACTCTGAATCACGTCCTCCTCCTCGAGCACCTTCTCTTTTCCTCCTCTTCCATCGAACAACTTTGTCGTTCTCTTTCCTTCTCCTTTACCTGTTGATTCCTCCTCGTCTCTTTGTCTTCTTCTTCGTACCGTCGCTTTCAACAGGTTCCGTTTCCGTCTTTGGATTTCTCGTTCGCAACTCGTTCGGTAGTTTCTCAACGCGTTGGTGACTTTGTTCACCGCGATGCGTTCCATCGTTTCGGGGTCCTCGTTCATCTTCTTCCGTTTCGAAATCTCGCGCGCGAGAAAGAATTCAAGTCGTCCGTTTACTCATCCATCTTCGCGCGTACATCGAGGAAGTGATGTCTGCGCGCAAATGCTGCACAATTAATGGCGCACAATCATCGTTTCCCCGACTGCTTCGTAAACTTTCCCGCGAGGACTTTGAGGACGAGGACGATGATTTCTTCCTCTCAAAAGGGGTGNTCCTCTCGTTCTTTGACGAGAACTCGAAGCGTGTCTTCTTTGTTCCGGAACAGGAGGAGAATCATCCGCGCGAAAGTCGCGACGGATTTTGCGTCTGCCGGTCTTGCGTGTGCGCGAAAGAAGAAGAAGACGAACGGTGTCGTTGCCGTTGGCGGCAAACTCCTTTTTCGCGACGACGACGACCAAAACGATTCAGACGACGAAGAGTTCGCGACGCTTTACGACCTCGTCGAGCTGCTCCGCGACGAAGAACGATTCAGATGAAGGAAGAGGAAGAGATGATGATGAAAATGAGAAGCAAAAGGAGTATTACGAAGGCCTCTACGGAACGTGGACGGTGACCTCGCGAGACGAGTTGGAAGTGTGGTCGTACCGAGTCGCGTTGTCGTTGGCGTGTGTAGGCGCCCTTGGCGTTGTTTTCGGCGATGTGAGTGGGAACGAGGCGATGGTGAACCCGAGTTACTTTTTAGGCGCGAGCGGGTTCGGCGTCGCGTTGGTTTTGGTGCACATGTACGTGACGCCGATAAAACGGGTGATGCAAGCGCTGTATGCGGTTGGGTTGATAGGATCTCTCGGTATCGTCGCGTATACGCAAAACGGTGGTAGTAGTAGTAGTTTGTTGGAGTTTGTGCGGGAACATCGGAGCGCGGTTTGGGTAATCGGTCCGATGTTTGCCTCGTTTACCGGTTTAGCGTTCAAGGAAGGGGCGTGCTACGGGAAACCCGAGGCGTTTCTGTTGTTTCTTCTGACGCCTATCATGTGCCTGGGGCATTTAACCGGCCTCGCCAGCGACGAAGTGGAGACGTTTTTCGTCGCGAGTTGGATGCTCGGCTTTTTAGTTTTCGCCGGGCGAAAATATACGCAAGCGGTCAAGGACGATATCGGGGATAAATCCGTGTTTACGTTCAGAGGTTTGAAGACGGACGAGGAAAGGAGAGACTATTTAGAGAGACAAGGGAAGGATTTGAGCTTGATGGAAGACGCGATGTGATGAAAGAGAAAGAGAAAGCACGGTTCGTTTAAGCAAGAATGTGTGTAATACGACGCGTAAATGTAAACTAAAAATACAATTTTTTTCATCATCAGCTCACTTCTATTAATCCATCTCCTCGCTCTTCTTCGTTTCGTCCTCTTTTTCCGCGGCTGGCGGTTCCTCGATGGTGGTTGCCGTTTCCGGTTCTTTCTTTTCTGCTACTTCTTTTTTTGTTTCTACGGCTTCTTCTTCCTTTTTCTCTTCTTTTTCTACTTTTTCGTCGTCATCGTCGCTACCCGTCGATTCAGACGACGACGAGGAATCATAGCTCGAACTTTCGTCCGAGTCTGAGTCATCGGAATCGTCCGAGTCTGATGAGTCATCGGAATCGTCCGAATCGTCGGAATCATCATCGGAGGAATCGTCGTCGCTCGAGTCTTCGTCGCTCGAGGAGTCTTCGTCCGAGCTCGAGTAGAATCCGCGGTTGCTCTTCTTCGACTTGGACGTCGTCGTACCACCACCGATACCTCCGGTGTCGTACGTTCGGTCTCTCACGGACGATGGCGGCGCTTCTCTCGGATGTTTCGGTAACCCGGCGTAGCCGTTGGCGACGTGTTCCACAAACTGCGACAAAGAACCGAGTTGGTGCGGGCACGTCGGCGGCGCTGGCGACGGTAAACGCGTGATTGGCTTATCGCAAAACAAAAGCTTTTCGGAGAGGAGTTTCTTCAATCTCGGATACGCGTCTTTCTTTTCGTTGTCTAACGAATCGGTTTTCGCGAAGATGGCGCCGTAAATTCTCGCCCGGTCGCGAATATCCACCGAAGGATCTTTCGACGCCATGTTCAAGCAGTGTCTCAATAACGGTTCGGTTTCGATCGGGTATCTCACGTACATCTTACACGTGGCGTGTAAGATTTGTTGACGCGTGGATTCGTGCTCGTCTGGGAATCGAGCCATCGCTTTGGTGACCACCGCCAAGGCGAGGTCGAAAAAGTTTCGATTCCAACTCGCGTCCATTTGGCCGAGCTTTTTATATTCTTTACCACCGTCCGCGACGACTGTCACGGCCGACGACGACGTCCCAGCTTCCACACTGCTCGCTTTTTGTTGTTGGTCCAAAAACAGCTCCCCGCCGGCGAGCCAAACGACCGCGGATCTCGCCGCCGGCGCGAGCAAATGGTCCAATCTTCTCACCAACGTCGCCACGACCGAGGCGTGTTCCTTCGGCGCTTTCTGCACCAACGCGCGAATGACAACCACGGCTTCGCCGGCGACCGTTTCGGACGGGTGCAAAGACAACTCTAACAGCGATCGGATACAAATAGAAGCAATTTGCGGCATAATCGCCGCGCATCGACCAACCGCCCGAATCGTCAAAGCGACAAACTCTTGCGAAGATGAACGCAAATACGCTTGCAACTCTCTCAACAAACTCGGCGCGTTCTCCGCGGTGACAATATACGTCAACATTTCCAATTTTAGCGCGCGAACGTCCATGTGATCGCCCGGGTGCACAAAGAACGCTTCAAAGTGCGAACGGAAGCATCGAGGTTGCACCGCCGCCATCGCCACGGCGTTTTTCAACAGCACGTGTTGACACTCCGGTTTCGTTCTCGCCGCGAACACCAACGCTCTCGTCGCTCTGGGAACGTCCGCGATCGGCGCCAAGTAAAAGTGCAACGACGCCACCGCCAACACGACGCCGGCGTTCTGTGATTGAAGCAAAGGTCGCGTACACCTCAACAACAACCTGTGGTCGTCGTCCAAAAACTCCGGTCCTTGATTCACCGGTCCTCTTTTCTTCGACGCTTTCGTCGTCGTCTTTTTTTTGCGGGAATTGGAATCGTCCGAATCTGAACTGCTCGAAGAATCGTCGTCGGAGTCTTCCTCGTCGTCGTCGTAAAAGTTAGCCGCTTGCGCCAAGATCCCCTTCGTCCCGCCCGTATCGTGTCGATCGTAGCCTGACGCACCTCCACCGTTCCCATCCACGTCGTTAAAACCGGCAATATCCAACATCTCCTCGTTACTTTCGTTATCTTTACCGACGTTTAACTCGCGATTAAACCCGTCTGGCGGTAAAAACTGCGTCCTCGCGTACCTCAACAAAAGCTCGCACGTCAACATCTGTCCCCACTCGTCGATGTCCACCAAAATCCTCGCCAACTTCCGGTAGTGTCTGTGCAATAAATCAATTCTGTGCGGGCACACTTCTTGAAACGCCGCAATCGCGCTCGACAAAACGAACGGCGTCGAATCTCTCAACATAGTTTCAATAACCTCCACGAAATCATCCGCTCTCGACGGATCCAACCGAAAAATCTTCGGAATCGCGTGCGCCGCCGCCTTCCTCACGTGCGGCGACACGTCCACCGCGCACTTCCTTATCGCCAAAACCACCACCGGCACGATCACTTTCACTCGAATGCTCGACATCACTCTCAGCGCCGCCGCTCGCACTCGTGCGTTTTGGTGCGCCAAATCCTTCTGAAACGAGTTAATCGATAACAACGCCTCGTCCGGTTTCTGCTCCGCCGTTCGCACTAAAAACATATACACTAAAGCTTTCACTTCAAAGCTCTCCGTCACGATGTTTACCACGACCGAGGGGAAAAAATGTGACACGTCTCGCCCGGTCGACATCATCGCGATGAGTTGCTTCAAGCCTTCCAATTTCGTCCGTGTGTTGGAATCTCGTAATTTTTCATTTAACGCTCGCGTTTCTTCCGCGATCTGTTGCAGTTGTTTTTGCATTCAGGTTCGTATTTTCGCGTAAAATCGAAAGAGAATGAGAGAGAGACGAGTTTGGGTGAGTTCGCGGAGGACAAAGAAGACGAAGAAGACACAGAAGCCGGAACGTGATTACACCGGAGACGCGAGAGATAATTGGAGGAGACGCGGACGAAGAGAAAATTCGATCGACAGAAACTCTTCTGAAACGTTTGTTTGTGTGTTATGTGTTAAAAAAAAGTATAACGTACCTGCGCGTCGTCGACGAACTTGCTGTTCCCGTACCCGGCGGCGATGGCCATGGTTTCTTTTTCTTTTAATGAAGTGTGTTGTTTGTGTGTGTCCGCGCGCGAGAAAACAGTGAGGGAATTCAATTCACGAGAAAAGGAAGCTGCTGAAAATTTAGGGTGTAGGGTTTAGGAAGCAAAGCTTGCGTCGAAAACGAACAGGAGGAGGTAATAGAAGGAGTAGAGTAGAACTGGTTTTACCGTCGGTAGTAAGTGTGTAAAATAATATAGTAACAAGGGGTGGTGGTGTACTGGTTGGAGTCGCAGCAGCAGAGCGAGTTTACCGTTCTCTCTCTCTCTCTCTTCTCGTCTCTTCTCGTCTCTCTCGCGCTTTCGCGTCACTTCCTTAACTCTTCTTCTTTTTCTCTGTTTTATCTAAGTTTCCTCTCTCTCTCTCTCTTTCTATTTCTTTCCTTTCAAAACTCTCTACTGCGTCGTCTCAAAACGCCTCGTCGTGAAGGAAAAAAGTTCGTAAGATTTTTACGCCTTGGTCGCGAGCTGTACGCCGTACTTATATTTTAACTGTTGTTGTTGTCGTTGCGAGAAAGAGCGCAAAACGGAGGAGGAGAGAAGGTTATTTTGGTCAGATGGAATATCATTCGATGATAACACTACGACTTTCGCGGCGTTTTCATCTCGAATACGACGAAAAATAAAAAAGAGCGACAAATAGGACGAGGACAACGAAAGAAGAGTCGCCGTTTTTAGTGTGCGGCGCTTATTATGACGCTCGAGCATTGGGGGTATCAATCCCGCGCAAACGAATCTTCGAGCGACACTGGAGAATACTATCGGCGATACGCGCGGCAACCATCCGAGAAGAGCGTTACCCCCAGCGATTGTTTGACTAGCGTAGCCTTGAAATCTCTCTTGAAATCTCTCTTGAAATCTCTCTCTTTTAATAAGTGAGAAATAAAGAGACTCAAATCGACAAAATACGAACGAGAAAGAAAGACGAGAGAACAAAAAAGAACGCACCGCTTTATCTACTTGCACCGCAACCGTCGTCGTCGTCTTCGGCAAGACCGAAGTGACAAAGTTCGCGGAAACGACCGGGTCAAAGCTCTTCTTCACCGGGTTCACCACCACGCACTTCACCGAGTGCCCGCCGCCAAGCTTCTTCGCGTACGCCAAAGACGCCTTGACGTCGCCCCCAGCCTTCCCATCGACGGCGACACCAACCGTCTCCCCAGCGCCAACACCGTTCACCGCCGCAACTTGATACGCGTCCAATTTCATCGTCGTCTTCGCGGAGTACATAACATCGCCAACCTTGCACTGCGCGGCAAACGACGTCGCGCCGATACCGCCGGCTTTCGAAATCGCCGTCTCAACCCCCATGGCCCCCGGACCGGAAACGTAGCACGCGGACAACGTCCCTTTCAATTGCTTCGTGATTTCACTCTTCACGCCAACTTGGCCAATCAACGTCGAGTTGGACAACTTCAAGCCATCCAACGGGTTGCTCAAAGAAGAAACCGTCGCTTGCGTCGTCGAATCCTTCGCGTTGTACTTCACCGTCCCTTTCGAGAAGCCAGATTTCGAGAGCTCCACCTCGCCGGTGATCGCGTCCACGACGTACGAGGTCGTCAACGTGCCCGTCGGAGTGTCCGCGTTTTTGATCGAAGCCGAGATTGACTGTTATATTTTTATGTGTGTGTGTGTGTGTGTTCATCACAGGTTGAAAGAGAGAGAAAGAGTGCGCGCGTGAGAAAACGTTCGTTTTGTTCGTTTTTCCTCATCAGGGCTTTTTCGACCGAGAGGCACCGGAGCAAAAATCTTTCGATGTTTCGATCTCTCGTCCGATGATGATTCGAACGCAAAGAAAGCCGCGAGTCTCTCTCGAGATCTGATAAAAACGAGAGACGAGGATAAAAAACGTACCCCGCCGGAGATTGGTTTCGCGTCCAGGGAGAATTTGTTTTCGTAGGACAAAGCGCCGGTGAATAAATCTGTTTTTTAGAGTACCTTTAGCGCCTTTCGCGATGTCTGGATAGTATTTCGCCATTCTTGTCTTAAATATGTGCGTATTTGTCGATGCGTTCTTCTGCGTCGTTGCGTCACCTGTGTGTACGTCGAGGGGGATTTTTGATGAGAAATGGAAGGCAAATGAGCAACGTTCCGATTTTTAGGACACGAGAGATGTACAGAGGAGGAAACTCTCCTTCGCGTCTCGAAAGAAAAGAACGCGCGCGCGAATGAAACGTACCTCTCTCTCTCTCT
>JGI20151J14362_10002352_pt1 | contig 13406 bp, 14 predicted proteins | sample COG_01_FD_14362 | JGI IMG/M metagenome (IMG submission 14362) | reverse complement strand
TGCCTCCTCATTTAGCCGATGTTAAGGCTACAAGACACGTAATCTCACGCCTCAACGGGTGGACCCCAACAAAAGGAATAGAAATCATGGATCTTAATCTCAACGGCAAAACCGCCCTCGTTACTGGGGCCTCTGCAGGCCTTGGTGTCGGGATTGCATGGATGCTCGCCCACGAGGGCTGCACTCTGGTTCTGACCGCACGGCGAAAAGACCGGCTGGATTCACTAGCTGATGAGATTGAGCAGAGGGGATACATCCGACCAAGCATCATCGTGCAAGACATTATGGCAAAAGGGGCCGCTGATGCCATCCACAGCGCCACCAGGGAGTCACATCAAAGGATTGATATTCTGATCAACAATGTCGGTAATTCACGGCCCATGACGGGCTTTGGTAGCGATGCAGAATGGGACGAGGCAATGCACCTAAATTTCGGTTTCGCGCGCCAGTTGACCCATGCTTTTTTGCCCGCGATGCAAACCGCAGGTTTCGGGCGTATCGTGAACATCACCGGCAGCGATGAACCTGTCGCGCTGAACGCTGGCGTGCCACCCAATGGCGCTGTGCACATTTGGGCCAAGGCCCTGTCGCGCGTTGTGGGGTCGGATGGGATCACCGTGAACAGCATCCCGCCTGGGCGTATTCATTCCGAACAGATTGATGAACGCCTGTTGCCTAGCAAAGAGGCACAGGAGGCGTGGGTCGCGGCAAACTGTCCTGTTGGATATATAGGCGAACCTGACGACCTTGCGGTTCTGGTTGCCTTTTTATGCTCGCCGCGGGCGCGGTATATCACCGGACAGGTCATTCATGTAGATGGCGGGGCGCGCCACGTCGCCCATTAGCGCCTTTAATCGGCCGCTACTCCCTTGCCAGCGATGCACCCCAGAACCGAAGCGGCCAACAGCCCATTGCCGGAAAGGTATCCGCTGTCGCCTGCACCAGACACCCCGCAGGCCGCACCACCTGCCGCGTAAAGGCTGTCAAAATAGCCTCCGTTCTTGCGGCGCACTTGTGCCGTCACGGGATCAACCTCAAGCCCGCCTTGCGTGTGAAACAACGCGCCCGTCACTTTGACGGCATGATACGGCGGCTTGAGGGTTTCGCCATTCCAACTGCGCCCGAAGGCATCTTCGCCTGCGGTCGGGATCGCATCTAAAGTCGCCGCCAAACTGCCGTTGGGAATTTGGCACAACTTTCTCCAATTCGGACATTGTTTGCGCCGTCAAAATNGCGCCTTGTCCCTCGGCGTTTTTGAAATCTGCAAACTGGCGCGCGGGTTGTGCGATGCGCTCATCAAAAATGGACCAAGCCACGCCACCGGGTTGTGATAGCACAGCGCGGGCCGCTTCCGAATAGCCTTGCGCCTCGTTCCAGAANCGCGCGCCGTCGGTGTTCACTTGCACACCACCGCCCGTGATCACGGCCCATGTAATAAGAATGCCATGAGGATGCGCGACATTGCCGTGACCTTGATAGGCGGACAGATTACGCGTGGCGGCACCCAGTTCCTCGCCCCAGATCACGGCTTCCCCCTGATTGCCGTCATGGCCAAACCATACGCCNTTATCGATATCTGGCATATGCTGCGTGACCATGGCCCGATTGCCGCCAAACCCGTTGCACGCCAAAATAATACGACCCGCTGACACCGTTTCATGCGACCCGTCAGGCAGGTGCAAGCGCGCGCCGTGCACGCGGGCATCGTCCGCATAAAGCCGATCTGCGCGTCTGTCGCAAATCAATGGAATATCCAGCGCCTCAAGCCTTGTGCGCAATGCATCTACCAACTCGATCCTGACCGCGTGGGCAAGCCGTGCATCCTGCGGCGCGAATGGCCGGGGTAGTCAAAATCACTCACCAAAGAAAACGGCAGCTCATGCACATCAGACAGCCATTCGATTACATGCGCGGCTTGTACAGCCAGCGCAGTTTCAAGGTCGGGGTCATTTTCTCCGTGGGCTTTGTTGTGAATATCCCCCGCAAAGAGGCCGGGTGTATCATCAATCCCCGCCTCACGCTGAAAGCGCGTGCCCGCTGCAGGGATCAGCCCCGCGCTGAGGGCGGTAGACCCTGATGGCAAGGCATCAGCCTCGACAACCAGCACCTCTTGCCCTGCCTCATGCGCCGCAAGGGCCGCGATCATACCGCAAGCGCCGGCACCAATGATCAGTGTTTCAACGTCGAGATCATATTCATCTAACGGCGCTTTAATTTCAGGACCTGCCATCAAACTTCTCCCCAAGTGATAAGAATTCAGCTGTACCAATCGCCTCGTTCAATCCGTCAAAATCGAACATACGATCTGCAAAGGGCGCGTTAGAACCCGACTTGTGCAGGCTGTCGTAGTAATCTTGTGCCGTTTTTGTGAGCGCGCGCACAATACCCCCCGGAAAGATCACAATATCAAAACCCATAGCCTCGAGGGATTGTGCATCGAGCACAGGCGTAGCGCCCCCTTCAACCATATTCGCCATAAGCGGGACGCGGCCCGCAAATTGATCGCCAATCTTTTGCAATTCAACGGCGCTGCGCGGTGCTTCGATGAACAAGGCATCTGCACCCGCAGCGATATAGGCTTCTGCGCGGCACGTGGCGGCATCAAATCCCTCAACCGCAATCGCATCTGTGCGCGCGATAATCAGCGTGTCGCGGCGCCGTGCATCCGCCACTGCCGCAATCTTGTCCGCCATTTCTCGGCTAGAAATCAGTGATTTATCGGTCAAGTGGCCGCACCGCTTGGGGAATGTCTGATCTTCGATCTGAATGGCAGCGGCCCCTGCCCTTTCATAGGTCTGCATCGTGCGCCGCGCATTCAGAGCATTCCCAAAACCAGTGTCAGCATCCATAATTACGGGCAAATCTGTGCGTTCTGCGATCAGAGTCATGGTATCGGCCATCTCGCTGGCCGTGCTCAACCCGATATCGGGCAGGCCCAGACGGGTATAGGCCACCGCCGCACCGGACAGATACAGCGCTTCAAACCCTGATTGTGTCGCAAGGTTTGCTGTCAGGCCGTCATAAACGCCTGGTGCAACTAGGATATTCGGCTGTTTGAGGCGCTCCCTCAGCGTCATCATTCGCCCTCGATCATCTCAAACATTTCAGCACATGTGGCGGTTTTCGTGATGGAACCCAAGGACTTGACGGTCGCATCGTGCACATCACCGTTAAAAGCGGCAGTGCCATCAGTTAGCAAATAGGTGTGGATGTCGCGCACATGGGCGTCGCGCACCGTGCTTGCGACGCCGCCGTTGGTAACAATGCCACCCACAATCAACGTATCAATCCCCGCCTTGCGTAAAACATAGTCCAAACGCGTCTGGTAAAAGGCCGAATAGGCCACCTTTTCGATTGTGAAATCTGCCGGCGCGAGGGTGTCGACAACAGAATGACCAAAACCGCCTGGTGCAAAATCACCCTTGCCAAGGAACGGGCGCAGCTCCCGAAGGTGCGCAGCGATCAAGGGTTCATCATTGCGGCCAGGAACAAGCGTAAACTGCGCTGAAATGAAATATCCCCCAGCCGCAATCAGGGCGTCACGCAGGGGTTTGATACGGTCGGGCAATTGCGCAATCGCATCGGCCGACTGGCCAGCCCGGCCATATGCACCCTCAGGATGTAAAAAGTCGTTTTGCAGATCAATCGTTAAAAGGGCGGTGCGTGTCGGGTTCATGGGGTGTTCCTTTCAATGATCGTGTTGCCAAATGCGTCTATACGTCCAATCAGATCTGGCTCAATCAGAACGGTGGTGTCTGGTTGTTCCAGAATGGCGGGTCCCGGTATTTCAGCTCCGATTGGCAAAGCAAGCCGGTCATAGAGCTTCGTTTCATGCCACGTGTCGCCGAAATGAACAGGACGCGTCCCTTTGAGGGCGCCATCAAGCGACCCGCCGCGTGGCGCAAGTGTGGATAGATCGAAACGCGGGCGTTTGCCCGTAACCGCAGAGCGCAGGTTCATCACCCAGCGCACACCATTTTCCAAAAGTCGCCCGTAGGTCGCCATATAGGCCGCATCGAACGCAGCACCGATTTGCGCCTCGCTGGGGGGGGTGACTGTCCCGTTTTCCACCTCAACGGGGACATCGACGCTCACGGTATGGGTCTGACCCAGGTACGCCATGTCCAGTNTAAAGGCGGTTTCGCGGGCTTCAAAGCTGGTGCGCGCAGCATCCAGCATCGCCAAACCATCGCTGACGTGGCGTTGCATATGTGCGCCGAGCAACGCCGCATCAATCCCGTCCAGTCCCGCATTGATCGTCTGCACGAAATCCTGACGCATATCCGCGATAACGCATCCCATCGCCGACGTGACACCCGGATAGCGCGGCACAATCGCGCGCGCGAGGCCGACATCCGCAAGCATTGCACCAGAATGCAGTGCGCCACCGCCNCCAAATGGCATGAACGCAAATCGTTTTGGGTCAAACCCGCGTTCGATTGACACAAGCCGCAAAGCGCCCGCCATGCGACTGTTGGCCACCCGCAAAATCGCCTCGGCCGCTGCCAGTGCATCAAGACCCAGCGGATCTCCGACATGCTCAAGAATAGCCGCCTTGGCCGCTTTGACATCAAGGCGCTCAAGCTTTCCGCCAATCGGATTATCCGGATCAATCCGGCCCAATACCACGTTCGCATCAGTGACCGTTGGGTGCGTATTGCCGAGGCCGTAGGCGACAGGCCCTGGCGTGGACCCCGCGCTTTCGGGGCCAATGTTGAGCAATCCACCCTTATCAACCCAAGCAATCGACCCGCCGCCCGCGCCAATCGTCGTAATCTCGATCATGGGCGAGCGCACGACCATCCCGAAATCAATGGATGTCTGCGGTGACAGCGTGCTCTCACCCTTGGCAATCAGCGCAACATCAAAAGACGTCCCACCCATGTCACCTGTAATGACATCAGGAAAACCAGCGGCCTTCGCGATATAACCCGCTGCAATCACTCCCGCCGCAGGACCGGATAGCGCTGTGCGCACCGGCAGGCGCGCAGCCGTATCAACGCCCATCACACCGCCGTTGGATTGCACGATCATGAACTCGCCCGCAAACCCGCCGTCTTTCAATGCTGTTTCAAGTCGGTTCAGGTAACCCGAAACCTCGGGCTGCAAATAGGCATTGAGCGCTGCCGTCGAAAACCGTTCAAACTCGCGGATTTCGGGCAGGATCTCAGACGAAGACGACACGTGCGCGTTCGGCCAAATCTCACGCACCGCGGCGACGGCCTTGGCCTCGTTTTCATCGTTGGCATAGGCATTGGCGAACAGAACCGCCACGGCAAGACAATCCGCATCGATCAATTGGCGGGCGGCAACGCGCACGGCATCCAGATCAACGGGGGTGCGGATTGTGCCGTCTGCCAAGGTGCGCTCGGGCACTTCAAGGCGGTGGGCGCGATCAACGACAGGTTCAAAATCGCCCCGCAAACCCCAGGTACGTGGACGGTCGCGGCGCCGCATTTCCAGCACATCGCGCAGACCTTGCGTGGTGATCACACCAATCTTCGCACCCTTACGCTCCAGCAGCGCGTTGGTTCCGGCCGTTGTGCCATGCACTACAACCGACACAGATGACAAATCATCGACTCGTGACCCGATCCCGCTTAGGAAGCCACCTGATTGATCAGGCCGCGTTGTGGGAACCTTGGCTACTTCCGCTACGCCGCTTGTTTCGTCGAGAACGAAAATATCCGTGAATGTGCCGCCAACATCGACGCCGATCATACGATTGCTCATGTGCGTATCTCCTGCCACGCGGGGCCATAGTCTTTTGTTGCCTGTTCTGCGGAAATAAAGCCTGCGGCGACGTCGCGCGCGACAGCTTCTGGCTCCCGTTCTGATGGCGCGCCGTAGCCGCCGCCACCCGGTGTGTCCAAACGCACCGATTGCCCCTGCTTCAGTTTAATGCCCACCATTTTCGAAGCCATCGGCGGGTGATGCCAACCATCTTCCTGTTCATAGCTAAAGACGTTTAATGCGGCGCTTTGGCCTCCCACAACACCTCTCGGCGCGTGGCGTCCACGTTCACCAAACAAGAAGGCTTTGGCACCACCACCTTCCAGCACTTCAATTTCATAAGTGGCGCCCATGCCGCCGCGATGCATCCCCGCACCGGCGCTGTCGGGGCGCAGCGCCCATTGCTTGAACATTACCGGATAAGCCGCTTCAAGGATCTCCATTGGTGGGATGGTCGCCGTGGAAATAGGGGCATTGCCGTGGTTCAACCCGTCACTTTCTACGGAACCACCGTGCCCGCCGCCATAAAAGCTGAACATGACCCAAGGCTGGCCATTTTCACGTTTTCCCGAAATCGACAGTGCGTTAATTGTGCCATAGGCGTTGGCGACAACACGATCAGGGGCGGCACCCGCCGCAGCGCTAAAGATCACGTCAATCATCCGCAGAATCGTTTCGGTGTAACCACCAACAGGGGCAGGAAACGGCGCGGACAATAGCGACCCTTCGGGGATCATGACGTTGATCGGGCGCATCACGCCAGAGTTGGCCGGCAGGTTAGGAAAGATATGTTTGATCGCAACATAGGCCGTTGCCACCGCTGTCGGCAATGCGATGTTGACGGGCCCCGCACACCGCGGCGCAGTACCTTCAAAATCAAGGGTCATCGTATCGCCCCTAATCTCCAGCGCGACTGCGATTGGTAGGGGTTCGTCGGTGATTCCATCATTGTCAAGGTAATCCGTCGCCTCCCATCGGCCGTCCGGCAGCTCTTGCAATTCAGCGCGCATCAGCGCGTCCGCACGGTCCTGCAAGGCATCGAGAGCGGCGTGCACGGTTTCCGCGCCATATTCGCCCAAAAGTTCGTCCATGCGTTTAACACCAAGGTCGAGCGCGCCCAATTGACCGTTCAAATCGCCCTGCGCTGATTGCGGCAGTCGGGTGTTGCGCATGACGATGTCAATGATATCGCTTTGAATTACACCTTCGCGGGCTAGCCGCACGGGCGGCAACACGAACGCCTCCTGAAAGGCATCCGTCGCTTCGGGGTTATAATTGCCGGGCACCGCGCCGCCGACATCGTGCCAATGGCCCACGGAGGCAAGGTAGCAGAACAATTTGCCATCGCGAAAATAAGGCCGCACAAGGCGCATATCGCTCAGGTGGGTTCCACCCAAATGCGCGTCATTGAAGATGTAGATATCCCCGTCTTTCAAATCCCCAGCTTTCAGCGGCTTTGTCGATTACAGCTTTCACCGCAAATGACATCACCCCGACAAAAATCGGCAGACCCGATTTGCCCTGCACCAGCGTGTCGCCGGATGTGGCGTGATACAGCCCGTGGGAGGCATCATGCGCCTCTGCGATGATCGGGTTGAAAGCGGCGCGAAACAGGATCGCATCCATTTCATCGGCGATCTGTTCCATGCGTCCAGCCAAGACGGCCAAAGTGATCGGATCTATCTCTGCGCTCATGGTGTTGCCCTTATTTCTGCAATGTCATTCCAGACATCCTGACGGGTCAGGAGGCCATCTGTTATCTCAAATCGGTCAATGAAGCGGATGCCATCAAAGGCTGTGCCATCGAGCCAAACCCCTGACAGCGTGCCACGGCAATAAACGACAGAGGCGTCACCGCTTGTCTGCATCGTATCAAAGCCTGCGTATGCTTTCGTGACGGACTGGTATCGCGGGGCGGCCCAGCGGATCAGCGCGTCAAGGTCGCTCATCGCGCCTGAACCGGGGAAATGCATAGTGAAATCAGGCGCAAGATGTGCGCGCGCCGCATCCAGATCGCGCGTTTGCATATCGTTCAGGAATTGTTTGACGATCCCGCTTGGATCAGGCCGTGCAGGTGCAGGCGCGCGCATTTGCCGCCCGCGCATATAATCGGCTGCGCGCATTTCATGGATCATCACGGTCACGGCCTCTGGTGGTGCCGGCACCACAAGACGGACCGCATCGGTCAAACCTTCGCAAAGGCGGATTTTGTCGGCGTCAGAGTAGCCTTCCAACAGATGTATTTTGAGAACTGGCACTGAACGTCTCCTAGCAGCCTAGCTTATGAAAATGGGCGATTTGTGAGATGTGAAACTCTGTCATTGGGTGGCCTGCCAGACGCGGTGACCGTCATCATCCTCGCGGCGATGCAACTCCATTTCCATCTGATACATGTCGGGACGGTAGACGACTTCGATATATTCGACCGGATGCCCGTTTTCGTCACTGACAAGTCGACTGACCCGAAGCAAGGGCGCACCCACCGGCAGCTTGAGCATTTGTGCGACAAGCGCGCTGGCGGGCTCGGCTGTCACATGCTGGCGTGCCGACGCGATCGGGTGACCCGCTTCTTCGATCAATTGCAAAATGGGGCGGGTCGTCATCGTCGCCTCATCCCATGATCGACCAATCGCCTCAGGCACGTAGGTCACGATGTAGGAAAACGGTTCGCCGTCGCGGTTACGTCGCCGTTCCACCCGCTGCGTCAGCGCATCGCCGGCCAAGCCCAGCCACGCCACAACCTCTGCTGGTGGAGTGACGTAATCGAACGACACCACATCAACGGTCGTTGTAGCCGCGATGTTTTGCAGGTTTTCCATCAAGCTGGCAAAACCACCGGCTTGTGGCTGATCCGGCATACGAAACGATACGATCGTACCGCGCCCGCGCGTGCGTGTTACCAAGCCTTCATCTGCAAGTTCGTTCATCGCCCGCTTGACCGTGATACGCGAAACCGACAGGTCGTCGGCAAGGGCCGCCTCACTCGGCAAGCGTTCACCGTTTTTAAGGATGCCCGATAAAATACGATGGCGCAGATCAAGATATATCTGGTGATACAGCGGCGTCGGATCGCTGGTGTTTAGCGCGGCGCTGCCCGCTCCACTCATGCGTATGTCCCTGTCGCTGGATCGGGTTTTACCAATTGCGAAAAATCCAAAGGCACACCCGCATCGGCGACAAATCCATAGATAGGGGACCCCGGCATATCGGAGGCCAACTTCTTGCGCACCTCAATCAATGCAGCCAGGTCAATGCCAGTCTCAATCCCCATGGCGTCGAGCATGAACACCAGATCCTCCGTGACAATATTGCCGCTGGCACCCGGCGCAAAAGGACAGCCACCCAAACCGCCAAGCGAGGCGTCAAGCGTTGTCAGCCCACATTCAAGCGCAGCCAAGGCGTTGGTCAAACCAAGCCCGCGGGTATTGTGGAGGTGAACGCCCGTGATGTTGTCTGCACCCACCGCTGCCTGCACCGCCTTGATGCGGTTGCGGATCATTGCCGGATCGGCATAGCCCGTCGTATCGGACAGCCCCACCTCGCTTGCGCCGGCCGCCATCAATCGTTCTGCCAGATCAACAATCGTTTTCTCGGGCACGTGACCTTCGATGGTGCACCCGAAGGCTGTCGCGATTCCCACTTCGATGCTGGTGCGCGCATCTGCGGGTTGCGCGTCAACAAACGCGCGGATGCTGCGGACCTCTTCGACCATTTGATCGTGAGTGCGGTTCACGTTGCGCACGGAGTGGGTTTCACTGGCGGACACCGGAATGGAAAGCTTGTGCGCGCCAGCTTCGACAGCCGCCTGCGCCCCGCGCAAGTTAGGCACCAAAACGGCCACATCCAGCCCCGGAATTGTGAGCGCGAATTCAACCAAGGCCGCCGTGTCCTGCATTTGCGGCAGACGTTTGAAATTCACGAAAGAACCGACTTCGATCTCATGCACACCTGCGGCGGCCTCTGCGGCGATCCAACGTTTTTTGATGTCGAGGTCGACAAGGAAATCAAGGCTTTGACGCCATCGCGCGGGCCAACTTCGCTGATCATGATCATTTTGACTTCCCTTATCGATGATGTAATGATATATTCTTAGATCATTTAAACAGCGTCTGCAACCGGAGCAATATCGAATGGCACATCTTGAGGGCGTCCGCGTTCTGGAATTTTCGCATATGGTCATGGGCCCCACAGTTGGCATGATCCTCGCTGATCTTGGCGCCGAGGTGATCAAGGTCGAACCCTTGGGTGGCGACAAGACCCGCAACTTGCCGGGGTCGGGTGCCGGATACTTTGCCATGTACAACCGCAACAAGCGAAGTATAACCGTTGATTTGAAGTCTGCCGAAGGCATCGAAGTTATCCGGGGGCTACTAGCAAATTCAGATGTAATGATTGAAAATTTCCGCGATGGGGCGCTTGACAAACTGGGCCTTGGATATGAAACCGTACGCGAAATTAAGCCGAACATTATTTATCAGTCCTGCAAGGGATTTCTCTCTGGCCCCTACGAAAACCGCACCGCGCTCGATGAGGTCGCACAGATGATGGGGGGCCTTGCCTATATGACGGGCCCAAGTGGCCGCCCGTTGCGCGCAGGCGCTTCGGTGATCGATGTATCGGGCGCGTTGTTTGGCGTGATCGGCATTCTGTCTGCCCTGCTGTCGCGCAAGGATACTGGCAAGGGCGCGAATGTGCGGGCCTCTCTTTATGAAACAACTGCCTTTCTGGTTGGCCAGCATATCGCGCAAGGAGCCGTTACCGGCACCCCTGCCCCGCCTATGCCAGAACGCATTTCGGCCTGGGCCGTTTATGACGTGTTTGACACATCCGATGGGCAGATTTTTGTTGGCGTCGTCAGTGACGGACAATGGAAATCCNTGTGTGAGGAATTCGGCCTGACCGATTGGGGGGCGGATGAAGACATGANCAATAACCCCGGCCGCGTGGCACAGCGCAACACTATTATCCCGCACTTACGGTCTGTCTTCANCAAGATAAGCACCGAAAGCCTTACCNCGCGTGTTGGCAAGATCGGCCTGCCCTATGCNCCGATCCGCAAACCTGAGGATCTGCTGGATGATCCGCATCTGTCCGCCCATGGCNTGCACGAAATGGAGCTGCCCGATGGCCAACGCGTGCGTCTGCCCGCCCTGCCGCTTGAGATTGACGGCGCCCGCCCTGAACTGCGCCGCTCTCCCCCGAAAATAGGTGCGGACACCGATGAGGTTCTGTCATGGCTGGGACTTGATACGGCCAAACCGACGTAGGCACTGATATGGGACAGACGCTCTACCAGAAACTGCGGGCGGCACATAACGTGCGCAGTTTCGATGACGGTTCATCACTGATCTATATCGACCGGATTATGCTTCATGAGCGGACCGGATCAATCGCGCTGTCCAATATGATCGACGAGGTCGCAAGATTATGGCTCCGGATATGGTATTCTCCACTATCGACCACATCGTTGATACACAACCGGGCCGCCCAAACGGCACCCGCATGCCCGGCGGGCAGGTGTTTATTGACGAAATGCGGCGCACGACCCGTGATCTAGGCTTGCGCTTGTTTGACACCACGGATGCGCATCAAGGTATTGTGCACGTCATCGCCCCCGAACAGGGCATCGCCCTGCCCGGCATCACTATGGTCTGCCCCGACAGCCACACCTGTACGCTGGGGGGGCTTGGTGCGCTGGCATGGGGCATCGGATCGACTGATTGCGAACATGCGCTGGCCACCCGGACCTTGCGCATCACCGCACACAAGCAGATGCGCATCACACTTGAGGGGGACCGCCCCAAATGGCTGACGGCAAAAGATATCATTATTCACCTGATAGGGCGCTTTGGTGCCGGTTTCGGGGCAGGTCATGTCATCGAATTTGCAGGACCCGCCATTAAGTCAATGGAGGTCGAGGAGCGGCTAACCCTCTGCAACATGGGTGTTGAGTTCGCGGCCTTTACCGCCCTCATCGCGCCTGACGCCAAAACGTTTGAATATGTCCGTGGCCGCCCGTTCTCCCCAAAGCCCGAGTACACCGCCGACGCCGAAGCACAATGGGCCGCCCTTGTCAGCGACGTGGACGCTACGTTTGACACTGACATCAAGGTCGATATCTCGCGCATCGCACCCACGATCACGTGGGGCACAAGTCCCGAACACGCTGTCGCTATCGACGGTGACCTACCGCAAGCCGACCCATCGCTGGATGAGGTGTACCGCTATGTTGATCTGAACGCAGGCAAGCCGATGTTGGGCCAACCCATCGACGGCGCTTTCATCGGCTCTTGCACGAACAGTCGCCTCAGCGATCTGCGCCGCGCTGCCGACCTGTTGCGCAGGCAGCACGTGGCGAAAGGTGTGCGCGCTATCTGCGCGCCAGGGTCTATGGCTGTCAAACGCGCCGCAGAGGCCGAGGGCCTTGATAAGGTGTTTCGAGCCGCAGGATTTGAATGGCATGAAGCGGGCTGCGCCTTCTGCTTTTATGCGGGTGGGGAAACCTTTGCGCCCGGCGCACGTGTCTTGTCGTCCACGAACCGCAACTTCGAGGGCCGCCAGGGCCCCGGCGTCAGAACTCACATTGCAAGCCCTGAAACCGTCGCATGGAGCGCGATCAACGGCTGCATCAGTGATGTCAGAAAGGCGCTGTCATGAGAGCATTTACCCAGCACCGTGGCGTGGCATTGCCGCTTATGACCGAAAACATCAACACTGACGTGATCATCCCCTCAAGAGAGATGCAGCGCGTCTCAAAGGCCGGGCTTGCTGATGGGTTATTCGCCAACATCCGTTATACGAACGGCAAACGGCAACCTGACACTAACTTTCTTCTCAACCAAACTGACTATTCGAATGCGTCCATCTTGCTTTTGGGGCGCAATGCAGGCTGCGGGTCGTCACGTGAACATGCAGTTTGGGCCCTTTGGGATTACGGATTTCGCGTTGTCATTGCTGAAAGTTTCGCGTCGATTTTTTTTGATAATTGCGTGGCCAACGGCATCTTGCCCGTTGTTTTACCTCAGGGACAATCTCAACCGTATTTCAGATGCGGTGCGGTCAGATCCGCAGTTAAATCAAATAGAAGTAGACTTGGCCCAAAGCACGGTAAAGGTAGAGCGAGACAGCTTCCTATTTGAAATTCGCGGACTTGCTCGGCGCATGCTGGAACATGGGCTGTCTCCAATCGACCTAACAATGGAAAATCGCAATATCATTGAGGCGTTTGAAAAAGAGGATGCCACAAAACGACCTTGGTTGTACGCACCACCGTAACTTAGGATGTCGTAAAACGATCGCACAAGAACAATTATTGCACTGCTCGGACCGGCAAACTTACCCCACAGCAGAAGGGGGAGAGAGGCTAAAGAATTCACAAAATAAGATTGTATATATTGAGTAACTTCAAAAATTAAGAACAATGGTTGACGAAAAGCGTCTGAGCCTGTCATCCTCATCGAATTCTAGCGCTGGAGAGACAATTTGGAAATCCGTTATCATAATCGATACCCTTTTTCTGCGCTGAGCGAACGTCCAGTTTATGATTGGCCAGAAGGCAAACGTTTAGCAATTTGCATATGCAATAATATCGAATGGTTTTCGTTTATGACTGGTCTTGGCAGCGACCACACACTTTCAAGCGCGCCACAGACCACGCGCAACTATGCCTGGCG